>Ga0306920_100003616_pt1 | contig 19658 bp, 11 predicted proteins | sample flu12Cox44000170_FD_204666 | JGI IMG/M metagenome (GOLD analysis project Ga0306920, IMG submission 204666) | Lab enrichment of tropical soil microbial communities from Luquillo Experimental Forest, Puerto Rico - flux4day.12C.oxic.44.000.170 (v2)... | ecosystem: Environmental > Terrestrial >... | reverse complement strand
CCAGCGTGCTGGCGGATGACCCTGGTTCTGCCGTGCTCACGCTGACTTCTTTCGGCATGGTGCAGCGCTGCCGGCCTCACCGGCGGGACACGTCACCCGTGGTTGCCCTCTGGAAGGACCCCGTCGGAGGACTCCGCGAGATTCCGCTAGAGGCTGGTGCCCAAGGCATTCTCCTCACCTTGAGCAGCAACCGCGGGACACGTCGGAGCGCCGATGGCCGCCGCCCGGTCGACAACGTGATTGAACAATTCGATGTAGCCGTGCATCAGGTGCGAGCGGGTAACGCGAGCGCAATGTCGTCGAATTCACAATCTGGGCCGCTGGCTCCGCGCGTACTGGAAGCTGATGAACTCACCATCCTCACGGGTTGGGCACAGGCGCTGGCGGAGGCGCTAGCGTACGCCCCCGAGTGTGTTGACGTTTTGCTGGCTAACGCACAGGCCGGCGCTCCCTGGCGGGACGAGTTCCAGCTAACCGAGCCATCCCCGCAGCTTAGCCAAGCGATCTGCTTCATGCGCCGAGCGGTTCGAGCTGTTACATCCCCAGAGGGCGTGCCGACACTCGACGCATTGCAGATCTCTTGGGGGAAGCATCGGCCGGAAGAGCAAGGACTTGAAACGTTGGTTCGTCGAGTCCTGCGATCAATGCTCGAACAGCTCCTTACGCGACACCCAACCCAACTGCGATGACAACGAGCAGCCCAGCGAGCTGTCCATGGCGGCCAAAGCCGAAGGATATGCTGTGAGACTCTCCATCTACGCAAGCCCAATTCGATCGCAAGCCAGTGCTGCTGGGGCAAGCGGCGCGGCACATCGCTCCAGGTGGCAGGAATTATCGCTTTTTCAAGCAGCGTCTTGGCGAAATCTTTCCCCACTTACGGTCCGTACATTGCCTCGAAAGCGGGCGTAGAAGGTCTGGTTCACCTCCTTGCCAATGAACTGCGGGGACGAAATATAACCGTGAACGCGGTAGCGCCTGGCCCAGTGCCCACAGAGCTGTTCCTAAAAGGCAAGACGGAGGCACAGATCAATGAGTTCAAAAAAATGCCTCCACTGGAACGGCTGGGCCGACCCGAGGACGTCGCTGGGGTTGTGTCATTTTTGGCTGGCCCCGACGGCGGATGGGTAAACAGCCAAGTCATTCGCGCCAATGGGGGCTTCGCATAAGGCGTGCCGGATTTGCTCGACGAACTGAAGATTCTGCGGAGTCCAGGCAGTTTGATGGACACGATGGAAGGAAAACACTGTTATGAAAACTAAAGATTCACAAAAAGGAGAAAGGCCGATGTCTGCAACCAATACGAAAGAATCTCTCGATCTGGGTGCGCTCTTCGACGGGCACATCGCAAGTGAGTTTGCCGATCTTGATGTTGACGCCACGATGGAAACCATGGTCCCAGAACCCTATGTCCACTGCGTTGCTGTCATGACGGGAGGCTTCGGGGGCGAAGGAGTCCGCCGCTTTTATAGCGAGCACTTCATAAACCAAATCCCCAGTGATGCGAAGGTGACGCCCATCTCGCGCACCATCGGCAAAGACCAGGTCGTGGACGAATTGATTGTGAGCTTCACTCACGACACGCAATGGGATTACCTGCTGCCGGGAATCCCTCCCACGGGGAAAAAAGTTGAGCTGCCGCACGTCGTAGTGATGAAATTCGAGAACGGGAAAGTTGCGCACGAGCACGTCTGGTGGGACCAGGCATCACTGCTTGTGCAAGTGGGACTGCTTGATCCAGCGAACCTGCCGGTCGTAGGTGTCGAGCAGGCCAGAACGCTTTTGCGCGTCTCCAAGGGGCATGCTGAGCGTTTCGAGCTATCAACACCCGTGCGGTAGCGGCACACCAGGTCGTGCAATGTCAAATACGAAAAGAATTCCCGTGTGTTCTAACAGATTGAGCTTCTCGCCGGCATTCCGGCACCACGATTCGCAAAGCATGATTTGTCGTTACACGCTTCTGGCCACTTTGCTGATCTCCGCCTCCATTGTGCAGCTCAGTGAGGCGGACATGCAGCCCACGCCGCGTGGAGAGACAAGAAGCGACTTCCGGCGGGATGCTTTCGTCAAGTCTATCTCTTGGTGCACTCTTTATGGTGCACTTTAGGCTGCAAATGAGGTTATCTCGGTGCAACTGAGAGCAGCCTTAAATCAAATTACTGAAAATACGTGAAAATCAGCGAGTGCAAACAGGGCAGGTTAAGGTTAGCAAACCGCCGTCGGACGTTCGGGGTGACACGTTATGCCCTTCTGTGGTTCGGGGAACGCAGAAAGAAGAGTTTGCTACACTCCGGTCTCGAAGAGATTGGAAAAGACGGAGTGTAGCAAATTTGTAGCAGAAAGCCGCGCAATACGAACAAAAATGAACCAAATACAAAAGCGACAAACCCTCGCTACCTTGCAGCTGGCAGAGGGATTTAGTGAATTTTCGGCAAGATAGCGAACGGCCGCTTCTATTTTTCAAGACCCCCGGTTTCAACCGCTCACCCACTCCTCCGTGCTTGATTCTAACGTACTCTGTGAGTTAGCGAGCAAATTGCTCCACTACCGCTCATCACGACCGTGACGGGCTGGCTTCGATTTGCCGCTCGGCATTTCATCGCCTGCACGTGGCGGTTTTCCGCCGCGTCGTTTCATGAGTTTGTCAAAGGCCTTGAAATCCGCGTGCGACTTGCGATCAGCAAAGAATTCTGCTGTTTGCAGGGCCGAGAGCTTTTCAGCCACGGCGGTGGCGACGAACTGATTTATGCTTGTCCTGTCTTCCTTGCTCTGTCGCTCCACCGCTCTCTTCAGAGAACGTGGCAACCGCAAAGGGTATGTCTGTGTCTGTGTCATCTTCTTCTTAACCTCCTGATGGCCTCACGTGGGATCATCACTTCGATTCCGAACCGTTCAGGAACGGACCCGAAGTCCCGCACGTTGAACGTCACCAACGCATCGGCCCGCCCATTGACGGCTGTTTCCAGCACTATCTCATCACCGGGATCCCGCAATTGAGGTCGCCACAGGAAATGTGCTTTGACCGTCTCCGCCATCGCCAACACAGCATCCAAGAATATTTCAACTTCTGGCTCACTCAACCCGGCTGCCAGCTGATGCTCGGGTTCTGAACATGTTGCTTCATACTCCATTGCTAGGGGGACGCTGACCAGCAATGTTACCCTGCCTTCTCGAGCTGCGCGTAGAATTGCCGCACATGATCTGGATTTTGTTCCGGGGAACAAAATCCAGAACCACAACCGCATAACGCCCGTGCACCGTGGGACGGGTCAATTATCTGACCGTCTCCGCGAAAAGCCGTCGATTACGTGTAATGAAACGAATCATAAACTCAAAACACTATTGTGTAACTGTCTGCGCGTGTCGGCGGCCGCCCAGCCCTGCCGGCCCCATCTTCATCGGAGTCGAACTGTGCCGTGTCTTATCACGGGAGGCTGCTTTTCAAAAGATTACTGTGACATTCGAGCGCCAAATGAGAGAATCAACCAAAGGCATTGCGGCACGAGAAACGATGCAAACTGAGCGGCGGTGTGTCCGAAGGAAGAGGCTCGGCGGGATTTCCTACCTCGAGTTTGAGGCGGGGAGGGGGGGAATTGTACTCGATGCATCGGAGAAGGGACTGGGGTTCCGGGCCGCCGACGCGGTTCAGCAACTAGGCCCAAGCCGGATCCGGATCTGGATCTCTCCTCGCCCCGAGGAGCGGATTGAGATCACCGGCAACGTGGTATGGACGGATAGCTCCAACAAAACCGGCGGTTTGCGCTTCACTGAGACAGGCGCAGACAGCTCCAATCAAATTCGCACCTGGCTGTGGCAGCCGAGTGAATTGGAAGTATCTCCCAAAGTCCAACAGTTTCCCCGGCCTGCCAGGTCCACGCAAAAGCCGCCCGAGGTGCGGCATGAAGCCCGCCACAATGCGAACCCTCCGCGGTCGCCAGTGGCATCACGAGCAAAGATGGAAGCGCGACCGGTGGGGCTCCGTCCAATTCCAGGTTTGCCTTCTCTTTTTACTTCGAACTTGCCAGGGCAATCACGGGATTCTCAAACCGCTCAGAGGGGAATCGCTTATCGGCTTGCGACAGGATTCCTTATCGGTGTTCTCGTGGTGGCCGTCGTAGGGCTCTTTGAGATGTTTCGTCCCGAGGTGGGGGCTTCGCTGATCCATCTGGGAGAAAAGATCATCGGTATCGACCCGCAACGGCAGACTTCGTCTCCGCCACCCAGTTTGTCTACAGTTCCAGCACGCCCCTCGCCGTCCACCGATGCGAAGCCAGCTGTACTTGAAAAGGGGGCTTCAGGGGATTCCGCCCTGCCGCCGGATGCCTCCGGGCAGGTCAATTCGCAAAACCCAGGTCTTGCAATCCCGACCACCAACGAAGCCGCGGACCGTTCGCCGGATCGCCGGTCGAATTCGGCGCAGGATAGAAGCACGGAGGTAACGCGTCTTTGGTCGGCGGTTGCTTCGGGCAACGCCTCCGCGGAAGTCGACCTGGCGCGACTCTATTTGAGGGGAGACGGAGTTCCCCGAAACTGCGAACAAGCAAAAGTCCTTCTGCGGGCGGCCGCCAAACGTGGAAGCGTGGAAGCTCGAAAAGAATTGCAGGGACTGCAACCTAGCGGCTGCCCGTAATTTTTGCGAACTCACTTCACGTTGCGGTTGAGCGTGACGCTCATGTGCGTGACCAGACAAAAGCGGGTGCCTGTCACCAAGTGGCGTAAAACCGGCTTAAACAGAGCGAATCCAAAAACAAGGACTCTCGCTATCTCACGGCTTGCAAGGGATTTACCGGGGACCAGACCTCCAATCTATTTTCAACGCTCACGTGACCGCAAGACCAGTGAGCGATGACTGTTTAGGCCCACCAGTATGGAAAGTCACTAGGATTGCCTCTATTCTGTCCGCTGACTTCAAGGTAGTGTCGTTCAGCGCGTGTTCTGGCAAACACAACGTGTAAAGCAATACACGAACGGAAACTGTGGGAAGGCAAGAGAACCTCAATTCCATTGAAAAAATGAGAGTGGCCCGTTATCTGCGGTCTAGTCGCGCGAGCCAATAGTTTGTTGTTTCCGAAGGAAAGTTATGGGGTGGCCCAAAAAAGCCTTCGTCTGCCTGGCAGTAGGTGCGGCAATGCTTGCGCTTGCGGCCGGGGTTGTTGGCTGGCGAGCATCGCTGGCGCTGCGCCTCTCAAGCGAAGAGGTGCGGGCAGAGCGCGAACTGCGCCTTCTAGTGCGTCCTCTGGAAGTGCCACAGAACGCCGGCTTTGAAGCGGTGAGCGCGCCTGCAACCTTTCTCCAGGCAGCGCGCTTCCAGGAGCATCTTTATGTTGCGAGTCCGGGAGGGCTTCTGGAATACGATTCCCGGGGCACTCCGCTCCGGCAGTTTTCCGTTGGGCGGGATCTTCCCTGCTCTCCTCTGGTTGCCCTGGCCACCGGGACGTTGGCGGACTCCCATGAACCGGAGCTCCTGCTAGCTACGAAGAACGATGGTGTGCTGGCCTTCAACGGCCATAGCTTCCGCCAGATTTATCCCCAGGGTCCCGAAGCCCGCGCCATCACGTCAATTCTCCCCGTCACTTCTGGCCATCTGCTTATCGGAACCAAGAAACGGGGTGTGCTGTTGTACGACGGGAAACAGATCACGGCATTGCACCCAACCTTGAGCGGCCTCTATGTCCGGGCGCTGGCCGGAAACGAGTCGGATTTGTGGGTGGGCACCTTGGATCGAGGCGTTCTTCACTGGCACGCCGGAGCGACGGAGGCATTCGGGGAAGGTGAAGGGCTGCCCGACCCGCAAGTTGAGGCCATCGTTGCTGCGGACGAGAAAACGTACGTTGGGACCGTGCTGGGCGTGGCAGAGTTCGATCGCGGACGATTCTCGCGGGTGCTGGCCCCGGGAGTCTTAGTGACTTCTTTGCTCCCGCGCGGCGACAGTCTGATTGTGGGGTCCGAAGACCAAGGAGTGATTTCCGTGCCGTTGACGGGTCGTCGTCTGGCTGTGAGTTCCGGAGGCGCGCCGGAATTGTCGGAGGTGCGGCAGCTGCTCGATGCCGGCGGTTCCGTGTACGTGCTAACGCGGAACGGGCTGTTTCAAATCAATGCGCGGGGGCTTGGCTGGAAACAACTGCTGCAACCCGGCCCGGCGCTTCTGAGTGACCGCAACGTATCAGCGCTAGAGATGGATGGCCGCGGGCGCTTGTGGGTTGGCTATTTCGACCGAGGGCTGGATCTCCTGGAGGTAGATGCCCAGCGAAGCACGCACGTCGAGAATGAGCATGTGTTCTGCATAAACCGAATCTGGTCGGATGCAAAAACCGGAACCATCGCAGTGGCCACGGCGAACGGGTTGGTTCGATTCGGAGAAACGGGTAGGCAGGAGCAGGTGTTGACGCGGAGCGACGGGTTAATCGCCGACCATGTTACGGATGTCGTAGCTTATCGCGACGGTGTAGCCATTGCCACGCCGTCAGGGTTGACGTTCCTGGATGCGAACGGTGCGCGAAGCATGTACGCATTCCAGGGACTGGTGAACAACCACGTCTACGCATTGGGCGTCTCGGGAGACCAACTGATGGTTGGGACGCTTGGAGGCTTGTCCCTGCTGGGCCAGGGAGAAATTCCGGTCAACTACACGTCTGGGACGTCAGGTTTGAAACATAACTGGATCACCGCAGTAGTTCGCGTAGGCGAGGAATGGATGGTGGGAACCTACGGGGCGGGAATTCTAGGGCTGGACCGGGCGGGCCATTTCCGGAGTTTCGACAACGCCTCGGGGGAGGTCGTGGTGAATCCCAACGCCATGCTAGTGACGCCGCGACACGTGTTGGCGGGAACACTCGGCGAAGGATTGTACCTGTATGACCGGGAGACCCAGCGGTGGACGGCGATTAAGGACGGACTGCCTTCCCTCAATGTGACGGCCCTGACCCGCGGCGGCGATGCGGTTTACGTCGGAACGGACAACGGACTGGTCCGCATCGAGGAACAGAAATTGCACCCATGAGCAAAACACTAGGCGCATTCCTGTTGTTGCTTGCCGCACCGGCGATTTTGCTCGGCGACGGCGGGGTCTTGATCCCACGCGATAAGGCGCAACCGGACCCCGCGATTCTGTCTTTGGAAGAGATGGACATTACCATTCGGATCGACAACGGCAACGCGCGGGTTTACGTGCGGCAGGTCTTTGCGAACCACACCCCGGCGATCGAGGAAGGCAATTACGTTTTCGCGTTGCCCACGCGCGCAACGGTCTCGGATTTCGCTGTATGGGATGGACCTGTACGAATTCCCGCGGTAATTCTGGAACGCAAGCGGGCCGAGGAGATTTATAACCAGCTGAAGCGACAGTCGATCGATCCGGGGCTGCTTCAAATGGGCGAGCGCGGCGCGGAAGAGGCGAAGAGAAGCGCGGTCTTCAGCGCAAGAATTGTGCCGATTCCGGCGTATGGAACAAAGCGGCTGGAATTTGAATATCACGAAGCCATTCCCGTGGAGAACTTGAAGTCCTATTTCGCGATACCGCTGCGGCCGGACGCGTATCAGGCGCAGGCTGCACGGCACCTGTGGATTAATTTTGAGCTCCGCTCGGAGCATGCGATCGCGAATTTTCAGGCTACAGCTAAAACGTTTCCGCTGACCTTTGATGAAAAGAGCGCGCAGGTGGTGCGAGGGCATTTCGAAAGGCAGAACGTAAATCTAACCGAAGACTTTGTGGCCACTTACGAAATGGACGGGGCGGCCACCGACACGCTCCAAGTGCTCGTCCATCGGAATCCGGTTAGTGGGCAGCCCTCGCCGACAGAAACAACTCCGGTCCGAAGCATGAACGAGCCGGGATTCTTTGCAGCGGAAGCTTTGCTTGGAACGGGACAGCGAACCCCGGCTGCAGAAACTGGCGGGAACCAAAACAGCGGGCCTGCGAAGACCGTCCTCATTTTGTTTGACACTTCGCTGTCGATGCAGTGGGAAAAGCTGGAGCGCAGCTATCAGGCACTAGAAACCCTGCTGCATGCACTTCACGCGACCGACAGCTTCAATCTGCTCTTGTTTAACAACCGGACCCAGCTTTTCCAGCCCGCGCCGATCGCTGCAGACGGTCGAGAAATCCAGCGGGCGTTGGATTTCGTGCGAGCAAGCCGCCTTCGTGGGGGAACCGACCTGCAGCAGGCTTTAGACGCGGCTCTCCTCGAATGTTCGCGAACCGTGAGGGGAAATCCTTATTTGGTGCTGTTCAGCGACGGCGGCGCAACTCGCGGAACGATTCAAAACGGCAGGCTGGCCGCGTGGTACGAAACGAGTTGGAAGCGTTTGCCCGAAGCGCGACGCCCCAGGACGTACATTTTCGGGGTCGGAGATGACGCCAACCTTCCCTTGCTGAAAATGCTGGCGCGGCAGGACGGTTTGCTTGAAAGCGTTCTTTCAACCGAACCGCTGGACTTCAAGCTCACCACCTTTCTTTCGAAAATCGGCAGAAGCCCGGTTGGCCAGCTAAGCCTGGAAATTTCTCCGGAAAACGCCGTCGACATGGTCTATCCGCTCGAGGATGCAGCGTTCTCCGGGTCGCTCGCAACGTGGGTGGGACGCTACGAGAAGCCGCAGCCGGATGTTGCTTTCACGGTGCGCGGGGTGAGAGACAGCACACCACTCGAAATGAGCCGGAGGGTCAATCTGCCTAAGGAGTCGACAGAACATCCTCAATTGCCGAGGCTTTGGGCACGCGCACGCGTGGATGCCCTACTCGAGAAGATCCAACGAGAAGGAGAAGATCCGTCGAGCGTTGACGAAATCATCCGCCTGGCGCGGCAATACAAGTTTGTGACGCCGTACACCTCGTTCCTCGCCGTACCCCGCGCACTGCTACGGCCAAGGGTTATCCGGCCAGGAGATCCGGTGCTCCGCGTGAAAGCGGATGAATCGATTGTTTCCGTGGTGGCCCTGTTTCCTTTCGGACTGGTGCAGAAGCTTCGGTATCTTCGCGACGAGGATACTTGGCAGACGCGCTTCTTCGCGCCAAGCGACCTGCAAGACGGAACCTACCCGGTGCGGCTGGTATTACGTGACCGGTTAGGGCACACCTACAGGGAGTCAAAAACATTTGTGATCGCGAGCAAGCCTCCTGTCGTGCAAATCAAGCTGGACTCGAAACGGTTCCGGCGCGGCCAGATCCTGGACTTGAAGGTATCCGCGTCAGAAAGCACGCGCACGCTGGTCGCGCGCTTGGACGGCGCCGCGCCGGTCGAGCTGAGATGGGACGCTCGCGCCGGGGCAAACACGGGGCGGCTGCTCGTTCCGGAGCAGGCGATCCCCGGAATTTACAAGCTCACGGTTACGGCCGAGGACATCGCCCACAACACAGGGTCCGAGGAGGTGGACATTGAAGTCGTTCCATAAGTTCTCCTCGAAGACCCTCGTCCGCCTAAGCGCCTTCGGCTTCGGGATTGTGGCCCTCGGCTGGTCCCTAACCGCCAGCGGCGCGCTCCCAGATTGGATTCGAAACACCGAAGCCCGCACGGAAATCGAAGCGGCGTTCTTCCGGCTGATGTCGCTGCCGGGCGGAGACGTTTCATTCCGCCGTCCGCCGCGCGAAACGCGTCCGACGCTGACAGAACTAATCCAGAAGCAGCCGAAAAGTGCGGAACTGTATTCGCTGCGAGCGCTCGAAGACGAGCAACAGCTTGATTTCGCCGCTGCCGAAGCTGATTGGAAGAAGTATGTGGAGAGTTCTTCCAGCAAGACTGCCGCGCAGCTCGCCCTAGCCGATTTCTACGACCGCCGCCTCAGGCCCGAAGATGAAATCAAGGTACTGTCGGCCGTCGCGACTCGACCGGCCCAGGCAAACGAAAAGTTCACTCCTCCCAACGAGCAGCGCTCGTGGCAGGCCTTCGAGCGCATCTTCCGCATCATTCACGCGCAAGCTTTCCCCAAGGAAGTCTCGACTGCGCAATACCGGGCGTGGATCGCGCGCTATCCCTATGAAGAGGCGCTCTACGGACGCTTTCTGGAGTATCTCGTTTCACAGAAGGAATTTGAGGCGGCGAACCAGGTGATCGCCGAATACCACAAACAGTTTCCTCGGGACGACATCTTTCCGGTGAAGGCCAAGGCCCTTGTGGAATATCGGCAAGGATCGCTGGAGCAGGGATTGGCGGTCTATGAGAAGAGTTTTCAGCCCCTGTGGGCCCCGGAGCTGGTCAAAAGCTACTTTGACCTACTGGCGCAAACGCATGGGCTGAGGAAATTTCTTGACGAGGCGCGCGCTGCGGCCAACTCGAATCCCAACGATTTGAACGCCACCGCACGCATTTTTTACTACTACCAGCAGCAGGGAAAGCTCGACGCGGCCGAGCAGGCCGTTGCCAACTTCCGCCTGCACAAGGATGCCTCAAAATCGGCGTGGAGCGCGCAGGAACTCTACGTCTCGGCGAGGCTGCTCGAGGAAATTCATAATTATCCGGAAGCGGCTCGCTACTATTTCGCGCTATACAACGCCGAGGGCATGAACGATGCGCAAGAGCGTGCTATCAGCGGGCTTGCGGGTCTGTTGTTAAGCGCACCGGAGACGCCCATCCGATTTGGCAGCGGCGAGCTCTCGATGTACAAAGACATCGCCACGTTTGACCAAGGGCCCGGTTATTTCAACGGCATTCTCTCGCTGATTCTGAATTCGACCGGGCCGGCTTACGAATATCCGCAGGAAGAACAGCGAGCGGTCTCCTATTTTCACCGTTCCCGAGCGGCAGAACTGCTGGTCCTGCTGGATGCGAAGTTCCCCAATTCGCCACATCGGGCAGAATTGCACGCAAAGCTGCTGGAGTTTTACTCGAACAGCGGCGAAAGCGAGGCGGTGCTCAAAGGCGCGAAGGAATTTCTTGCGGCCTTTCCAAAGGCTCCGCAGCGCACAGACATGGCGCTGCTGATGGCGGATGCCTACGCGCGCACGGGTCGAACGCAGGATGAATTTGCCATCTACGACTCGGTTCTTCGCGAATTGGCGGCAGAGGCCGAGCGGATGCCGCTTGGGGAGCGCACGACGGCAACGGATGATTCGTTTCTATCTACAAACGAGCCGGAGGGGCGGGGAGAGGAAGAGAACCCCGAGGACCCCGGTGCGAGAACGGCTGGCCGCGTCCGGGAGTTGCAATTCGAGCGGCTAGCCTCTCAGAGAAGGGCATTTCAAGTAAAGGCTGCCGCCGTAACGACCGAGACCGGGGCGCGATCGCCGGAATACGCTCGCGTGCTAGAACGCTATCTCGCACGGCTGGTCGAATTGAAGCAGATTCCCGCGGCGTTGGACGTGCTGCGCCGGGAAATCGAACACAATCCGGACGACCCCGGGCTGTATGAACGGCTAGCTGTTTTTCTGGATCAGAATCGATTGGGCACGGAGCTCGAGGAGGTGTATCGCCGGGCGATGGCGCGCTTCTCTGACCGTACTTGGTATCACAAGCTCGCGCGCTATTACCTCCGCGAGCGCAGAGACGCGGAATATGAACAACTCACCCAAGAAGCGGTGAAAGCCTTCAAGGGCACGGAACTGGAAGCCTATTTTCACAACGTAGTTGGCGGGAGTCCCGCGCTCTATCTCCGCGTGAATCAGTACGCCAATGCGCGATTCCCGCACAATCCCGTTTTTGTGCAAAACCTGCTTGGCGCTTACCGCAACCGTGCCACGTGGAATCCGGCGGCGTGGGAGGCGCTGCTACGCCAGCACTGGTTCGAAGAGGAGTCGTTGCGCAGCCAATTCTTTGAGTTTCTTTCGAGCTCCGGGAAACTCGAAGCCGAACTGCACGCGTTGCAGCAAACCGCTCCCGCCGACGAAAAAGGTGGCTGGGAGGACTTCGCTCGTGGGAACCCGGCCGCGGGAGAGTTCCTCGCCGAAGCTGAACTGTGGCGCTCGCATTTTGAGGACAGCGCACCCGTGCTCAAAGCGCTCGCGGAGGAATATCCCGCGAATCAGGAGTTGAACCTCAAGGCTTCCTCCGTGTACCGCTCGCTCGCGTATTTCGAAGCGGCGAAGACGGAGAATGCGGTGACAATAGAAGCGAACCTGCTGGCCGCAAACCCAGGCAGCGCGGAAATCCTGACGCGCATCGGCGATACCTATGCGGACCGCGATTTGTTCCGAGAAGCTGCGCCATACTGGGAGCGAATTCCGAGAGTCGCGCCCGGAGAATCCGGCGGCTATCTGGAAGCGGCAACGATTTACTGGGACTACTTTGACTTCGAGAACGCGCTGCGTTTGCTGGAACAAGGCCGCAAGAAGCTGGGCCAGGACACGCTCTATGGGTACGAAGCGGGGGCGATCTTCGAAAACAAGCGCGATTATCCACGAGCGATTCATGAATACGCGAGAGCCGCGTTGGATGCGGGGCCGGAGTCCCCTGCGGCAAACCGGCTGCTCGAATTGGCTCGCAGGCCGAAGTTCCGGGTACTGGCGGATGGCGAGTCGGAGAAACTGACGACGGCATCGAACTTCGCCATGCCGACGGTCGCCTTGCGCGTTCGCGTGCTGGAAGCGCAGGACCGCAAGCCCGAGCTCGCCGGCTTTCTCGAAACCGTTCTCAACAAGACAACTACCATCGAACAAGCCGCAGAAGTTGAGGGGTTGGCGCAGCGAGAGTCTCTCGAGTCGGTGCGCGAGCACGCCCTGGAAAAGCAAGCGGCCCTGGCGAATGATCCGGTGACCAAGCTGCAACTGGTCTATGCGCTCGTCCATCTTTACGAGGCTCGCAAGGACTTTGCTTCGGCGCGAAAAAACATAGAAACGCTCTACCGCGAAAACCCGAGAATACTCGGCGTGGTGCGCTCGACGGTGGATTTCTACTGGCTCGCGAAGCAGTATCCGCAAGCCATCGCGGTGCTGCTCGCGGCCGCCAAGGACGCTTACCCTGCACTGAGCAAACAATTCTCTTTTGAAGCCGCACGGAAAGCCACGGAGGCGCGACAGTTCGAGCAGGCGCGGGAGTTGCTCGCGCAGCTCCTCAAGGAGTCCCCCTACGATAGCCAATACCTTGCGGCAATGGCCGACACGTATGCGCAATCCGGAGACCAACAGGGACTGAAGCAGTTCTATCTGGACAAGATTGCAATGTTCGGCAAAGCGCCGCTCTCCACGGAAGATCGCAAGGCGAAAATTGCGGCGATGCGGCGCGGATTGATCCCGGCACTGACACGCCTGAAGGATTTTCCGGGCGCCGTCGATCAATACATAGAGTTGATCAATGTCTATCCGGAGGATGAGGCACTCGTGAACGAGGCGGCGCTGTACGCACTGCGCTACAAACGCCAGCCCGAGCTTGTGGATTTCTACAGCAACACCGTGCAGCGATCCCCGAGGGACTATCGCTGGTCCATGGTTTTGGCGCGCATCCAGACCAGTCTTGAAGATTTTCCCGCGGCCATCGACACGTATGGAAAATCGATCGCCGTCCGGCCGGATCGCGCGGACCTGCGGATTGCCCGAGCGAGCCTAGCGGAGCGGTTAATGCGCTTCGACGATGCGGTCAGCGATTACGAGCGCATCTATCCACTGGCTTACAAGGATCCCAAGTGGATGGAAAAGGTTGCCGAGGTGCGCGCGAGGCAAGGCAAAACAGACGATGCCGTGGCCGCACTAAAAACCGCGCTGATCGACGGTGGCCCAGAAAGGGCAGGAAGTTTTTTTGAGGTGGCCAGGCGTCTCGAGAATTGGGGAATCCTGCCGCAGGCTCGGGAGTTCGCCGAAAAGGGAGTAAGCCTAGCCGGCGGTGATTTGCTTGCTTCCGCCGATCATCACGATGGGGCAAAGCTGTATGCGCGGATCCTGACGCGGCTGAGGCAGCAGGACAAGGCTTATGCCACGCTTCAAGCGGCGCTATTGGCAGCATCTTCGCCGCTTCCCGTCATCAAAGAGCAAGTCGCCAAGCAGGGCATCGCCGCAGTCACCGATCAACAATGGCGCCAGCGAACCGCGCAAATGCGCATGGAGACTGCGCGCAGCGGAATGCGCGACGCCTTGGCGGAAATGGGAAGTACTGTTCGAAGGTACTATACGCCTGAAGAGAAAGCGACCTTTGCGCAATTCGCGCAATCGATTCGCGCCCCGATGAATTTCGCCGAGGTCAACTTGTTTGCCTACCCACTGATACAGAACGCCGGCCTCGCGGAAGTGGAGGCGCGATGGCGGTACGAGGTGATGATGACGGCTTCCGAGCCTGCGTCCGCGTTACTGGCACAGATGTCTGCGTTCGTTGAGCTCCAACGGCGCCGGCTGAAATTTGCCGAGCTCGGCCCGCAGTTGGAAAAGTTTGCCGAGCTACTCAGTCCAGCGCAGCGAACGCCCGTTCTACTGGCAGCGGCGGACTCCTTTCGCGCGGCCGGCGACGCCGGAAACGAGCTGCGCTTACTCTCGAGCGTGGCAACACCCTATCTCGGCGGCGAACATCTCGAGCGATACCTCAAGTTGCTGTTGATCTGGTATCCGCAGCAACTGGTTCAGATGGCTTCGAATTGGACGCCCGTGGGCCAGCAGGTCGCCGATTTCGTGGTTGCGAATGGCGACGCCGCGCTCGCCAATGCCGTGATCAATGCGCGCGGGAAATTCCGCCCTGCGGTTTGGACGAAGAGCTATACGGCGCTTGCCGGAGTTTACTTTGGAGAGACAACGCCGGAAACCAAAATCGCTTTTCTTGGTGCTTTGGGCGACCAGGCGATTGGTGAGCGCCTGGGGAAGCAGGTGAACCGCAGCGACCAACTGGCTGGTGAGGTCTGGTTTTATTACGGGGGCCGCTACGGTGAATATTTGGCGACCATCAAGCAAAATGACGCGCAGGATTTCCTGCCGGCAGCGTTGGAGCAAAGCCCCGGAACGGCAAATGGTTATCTTGAGCTAGGCGATTACTACGCTGAGAGCGGGGACACGGGATCAGCCATCGCCGAGTACAACCACACGCTGGAGTTGCAGCCGGAGCGAGCCGATATCCACGACCGTCTCGCGGTCGCATACTTCAAGCAGGGCGCGCGCGCCCAAGCGGTTGCACAATGGAAGCTAGTTTTCGGAGCGCTGCTTCGGCAAGTGAACAGCAGGCGCGTGCCCGAAAGCTTTTGGACGGACTTCGCGCGGGCTTGCGATCACGTTCGCACGCAGCGCGTTTTTGCCGAATTGAAGCCGGATATGGATGTACTGCTGCGCGCTTACTTGCGCCTCAACGGCAGCTACCGCTCGAACGCCGTACTGCAAAGTGCGTTCCGCGCCGCGGGCGATCCAGTAGCTGGAGTGACGTGGACCGTGGATTTGTCAGCGGCGGCTTCCGATCCAGTACAAGTCTTGGCGGACGTTGCCTTTGCGCGGTGGATCCCGGTCGAGCGGCGCGGCCCGATTTATCACTACATCCTGGAGGCCAGGCAGAAAGCGTTCGAGAAAGCGGAGGGGCTCGCAAAAGAGAATGCCCTTAGCGAATGGACTCGCTGGCAGCTCAACTGGGCAAGCTATCTGGTTCAGACCAAACAGTGGACGCAAGCGGCGGAATTCCTTGCTTCTCTTTCTCCAGATACGCACAAGGACCAAGCAGCTGAGCTCATTCCCCTGGAACTACAGATTGCAACCGAGCTAGGGACGCTGGACGAGAAGATAGCGGGATACCGCGCCGATCCCTCGAACGCACCAGCCGCGGAAATCCTCCGCAGCTCGGCCAGAAAACTCTTCGAAGCAGGCGATAAACAGTCAGCGCGAAAAATTCTCGAGTTTGTATTTGCGCGTGAACTGGAGGAACACCAATTAGTGGCTTCGAATTTTCTTGCTCTGGCCGAGATTCGCATTGCCGCGGGCGACACGCCGGGTGCATTGGAATTGCTCCGGCGCCTCGTCGTGGCACTGGAGAATCCATTCGCCAATCTAGATTCTGCTGCGGCTCTCTTGGAAAAGACGGGCCACCACAAGGAAGCGGTGGAGTTTCTCGAGCCATTGAGCAAGGCAACTCCCTGGGAGCCTTCTTTCCAGTTGCGGCTTGCGAAGGCAAAAATCGCTGCCGGTCTGGACCAAGCATCCGGGCAAGCGACGTTGGTGAAACTTGCTGCGAGCCGACAAACGCCTTATGCCACCAGGGTGGAGGCGGCCAAGGCCCTGGCAGGGGCGCGGGCAGAGTCCGATTTCGGTAGCGGAGAGCTTCAGTTGCTGGCGCGCGGTTCTCGCGGAATAACCCCTGAGGAAACCGACCAATTGTTTTTTTATGACGCCAGACTCAGGGCCGCCGAGGCCACCGCGGATCCGCGTCGGAAGCTGCAACTGCTTGCGAGCACCCTTGCGGACATTCCCGCCCGTGATGACGCCCGCATACCGGCATTCCACGCAGCGACACGCTTGAATCAAAATGAATACGCTCTCGCAATCATCGAGCAGCTCTTGCGTCAACAGCATCTGCTGCGCGCCCCGGTCCAGGAAACAAACGAAGAAGAGGAAATCATCAGCGCCGACGACACGCCGAGCGACGCCGGGGGCCATGAGGCAGAATCCTCGCGGCCGGTGATTGCTTCGGGCGAACTTTCGCCCCTGGAACAAGCGCAACTTGCGCGTTCGGTGGGAGAAGTGATGACCGAGCTGAATCGCCTTGACGAAGCGCTTCGGTATCTGCAGCTGGCCCAAAAACTGGAAAAGGCTCCCGCACGAGTGAAGGAAATCCGATCTGAAATCGCTAATGTGAGAATGCGTTTGCGGCGGCAGCATCTCAACGCCACGAGGCAGCCGATACTGCACGCCGATTTGGAACAGGATCGGCTGGTGCGTCCGCGACTGGTCGCCGAGCCAGCTCCTGCCGCCAAGGCGAATTCGAAAGCGAGCGAAAAACCATGAAGCATGGACTGTTCCTCCTGCCGATGGGCGTAATTTGCCTGGGCGCGAGTTGGGCGGCTTTCCAGAGCAGGCCGCCCGAAGTCCCGCCCTTTTCGCGGTACTGCCCTGAGGGGGCCCTGCTATATGTGCAGGCGAAAGATTTTTCTTCGCTGCTTTCCGAGTGGAATGATTCACCGCAGAAAAGGCTGTGGGTGAAAAGTGCGAACTACGCAGTATTCTCGAACTCGCGGCTTTTGCTGCGGCTGAAAGGGGCGAGCGATCAATTCACCGCGGCGGCCGGCTTGCCGCCCGATGGCAACTTTCTAAAGCAAGCAGCAGGAAGGCAGAGCGCGCTGGCGATCTATGACATCGGCAAGTTGCAGTTCCTTTACATAACGCAGCTTTCCTCGGGAAGGTCGATGGAATCGGCGCTCTGGCAGTCGCGCAGCAGATTTGAAACGCGCAACGCCGCAGGAACCACGTTCTTCTTCCGGCGCGACCTGGAATCTGGAGCAGAGGTAGCGTTTGCCGTGAGTGGAGATCATCTCCTTCTGGCCACGCGAGAGGATCTCATTGCTCTCGCTCTCGAACTTATGGCTGGAAGCAAAGGCCGTTCGACCGAGGCGGAACAGTGGTGGGCCCAATCCGTGGCCGCGGCCGGTCCGGCTGGTGATCTGCGCATGGTTTTGAACCTGGAGAAGATTGTCCCAAGTCCTTATTTCCGCTCGTACTGGGTTCAGCGAAACATCGCGGAGATGAAAGAGTACTCGGCGGCCGTCTCCGACTTGTTCCGTTCCGACAAGGAATATCGTGAAGAGCGGGTGCTGATGAAAAAAGTTGTGCCCGGGGGAGCAACTGCCGAGAACGACGGAGCCGCCGGCGTCGCCGAATTGGCCCGCCTGGTTCCCGCTGAAGCCGGCATTTACGAGGTGAAAGCGAATCCGTCGCCCGCGGACTGCTTTGCGCTCCTCAAAACCAAGATACTGGCGCCCGATCTTGGTCCTCCCGCCGCCGAAAAGCTCGCTCCGCAGGTGGCGCTCACGAACGGAGAGACCGGGAGTGGCTCGGACTTAGAAACCCGGATTGATCAGGCCGCCGGGCCACAGGCCGTCCTAAGCGACACTGGGGCACCCTTAAAAGACCTGCTCCGGAAAAATCGCGTGCGTGCGCTGCTGCAGATCCAGGCGACGGAACGCGATAAGGACGGAGTTTTTGTTCGCTTCCACTCTGCATTCGGTTTGCTAAATCAATCGGAATGGAATGAAACCGCGGTGCGCGCCTCGCTCGTTGACACAGTGAAGCCGAGCCTGACTGCCGGAGGACTGGGAATGGAATGGCAGGGGCGCCAAGGCACGCAGGAGCTCAATGGGCTTTGGAACCTGATCATCGCCGTTCGCGGAAAATATCTGTTCGTTTCGGACCATCCCGCCTTGTTGGATGCCATGCTCGCGGGCATGAACCGACCGGTGGCCTTGAACCCAGCTTTGCTTGTCGGCCGATTTGACCACGGCCACGAGCGCGAACATTTTGCGCGTATGGCCGGATTGCTCGACCGGTCGGGCAACGACGCCGGCGCTGCCCCTCAAATGGGGCACACGCCGGAGTTCTTTTCCGAGAATCTCCGGAGTCTGAGTTCGACACTGGCCGATGTGGCTTCTGAAAAAATCGTGGTTCGCGACGCCGGAGACAAAGTACTCCAAACGGTCACCTACGAATGGATTCACTGAAAAAACTCGTTGCGCTCGGTCTGCTTGCTAGTTTGTCGTCACTCCAGCTGCTGGTGTGGGCAGGATTGCAGTCCCCTCAGCCGCCGGAACAAGCTTCGGTTCCCAAAACTCTCTTTTCGCAGTCAGCGATTCGCATCTTGGACAGCGAGTTCCAAGATCCCGGAATCTCCTATCTCTTGTACGACGCGAGGACGCAAGTCTTACTTTCCTCCCGGTGGGAAGATGCGGCGCAGACTATCGCGCTGGGGTCCCTAGTGAAGCCGTTTACGGCGCTCGCGTACGGAGAAGCGCACGCCTTTGCCTATCCAACGCACGTTTGCAAAGGAGAAGCCAGCGGGTGCTGGCAAATTCATCCACACGGAGAGGTGGACATCGTGTCGGCGATAGCCGTTTCGTGCAATTCGTATTTCCGCGCGCTGGCCGCGAATCTGAAGGGCGAACAAATGCTCGGTACAGCCAGCGCGTTCGGCTTAGATGCTCCGAATCCAGAGTTAGCGGGTGACAGTTTGATGGGACTCGGCGACCAGTGGCGGGTTTCTCCTTTGCACATGGCGCGCGCTTACTTGGAACTCTATCGCAGGCGGGACCAACCGGGCGTGCGGGAACTCCTCCTCGGCATGGCGCAATCGGCGCGACGCGGTACCGGCGCAGCCATTGGGCGCGCATTACAACCTACGGAGGCCTTGGTGAAAACCGGAACGGCGCCGTGCACCCATATTCATCCTGCCCCTGCGGACGGATTCGTGGTTGCCCTGGTGCCGGCGAATCAGCCGGAGATTCTGCTCATGATTCGCGTGCATGGAGTTGCCGGAGCGAGAGCCGCAATCACTGCCGGCCGCATGCTGAAGCGCATGCAGGAGTAATAGCGTGCGAGGAAGAGCCCTGTTGTGCGGTTTGCTGTTCCTACTCGCTGCTCCCCGCGCGTTCGGTCAACAAGTCCAAGTGGGGGTGCTTGGCCTTTTTCATCCTCGCGAAATCACATTGAGCCCGGCGGGAAGAGAGGCCATCGTCGTCACCGCGGGCGACCAAGTGTTTGTGCTTGAACCAGGTACAAGCGCAGCCATCGCGCGGATCGAAATGCCCGCGTCTGACTTGCTTTTCCAGTTGCACGGACGGCTGGTTCGCACTGCCGA
>Ga0306920_100003615_pt1 | contig 19665 bp, 16 predicted proteins | sample flu12Cox44000170_FD_204666 | JGI IMG/M metagenome (GOLD analysis project Ga0306920, IMG submission 204666) | Lab enrichment of tropical soil microbial communities from Luquillo Experimental Forest, Puerto Rico - flux4day.12C.oxic.44.000.170 (v2)... | ecosystem: Environmental > Terrestrial >... | reverse complement strand
ACGCATCGACGGCATTGGATGCGCCATTCAGTGCAGGTAGGTCGACGTGCACCGAACGCTCTTTGGGAAGGAGGCGATCGAGTAGAAACTTCAACATTTGAGTATCACCGGCCTTCGCCAGCTCGATCGCTTTACGCACAAGCTCACAGCCCCTTACCTTTGTTCCCGCTTGATTGCATCGCGTATTTCTTGCTCGCCAAAGTTGCGATAGTATCACAATACCATTTCGCGTAAAACCCGCCTATTTACGCGGGAGCGGGTCGCACGAAGGTCACCATCATTGGCCTGGTGGGTGCCCGCCAGACGGCAGTGAGACCCCATCGGGCGCGTGCGGCGGGCGCAAGAGGTTCGTTCTCGCGTGAAGGCCGGCTGGGGACCAGAATGATCAGGGTAAGCACGAGGGCCGAAAACACCGTCAGTAGCGTCAGCATCGTCGGTGCCGCCCGAATTGATGGCTGTGGCGGCGGTCAGCTTGGCGTCGCTGGGGTCCCAGAGTGAAACAACAGCGGTTGCAGACGATGCTGACGGTGCCGACGCAAGTTCTGCCGCGTTTCATTTCGAGGATCGGCAAAACGGCTCACTCTCGCCGAAGGAGTACGACCTCCTGCGTTCACGCCGCGCTGCGCCCGAGAAACGCCGTTCGTCCCGGCCGTCCACGTTCTGGCTATTCTACGGAAGACAATAGATGCGCGCGGCCGAGCGCAAACTGACCGACCGGACCCTCGACGTGGAACTCGATCCCGGTCATCCTTGCGAACAGATCGATATCGGCGCTGCCGATCGCGCACCCGCCGAGCGACATCTCGGTTGCCATCAGATAGAACGTCTGCATCAATACACCGACATCCTTGAGGATGAGGGCATAGGCAAGCGCACTGTACTTCCAGGAAACGCGGCCAAAGCGGGCGGCAATCGTGATCAGGATTTGCGGCGCGCCAGGCGCGCCCATCGCAAATTCGGCTCCGCTGAGCGCCGCTTCGAGCTCATGGGCGCGCACCGCGATCGGAACCAGGGCGTGCCCGCCGGCGTCATAATGATAGAACCCTCGCGCAAGCCCCTCGCATTTGTCGACGGTCAGATAGAGCTCGAGCGCGTAGCACCCGCCTCCCGATGGATACGGCCTCGCCGCATAGACGAACATCGGTTCGGCGCCGCTGCCGAGCGGAATCTTGCTTCTAGATCTCGACTGCACGCGCGCGGTGCTGTCGAGAAACCGCGCGAGCTCGGGAAGCGTGATCGGGCGCTGCTCATCGAAGCTGCGAGTCGAATGACGCCGGTGCAGGAGCCTTGCAAGCGGTGAGCTACGCTCCGGGTGCGCAACCGAAAGCTTGCGCAGATCGATTTTCTTTCCGGGCCAGCGATGCCGCACCGCCGGCGGTGGAGGTACGACTTCCGCATACGGATAGGCCGCGCCTGTTGGATTGGCGTGCCGTCCTTGCGTGCTGCGCGCATGGAACAAAAGATCGTGAAAGTCCCAAAGAATGAAATCATCGTCGCCCTCGGCCGCTCGCAAGCCGACGTCGCGAGCAGGGTCGATCTTGAAAAGGATCCGGCAGTCCACCAGCAGCGCGAGAAGCTCCATGCTGGGTAAACTGTCTCGCTGCCGCAGCTGTTTGATTTTTTGTGGCACGGACAAGAAAGCCACGGTGGACGCAATCTTCGGATTGCAAATCCTGAACAACGCGGCGGCGCGTGGCGATTCCAGGACCATGTCGTTGCCGCGCCGATGCATGTAGGCGAACCGGGATAGGACGAGAACGTCGGCATCGCCGAGTTGCGGCAGCTGCGGCCAGTAGCCGGGAAGCTGCGGCTCGATGATGACGAGATCCTCGCCGCGCGACGTCCCGAGGCGATACTCCAAGAGACCGTGCCTGGCCAACCGCGCGACCAGCCGGCCAATCTCCTTGTCGGTTTGCCGCTGCCCGAACGCAAACGAATCGATCGCAAGCCCCGTGCGCAGACCCTGTACGCGATCCGCGGCGCGCGCGCTGAGCTTTCCCAAGTCGACCGAATGGCCATCGAAGCCGGCGGCGATTTGCCCGTCCGCGCGCGCTTCTAGCGTGACATGAGCGCCGATGCGGGCGGATAAAATTGCCTCCGCGCTCCCCTCCCCCTTGTGGGGAGGGGTTGGTAGCAGTTGATGAAATGTCTTGCGAACCAACAATTACCCCCCTCCCCAGCCCTCACCCACAAGGGGGGAGGGAGCAAGCGGAGTTCGCTGCTTGGGCTGTTTCCAAATCACAGAAACGCGGTTTAATACGACCATGGCCGTTCTCAGGTCTGCGGATGAAGCGGATTGAGCTCGCTTTCCGGCAGCTGCCGCTCTCGCAAGCCGAGCTTTACCGGCACATCGTAAAGCCGACCTGGCGCGAAGCGGCGATAGAAGTGCCGCAATCCCGGAACGATCACTCTGACAACCAGAGCCTCGATATCGGGGCGCGTCTGATCGAGGACGAGGAAATCGAAGCCTCCGCGCGTGGCGAGGTCGACGCAGGCTGTCACCTGACCGCGCGTGTCGAGACGGTCGAGCTGCGAGCCGAAGTCTGGTCGGGCCGTGCCGCTCGGAGTCAAGTAGGGGTGGTCCTCCAGCCGAAACGGAGGAAGATGCCCATGGTTCAAGCTTCCGCTCGCATGCTGGCTTGATTCTTTAGTCTCCGGGTTTGGCCTCCGGCGGCCCATGAGGCCAATGGATAGAAATTGATTAAGTTCGGTCATCGCGCGCAGCACGGCCACTCGTGCATCAAAATGCGCGCCGGAGCCAAACTCTACGAGCTCGTGCGAGTCTTCCACCCAGTGCGCGATCGTCACGAAGCTTGGAATTCCGAGATCGCTGGTGACGTCGAGCACCCAGAGCCGGCGTCTGGTCTGCGCAAGCTGGACTTTGAGATCACGGATGTAGGGATCATCGAATTGGGCGAGGTCCACTTGCGACCGTTGCAATCGGTTGTACCACCAGATCGCGTAGGCGTCGCGTTCCACCAGCTCGAGGAATCCCTGGACGATGGCTTCCTCGATCGTGTTCCCCGCGGCACAGCCGTTGGAATCCGCGTGGACCCGGTAGGCGCCGGCTCCCCTATAGAAAAAATAGAGGAGCGTGGTGGGAAGGTATTTGAAGCGCTCGTCGCGCAGCGACCAGACCGGCGACCATTCGATCTCGGCCGATTGATCGAACCGGGCCGGGACGATTTGCGAATGGTGGGAGCCGCACGCCGGCGCTTGCCGTTCCTGGTATTGCGCATTGCTGAACAGCAGAACGTCGTTTGGAGGAATGGCATCGCCTGCGGGGAAATCCGTGAAGCGGCGTGTCAGTCTGATCTCGTTGCCCTGAAAAATTCCGGAATAACGCTCGATGGCCTCCATCAACGCGCTGGCTTCACCTTGCTCGGCAGTACTGCCCTTGCCAAAGCTGCCGCCGCTCAGTCCCGCCTTGAGTTCCTCGACTGTCTCTGGGCGCGAGGAAAAATTGTGCGTGGCGAGATAGTTGGTGTTCAAGGGCAGGTCCGCCTCGATGCGCTCGAGGCGCGAGACCACGCCGGTGAGGGGGCTCACGTGCTTGCGGAAACGTGCGACCGTGGCCGCTGGCGAAACGGTCCGGTACCCGCCGCTCGTCATGAGCAGCTTGCCGCGGTCTTCGGGCTTGACCGGCAGCGGCGTGCGGCGCGGATCGCGCAGCTCCTTGCGGCCGCAGGCCGGGCATTGCGGGCGGGCCGCCACATAATGCCTCACGATCGTCGAGCCCAACAGGTCGAGGCTGATGATGTGATCACGCAGATCCGTGCGAAAGTCGGTGGCGATGGCTTTTGCGATCTCGATCGCCGCGAGCTGGATGCCGCTTTGGCCGAGCATGTTCCGGGCAAGAGGCGAAGCAGCGACGGAGCGCGCTCCAGCGCGGTCGAGAAGCGCCTTGACCTCCCGATTGCGCGTCATCCGCTCGGCGAGACAGGCCCAACACGCGCTCTTGCCCGGGCGCAGGACTGGTCCCACCAGGGGAAAAATCCCGGAGGGTTGGACGAGCAGCCAAGGCGTGCGGTCCGACAGATGCTGCCGATTCAAATCCGCCAATCGTCCTTCGAGATAGTCGCTTACCAGCGTGATCGTCAGGTCGGCGGAGCGCTTCAAGACGCGAACGCCGAGCTCACGCAGGGCGGCGGGGAGCTCCGCTGCGCCCTGCATGTCAATCGATTGAATGCGCACGCGACAGGCTTTGAGATTTCTCTCCGCGGACTGCGGCGACAGACCCAGGCTCGCCCAATAGGCGGCCGCGTTGCCAAGCGGAGAGCGCGACGTTGAGAGCAGAAAACCGCGGTCGCGAAGCCGCTTCAGGGCCTCATGGACCTTGTCCGAGGGAAAATTCTGCTCCAGCTCGCAAACGAGCTCCCGAAAGCTCTTTCCACCTTCTCCTATCGCGCAGGCAAGCGCACAATAGAGCTCCCCGTGGAGGAAGAACTTCCGGTCCTCGGAATAGAGGCACACCACATCGCCAGGCAATACATAGACGGTGAAATTCGGCGCGAGCTGCAGGACATCCGTGCCGGCGTCCCGCGCAATGCCCTTGCTGTGATCGCCTGTCATGAAGCGGGCATGCACGCGGCTACGCCGGTGGCGCTGCAAACAGTCCTGACCAATTGACCGAAAGGTGCTCTAGTAGCAGACGCGGCAATATCCCCACTGCCAGCAGCAGCCGCAGCCACCGCAGCCGCAACCTCCGCACCCTCCGCAGCCGCAGCCTCTGCGGCAGCCCCTGCAACCCCCGCAGCCACATCTGCATCCTCGAGCAAGCTGTTGTCCGAGCCGGGGGGTTCCGGCGGTTTCCTTGTCGAAGACATAGAAGGTCGCCAAGCTGACGTCGGAGATTTCCTCCTCGTTGAGGGTAATCTCGTGCGGTGTGGCAGCCGGCGGCCGCATGGACGGTACATCGGCAACCGATCCGCCTGTTGCCGCGGACCCGCTGCTCGCCAGCGACAAAGACACGCCGACGACTCCGAGCACCGGTACGGCTTCCTTGCGACCCTTGCGCTTCGAGCTCTTCTTGGTTCGCGGCATCCGTCGAGCCTCCATGGCTTGCAGCGAAATGGGCTGGCAGCGAATGTTCGACGTCGGTAGCACTACGCTTTGTATTGGCGGCTTGCAAGACTGATGTCGTCTCTCGAAACTTACGCGAAGCTTACAATGTCGTGCGGATGCGCGAGCATGCAGCGATGATCGGTTCTCATGTCGGCTCTCATGGCCGCTTTCTCTGGTACGAGCTGATGACGACAGATATGGAGGCCGCGGAGGCCTTCTACACGCAGGTCATAGGCTGGGGCACGCAGCACGCGTCGACGACGGGCGTGCCCTACACGCTGTTTACCGCCGGAGGAATGTTTGTCAGCGGGGTCATGGGCCTGCCGGAGGAGTCGCGCAGATTGGGGTTCAGGCCAACCTGGCTCGGATACGTTGGCGTCGAGGACGTGGATTCGACCGCTGACCGGGTCAAACAGCTTGGCGGAACGGTGCACGTCCCACCGAAGGAGATCCCCGGCGTCAGCCGCTTCTCGATCGCCGCTGATCCGCAAATGGCGACGATTGCGTTTCTCAAGTGGCTGCAAGGCGGTGAGGAGAGACCGGCCGACCTGAGCGCGCCGGGCCACGTCGGCTGGCACGAGCTGTTTGCCACCGACTGGGAGCAGGCATGGGCTTTCTACGGCGCTCTTTTCGGCTGGCAAAAAGCGCAGGCCGATATCGGCCCGTTGGGCACGTATCAGCTGTTCTCCGCTGCGGGGGAGACGATCGGCGGCATGTTCACCAAGCCTGCATCGGTGCCGGTCCCGTTCTGGCTTTATTACTTCAACGTCGAGGACATCGACGCGGCGGCAAAGCGGGTGAAGGCGGGGCAAGGCAAGATTCTCGACGAGCCGATCGAAGTGCCGGGCAACCGCTGGATCCTCCAATGCACGGATCCTCAAGGTGCCATCTTCGCGGTGGTGGCAAAGCGCAGCCACAGCGGTATCGGATATTTCAAGCGCGCCGCACCGCGCGGTTGAGCGCTAGATGCACGTTCCGCTGATGTTAACGCACTTCAAGATGAGACGCGGCGTGCTCCCCTTTCCCCGCAGTTATGAGATATTCCGTACAACAACAACTAGCCCCCTCCCCAGCCCTCAGCGCCTGCCGGTTCCCAGGTCGTCCGAATACCCGGCCTTCAGGCGAGACCACTGGGCGGTGGGGCGTCCATCGGTACGGAATTTTTGCTTGCCTTTGAACCGTTGTGGCCAGCCGGTCGGCGAATCCTCCCACGTCTCCTGCCGCCCGTAGACGGTCAGGTCGAGCAACCGGTAGCTGTTATCCATCGCTTCGACGCCGCGTAGCGTCGTCCAGTAGGTCTCGAAGACATTGGATCCCTGTCGCAGGTAGCAAACGATGTGCATCATGCCCACCCGGCGTCCAACCAGGAGGATGTCGAGCGAAGCCCGTGGAGCCGAATACCAAGGCATCTCCCAGCCCATGAAGTCGCGGTATCGGGCGCTCTCCTCGTAGGGGCCTTGGCAGAGCAGGGCGTAGGTGACGTCGCGAGAATGAATATAGGACAGCTCGCGCACCTGCGATGTAACCCAGGTGCACCCCTCGCACTGCTCCGGCGCAGGGTTGCCGGCGTGCCACATGAAGTAGTAGGCGATGAGCATTCGGCGTCCCTCAAACGCTTCCAATAGTGTCACCGCGCCGCGTTCGCCAATGAGCGGTGTGGCACCGTCCACCTTGACCATGGGCAGCCGCCGGCGGGCAGCCGCAATGGCGTCGCCTTCCCGCGTGTGAGCTTTCTCTCGCACCCGCAAAGCGTCCAGCTCCGCCTGGAACGTGCTCCGATCGACTATTTTGGGCGCCGCAAGCTCATCGCTCATGATGTCTTTAGCCATCAACGCATCGCCTCGGCGGCCTCGCGCGACGTGGTGGTCCTTCGTGGCATTTCATAACCTCGTGCTAAAGTTTCGATTAAATCTTCACGCCCGCGAGCGCTGCGCTGCGCTCCCACAGCAGTAGGGCCGTCCTGTCGTCGCGCGCCGCCAGCGAAGGCTGCGTTGCGCGGCATTTGTAGAAATATTGGCCCGTGATGCCGGCAATTTCGGGCGATGATGCAAGATACACGATGGTCTTCGCGCCTTCCTCAGGAGATATCGCGAAAAACTTGGCCAGACGAACGAGATTCGAGATCATGCCGCCGCTCTGGTCTCCAAACCGGGTGGCGACAAAGCCCGGATGCAGACAGTTTGCGCTGACCCCCGTATTCTCGAACCGCCTCGCCAATTCCCGGGTGAACAGGATGTTGCACAGTTTCGAACGGTTATACGCTTTCGTCGCCGAATAGCTCTTTCCGGATTGCAAGTCCTCGAGATCCAGGACCGCGCCTTCATGGGCGCCCGATGCGGTGTTGACGATACGCGCCGGCGCGGAGGCGACAATACGCTCGCGCAGAAGCTGAGTTATAACGAAATAGCCCATGTGATTGAGAGCGAATGTGTGCTCAAGCCCATCAGGGGTAAGTCGCCGAGTGCCAAAGAGGGCGCCCGCGTTATTGATCAGCACATCGATGCGCGGCTCCTCGGCAGCGATCTGCCCCGCGACTCGTTTCATCTGAGCCAGTTGCGTGAGATCGGCCATGTGCGCGCCATGGGCAACACCTGGCCCGCTCTTGCGAAGCCGCGCCAGCGTTGCTTGCGCGCGCGACTTGTCGCGCGCGATAAGGACGATGCGGGCTCCCATCTGCGCAAGCTTCCTTGCGGCGACCTCGCCGATACCGGATGTGCCTCCCGTGATGACGACTGTTTTACCCTGCATGGACAAGGCCGGCCCTGCTCGAGCACGTTAGCCCACCTGCTGCAACAAAGCAGTAAGATCGCTCATCCCGGCGTTCAAGCCTGTTTGATCGCCTCTGCGGCGAGCATGCACAGCGCCGTAGGGTGGGCAAAATCGCGATCCGAAGCCTTTCCGCTCGGGTAACCACTGCTGCGATTTTGCCCACGCTGTCGAACTCTCAGGGGGCATACCGCGTGCGCAAAATCGCGCCAGCCGTTCTCGCATGCGGCGAGGCTTTAGCTTGCGATTTTGCGCACCCTACCCCGCGGCTGCTCTTCCACCCGCAATGTCTCAGATGGGTCCATTGAGCCGTAGGCTCCCAGCGCAAGAACGCATTTCGCGGCCGAAATGGCTTGGAAGCTAACCTGGCGAGCCTCAGCACCAAATCGGGCGGCGTGTACGCGCCAATTGACGAGCTGCAATTCAATGCCGCGGAAGGTCTGCTTAGGCCGAATCGAGCTCGCTGCCTTGCGCCGCCACTTCCACGAGCTTGTCGCGCTGCAGAACCGTGACTGCGCCTCGCTCCAGGTGAATCCAACCCTGTTTGGCCCAGGCGCGCAGCTGCTTGTTCGTGCTCTCGCGCGATCTGCCGATAATCTGGCTGATCTCGCGCTGCGTGATCGCGACTGTGCGCGCCGGCGCGGAGGCTTGCGCCTCCTCCGTCAGCCGGAGCAACGCTTTTGCCAGTCGGCTCGCCAGATTGAGGAAGGTGAGCTCCTGCACCTGCTGGGTCGTGCGGCGCAGCCGCGCGCAGAGTATCTCGATGATCTTGATCATCAGGTCGGGCTGATTGCGGACAAACTGCAGGAAATCTCGCCGCTCGATCGACATGAGCTCGCAATCCGTCATCGCCGATGCATCCGCCGTGCGCGGGTGGCCGTCGAGCAGCGCGATCTCGCCGAAGACATCGCCCTCGTGCATGATGACAAGGACGATGTCGCGGCCGTCCACGGAGGGCACGCTGATCTTCACCGCGCCGCTGAGCACGCCGATCAAGCCGGTGCCGGGATCGCCTTTGGCGAAGATCGGCGTCCCGCGCGGCAGCGTGCGCCGCTGCATGTACGCGCCGAGATGATCGAGCGCCGCCGCGGGAAGCTGGCCGAACAACGGATGGCTGCGGAGAAGCGCGAGCTTGTCGGCCGTTCCGGCAATCACCTTTCTGCTGCTTGCAGTGGCCATGCGGTGGTCCCCGCACAAGGCGGCAACGCGATTTGTTGGGCAGCGGGCAGAAACCCGCAGGCGGAATATAGCCTAAAGCGCTAAAAACTCGAATCGCCGTAGCGTTTCCCCGGGGCGGGCCGCCGGCCGATAGGGTCGAGTTGCACTTTCCGGCGGAGAACTCGCTGCTGCGCAGTCTCGAAGCTTGATCCAACCAAGCTCGCCGCTAGCCTTTGTGGGCGCCGAATCGGCGCTCCCCGTGCAAAACGGAAGGCTCATGCAGGCCCGTCTTCAGCCTCTGCTTCCTCTGGAGTTGCCGAATCCGGCCGACAAATGGATTGAGGCGCTCTCGGAAGCTCTCGATGACCCAAATCGGCATGCCGACTGGCTTGTGCAGGCCGAGGCCGCAGTCAAAGCTTGTCCCAGCAACGCAGGCATTCTCACCCTCGCCGCCACCTCAGCGCTCCTTGAGGGACGACCGGAGCTCGCGCTCGCTTTTCTTAAAAAATTTCTGAAGCGATACAAGCCGAGACGGACCGAGCATCTGCTTTTGGCCTTGGCCTTGTTCCAGAGCAAGAATCCAGTCGCCGCGAGGACATTGCTGCAACAGCATGGGCTGACGCAATGGTATGACGCCTTCGAAGTTTTTCCCGCCGGGCAGGCGCGCTTCCGCTGGCTGGCGGAGCAGGTCAACGGGATCATGGGACGTGGCCGCGCGGCCGTTGGGCGGGCGCCGGCTTCACGTGCGAAGGGCAAGACCAAACCAGCGCGTGAGCCGCGTCACTCGGAGCATTCGCGCCGCAATGTGTCTCCGCAGGCGCAGCCCCAGCTCAGCCCATCACTGCCGCCGCTTGCGCAGCTCGCCGTCGATATCCCGTGCAAGGTTGAGCTCGACCTGGCGCCGCTCGTCGCGGCCATGCGCCATCGCCCGGAGCCGGAGGGTCGCTGGTGGCGTCTGCGCGAGCGCTTCGCCCATCTCGGGTTGGCCCAAGGCTTTGACGAGCTCCTCTGCTTGCCGCATCTCGCGGGGGTCGAGCCGCTCTGGCATCAGATCGAAACCGTCCGCAAGGTGCTCAGGCAGTTTCGCGGGCGCGTGCTGCTCGCCGATGAGGTCGGACTGGGCAAGACCATCGAAGCGGGCATGGTGCTCAAGGAATATGTGCTGCGCGGCATGGTCGATCGGGCGCTGGTGCTCACTCCGGCCGCGCTGGTCGGGCAATGGCGCGAGGAGCTGGAGATGAAATTTGGGCTAGCCGGCGCGACCACGCATGACGCATTGCTGCGCGATGACGCGGACGCTTTCTGGAGGCAGAAGCGCATCATTGCGTCGATCTCGACCGCCCGCCGGCGTGAGCACGCGGAACGCTTGCTGCAGCACAGTTTTGATCTCGTCATCGTGGATGAGGCACATCATCTGCGGGATCGCTCCAGCCAAACCTGGAAGCTGGTCGATGCGCTCAACAAGCGGTTTCTGCTGCTGCTCTCGGCAACTCCCGTCCAGAACGATCTGCTCGAGCTCTATAATCTGCTCACGCTGCTCAAGCCGGGCATTTTCAAGACGCAGAAGGAGTTTCGCGCGGCCTACATGACGCCCGGCCACCCGCGCCGTCCGGCAAATCCTGCACGCCTGCGCGAGCTGATGCGGGGCGCGATGATTCGCAACACTCGCGCCGTCGTTGCGCTCAAGTTGCCGCGACGGCACGCCCTCACAATCAAGGTCGACGGCGCACCGGACGAGGCGGTGGCGTATTCGCATCTCGCTCTTGTGGCGCGGCAACTGGCGGGTGAACGCGGAGGCGGCCGCCACGCGCTCGCCCTCCAGCATCTTTTGAGCGCGGCGGGCTCTTCTCCACATGCGGCTGCCGGCGCCCTAACACGGTTCGCTGCGCGCCAACCGGATCCGCAGCTGTGGAACGGATTGGCCGAGCGCTGGGCCGCGATCCCAACCGGCGCCAAGGAGGCCGCGCTGCTTGAGCTCCTACGCCACAACCCGATCGAGAAGAAGCTGGTCTTCGTCCATTCGCGTGCGACGCTGGCGCGGCTTGCCGATCTTCTCGTGCAGAATGCAATAGAGTTCACCCGCTTCGACGGCAGCCTGAGCGGACCGGAGAAGGATCGCGCCATTATCGATTTTCGCGAGCGCGTGCCGGTGCTGCTGTGCACGGAATCCGGCGGCGAGGGCCGCAATATTCAGTTCTGCAACACGCTGATCAATTTCGATATTCCCTGGAATCCGATGGCGATCGAGCAGCGCATCGGCCGCATCGATCGCATTGGACAGTCCCGCGAGGTTTTCATTTTCAATCTCGTGACCCGCGGCACGCTCGAGGAGCAGGTGCTGCTTCTGCTCGATGAAAAGATTGCCATGTTCGAGCTGGTGGTAGGAGAGGTCGGCGCGATTCTTGGCGGCCTCGAAGAGGAGCGCGATTTCGCAAGCCTTGTCCTTGAGGCGTGGTTGCAGGCATCCGACAGCGGGCGGTCGGAAGCGTTCGACGCTCTGGGGCGGCAGCTTCAGCAGGCGCGGACGCAACACGAGGGGGCGAAGGCTTTGGACGAGGCACTCTTTGGCCAGGATTTCGAAACGGCATAAGGGGCGATCGCCATGGGGGCACTGCGCGACTTCGTTGCCGACGTGCTGGAGCTCGAAGGGGCGGCCATCGAGCCCGTCGAGCCGGAAGGCCTCGACGTAGTTGCGCCGGATGCATTGCGCACGGCCATGGGCTGGCCGGAGCTGACCCGGCTCGGTTTCGGGACGACCCGTCCCGCAGGCGCAATTCCCGTCGGGTTTGAGGGCGAATGGCTCGGCCGATTTGGCTCCTTGCTTGGCGAACGCGGGCGCTGGGCGGAGCGTGCTGTCGTCTTGTCCTCCGCCGTGACGCCGCCGGGAGACCCCGAACAGTTGCTCGATCACGTTTTCGACCTGCCGAACGCAACCTGGCGATACCGCGGCGCCACGCCAGGCTGGGCGCGCTGCCTTCTGCTCGCTTTTCGCTATACGGCTGTCTCCGATGAGAAGCGCGATGGACTGGTCTGGCTCTGCTTCAACCAGAGCACGGGCGCTGTTCTCGACGACATTCTCAACTGGCTGCATGTGTCATTGCTGGCACAGGACGGCGATTGGCGAATCCCCGATTCCGACATCGGCCACTCGGCTGGTCCGGCCTGGAACGCCGCGACCCTGCGGGCCCGGGTCGCGCCGCGGCTCGAGCATAGTGTCCTGCGGGAGCTCGAGCCCTTCCTGCGCGCAATGCGCCGGCGCCTGGACCGGGATCGCGCCCGCATTCACGCATATCATCAGGATCTGCGTCTGGAGGCTTTGCAGAGACTCGCGGCGCTGGGCACCGCTTCAACCGAGAAGGCGGAAGCTGCTCGCAAGCGAGAGTCGCTGCGTGTCGCGGCAATCGAGCGTGAGTACGCCGCCAAGATTGAAGATCTTCGACACAATTACGCGCTGCGCGTAACCATCGAATGGGTTCAAGCGCTGCAATTGTTCGTGCCGGTGCAGCGTTACGAGGTTCTGATCAAGCGCCGCAAGGGCGAACGGCTGGTGCGGCTGGATTGGCATCCCTTGCTGCGCGCTCCCGAGCCGCCACCGGTCGATTATGGCGTGGGTAGTGGGCGCACTCGTCTCGTCTGCGACGATCATCTCCACCTGACCGACCCGGCGGGGCAGGCCGCTTGCCTCTCCTGTGGGAAGCGGTGGTGCCGCGCCTGTCAGCCGGTTTCTTGTCCACGTTGCGGAGCAGCGGGATAACTCTACTGCGTCACAAATTCTCCAATGTCATTCCGGGGCGCAGGCAAATCGGCTATGCCGATTTGCCTGCGAGCCCTGGGAGCAAGGCCTCAGCAGAATTGCGCAGATTCTTGTTGCAATCCGGGGTCGTAAGGCTGCCATTCGCGCCCTTGATGATACCCTCGCCGGAAGCTCGCCGCGCAGGGAACCAAATGGCGTTTTGTGAGAACGAACTGAACCCAAAAACGGGGGCGCTGGCGTCGCTGTGCTCAGACCAATAGTTCCGGAGCTCGAATGCCGAGACCTTCGGCGCACGCGAGCAGACGCCCCCAGGTGCCGCGCGGCAGCGGAATGCCGGCTCGCTCGCGCTCCTGTTGGATGCTCGCTCCGCGCTCGCCGGGGAGGAGGATGCGTGCGACCCCCTCCGCCGCGGGCAGAGCGAGGATCGCATCCCCCAGCCGGTCCGCCTGCGCGCGAATGTCGCCCACGTTGCCGAACGCCGCCAGATCAATCGCGATCGCGAGCCCGTTGAGGAATGGGTTGGGCAAGGCCCCGCCTGCCTCCAGGGCGTTGGCAATGATGGGGTTGTGAATGGCGAGGCTGCACAGGCACTCGATCATGAATGAGAGGCCGGAGCCTTTCGCTCCCGCCATGGGAAGCAGCGTCGCCACCTTTGCGGAATCGGTGGTGTCGCGTCCCTGCGCGTCGATGCCCCAGCCAAGGGGAACATCCCGGCCGGCATCGCGCGCGCTCATCAGCTTGCCCATGGCGGCCGTAGAGGTCGACATGTCGAGCAGATAGGCCGATCGCTTGCCGGCCGGAAACGCAATCGCCAGCGGATTGGTGGAGACGCCCGCGACGCGCGCGCCACAATAGGCCATCAGCGGCCTCGAGGCGGTCATCACCATGCCGGCCATTCCGGCGTGCGCGGCCGCAAGCGCGAACTGACCGACGGCTCCGGCGTGGGTGATGTTGCGCGCCGCGCACCAGCCGACACGCGTCTCGCGCGCTTGGACGATCGCCTCTGCCATGGCTCGCGCCATCGCAATCGCACCCGGCGCGCGGTCCGCCTCGAGCACGACAATGGCTCCGGCGCGCCGCTCCACCTTGATGCTCGGCGAAGGATTGATGGTCCTTTTCTGCAGAAGCTGGATATACCGGGGCACCCGCAGCACGCCGTGCGAATCGACCCCGCGCAGATTGGCCCAGATGAGAGAGCCTGCCCACTCGCGAGCAAACGAGGGCGCCACGCCGGCAGCCTCGAACATGGCCGCCACGAATTGCTCCAGCCCGCTGCTGCTGATGCGGACTTGCGAATGACTCTCCAGCGACCCAGAACGCATGCTGCCCGAGTTGTTCCTCGCCGCTGTTTTTCGTAGCGTATGCTCCGCGAGCGTATCAACTCGCTCCGGCAGCAGGCAAGTTATGCTCGTGTCGGAATTGAGAGCGGAGAAAAGTTCTGATGCAAATGAAGCACCTGAGCGACGCCAAGCCGTATGAGGCGCCCAATCATCGCGGCCATTGCACGCTTCGTCTGTTTGGGCTCGACGCCGGCGGCCCTAAGCTGTTCAGCGTCGGCCTTTCTCATTTTCTGCCCGGCGGCGGCGCCGGTCCGGACGCGTCGCCCACGGAGAAAGTCTACTACGTTCTTTCGGGCGAGCTCACTCTCATTGCCGGCGGCAAGGAGAGCGTGCTGAAAGCGAACGACTCCTGCTTCATCGGCCCTAACGAAAGCCGCGAGATCGTCAACCGCGGCAACGATGTCGTGACCATGCTGGTCGCCGTCTCGACTCCGCAGAAGTGACCGATCCGTAGCCCGGATGAGCGAAAGCGATATCCGGGTTTCATTCTCGAGCATCTCCCCGCATGTCGCTGCGCTCATGCGGGCTACAGAGCCACGGAGTCTCCTTATGCCGGAAAACAAGACATCGCCAAAGCTGCCGCCGCATCTGCGTTCTGAGATTTCGCGGCGAACCATCATGGGCGCCGGACTTTGTCTCGCAATCTCGGCGCCGGCAGTGCTGCGCGCCATCCCCGCAAATGCGCAAAGCCGCGTCATCAAGATCGGTCATGTCAGTCCAAAGACGGGTGCGCTCGCCGGGTTCGGCGAGGCGGACGGGTTCATTCTCGAGCAGGTGCGAGCAATTCTCGCAAACGGATTGCCGCTCGGCGGGCGCATCTATCCGGTGCAGATCATCAGCAAGGACAGCCAATCGAGCGGAAGCAGAGCCGCCGAGGTCGCTTCCGATCTCATTCTCGGCGACAAGGTCGACCTGATCGTCGCCTCGGCGACGCCGGATACCACCAATCCGGTGGCGGATCAGGCGGAGGTCAATGAGGTCCCCTGCGTCACCACCAACTGTCCGTGGCAGCCTTATTTCTTCGGCCGCAACGGTGATCCGCAAAAGGGCTTCACCTGGACTTATCACTTCTTCTGGGGGCTGGAGGACGTGATCGGCGCGTTCCTCGCATTGTGGGATTCGGCGCCGACCAACAAGATCGTCGGCGGATTGTTTCCCAACGACGCCGACGGCAACGCCTGGGGCGATCCGCGGCAGGGGCTGCCGCCGGCGCTCGCGCGAGCCGGCTACCGGCTCACCGATCCCGGACGCTATCAGCTCATGAACAACGACTTCACGTCGCAAATCTCGGCGTTCAAGGCGGTGGGGGCGCAGATCGTCACCGGCAACATGATTCCTCCGGACTTTGCTACATTCTGGTCGCAGGCCGCGCAGCAGGGCTTCCGGCCGAAGATCGTCACCATCGGCAAAGCCTTGCTGTTTCCCTCGGTCATCAATTCGCTGGGCGCGCGCGGCGACGGTTTGACGACCGAGATCTGGTGGACACCAGACCATCCGTTCAAATCCGGCCTCACCGGCCAGAGCGCAAAAGAGCTCACCGTGGCTTACGTCAACGCAGCCAAGCGCCCGTGGACGCAGCCCATCGGATTTCAGCATGCTCTGTTCGAGGTCGCGATCGATGCGCTCAAGCGGGCAAAGACGCCTGAGCCGAAGGCAATCCTCGAGGCCATTGTCACCACCGACTACAATTCCATCGTCGGCCCGGTCAAATGGACAGGGCAGCCGGTGAAGAACGTCAGCAAGACGCCGCTCGTCGCCGGGCAATGGCAGCGCAAGGACGACAAGTTTGACCTCATCATCACCACCAACAAGACGGCGCCCATCATTCCCGTAAACGGGCAGCTCAAGCTGTTGTCCTGAGTTGTGGAGCCGATTCTCGCGCTGCAAAGAGTCTGCAAGCGGTTCGGCGCGGTGCTGGTGGCGCAGGAGATCAATCTTGAGCTTGCCGAGGGCGAGGCGCTCGGCATCATCGGGCCGAACGGCGCCGGCAAGAGCACGTTGTTCGGGATTGTCAGCGGCAGCGTGCGGCCGGATTCCGGTGCCGTCACCCTGGCAGGGCTCGACATCACCGGACTTCCCCCGGAGCGGCGCTGTCGGCTGGGCATCGGCCGAGCCTTCCAGATCCCGCAGCCGTTCCACGGGATGAGCGTCTTCGAGAATCTCGTCGTGGCGGCGGCGTTCGGCGCCGATTGCAGCGAAAGCGCCGCCTACGCCCGCTGCATCGAGGTGCTCGATCACTGCGCGCTGGCAGACAAGGCCAACCGCATGGCGGGCAGCCTCACGCTGCTTGACCGCAAACGGCTCGAGCTTGCGCGCGCTTTGGCGACCAATCCGCGCGTCCTTCTGCTCGACGAGGTTGCCGGCGGCCTGACCGAGCACGAATCTGCAGCACTGGTCGAGCTGATCCGCAACACCCGCCGCAGCGGCATCTCCATCATCTGGATCGAGCACATCGTGCATGCGCTCGTGGCGCTTGTCGACCGGCTGCTCGTATTGCACGGCGGACGCTTCATAGCGCAGGGCGATCCAACGGCGGTGCTGCGCACACCCGCCGTGCGCGAAGTCTACATGGGAATTCCAGCCGATGCCTGAGCCGCTCTTGGAAGTGTGCGCGCTCGATGCGTACTACGGTGACTTCCAGGCGCTGTTTTCCGTCTCGCTCGCGGTTGAGCCGGGCGAGGTCGTCGCTGTGATCGGCGCCAATGGCGCCGGCAAGTCGACGCTGCTCAATTGCATCGCCGGCACCATCAAACGCCGGTGCGACGCGATCGTGCTTGGCGGGCAGGCGATCGGAGATTTGCCCGCCCATGCGGTCGTCGCGCGCGGGATTGCGCTTGTCCCCGAAGGCCGCCGGCTTTTTCCTTCGTTGTCACTGGAGGAAAATCTGCTCATTGGCGGCCAGCTCGGGCGCCCGGGACCCTGGAATCTCGCGCGCATCTACTCGCTGTTTCCCGCGCTGTCCGAGCGGCGGCACGTGCCGAGCACTGCGTTATCGGGCGGCGAGCAGCAGATGGCGGCGATCGGCCGCGCGCTGATGTCCAATCCCAGCCTTCTGCTGTGCGATGAGCTCAGCCTCGGGCTCGCGCCCATTGTGGTGCGCGATCTCTATGCCCGCTTGCCGGCAATCGTTGCCGAGGGAAGCTCGCTCATCATCGTCGAGCAGGATATCGCGGCAGCACTTGCCGCGGCAAAAGATGTCTTCTGCCTGCAGGAGGGGCGGCTCGCGCTTGCCGGCCCTTCGGCAGCGCTCTCGCGCGAAGCCATTTCCGCCGCCTATTTCGGCGCCTGACGATGATCTGGCTCAACATCATCATCCAAGGCGTGCTGACCGGCGGGCTTTACGCGATGTTTGCTGCTGGTCTCGCGCTGATCTTCGGCGTGATGCGCCTCGTCAACATCGCGCATGGCGACCTGATCGTGCTCGCGGCCTATCTGGCGCTGGTGACGATCGATGCGCTCGCGCTCAATCCGCTGGCCGCGATCGTGATCGTCGCACCGGTCACGGGGGCGATCGGCTACGCCTTGCAGCGGGGTCTGCTCAACCGCACCGTCGGTGACGATCTGTTGCCGCCGCTGCTCGTCACCTTCGGCTTGTCTGTCATCATTCAGAACGGGTTGCTGGAGCTGTTCACCGCCGACAGCCGAAGGCTCAGTGCAGGCGCAATCGAGGTCGCAAGCTTTCCTCTGATCGAGGGCATCTCCATCGGGGTGCTGCCGCTCGTCCAATTCATCGCCGCCATTGTCATCATCGGCGGCCTGCAGATTCTGTTTTATCGCAGCGCGATGGGCCGCGCCTTGCGGGCAACGGCGGACGATCCCTCGGTCGCGCAATTGATGGGGCTCGACAACCGTCATGTGTTTGCCCTCGCCATGGCGATCTCGCTCGCCGTTGTCGCCGTCGCCGGCGTCCTCATTGCCATCCGCACCAATTTCGATCCTGCGCTCGGACCGGCGCGACTGATCTATGGCTTCGAGGCCGTGATCATCGGCGGGCTGGGGAGCATGTGGGGAACGCTCGTCGGCGGAATCGTCCTCGGCGTGGCGCAAGCCGTTGGCGCGCAGATCAACCCTGGCTGGCAGTTGTTGGCGGGGCATCTGGCCTTTCTCGCTGTACTGGCAGTGCGTCCACAGGGCCTGTTCCCAAAGGTGCAGGGATAGGCCAAGCACAATGGTTGCGACCTTCCACGTCGAGCATGCGAGCCGCTCCAGTCGCATCGGTACCGCCGCTCTCGCGGTTGTTTGTTTGGTGCTCGCGGCTGCACCGGCCTTCGCCGGCCGCGATGATCTGCGGCTGCTTTCGGAGATTTTTGCCTATATCGCTCTTGCGAGCCTTTGGAATCTGTTGGCGGGCTATGCCGGGCTGGTCTCGGTCGGGCAGCAAGCCTATGTCGGGCTTGGCGGCTATGTCCTGTTCGCCTCGACGATTCTTGCCGGCATCCATCCGCTGCTCGCGGTCGCCCTGGCCGGGTTCGTCGGTGCGGCGACCGCGCTGCCGGTCGCGGGCTTGCTGTTTCGGCTGCGCGGTCACTACTTCGCCATCGGCACCTGGGTCGTGGCGGAAGTGTTCCGGCTGATCGCCTCGCAACTTTCGCTCCTTGGCGGCGGCTCCGGCATCAGCCTGCCGGCGAGCATCGTAATAGCGATGGCAGGAAGCCGGCAGATGCGCGAACTCGAAATGTACTGGCTCGCGCTCGCATTGGCCCTCGCCGTGCTCGGCGGCATTGCGCTCGTGCTGCGCTCGCGTTACGGGCTGGCGCTCACCGCGATGCGCGACAATGAGCTCGCTGCGCGCTCGAGCGGCGTGAATGTGCGGCGCATCAAGCTCGCCATCTATATCGGCACGGCTTGCGCAACCGCGATGGTCGGCGCGCTCATCTTCCTGCAGAAGCTGCGCATGTCGCCCGATACCGCATTCAGCGTCAACGACTGGACCGCCTTCGTCATCTTCATCACCGTCATCGGCGGCGTGGGACGCATTGAGGGTCCGCTCATCGGCACGCTGCTGTTCTTCCTGTTGCGCCAGACGCTTGCCGATCTTGGCAGCATCTACCTGCTGATGCTGGGCTGCATCGCCATCGCCATCATGCTGTTTGCGCCGAAAGGCATCTGGGGCGTGCTTGCCGGCCGCTTCGGCTGGCAGCTGCTGCCGCTGCAACGGCGCTTGCGCTTTGCCGCGGAATGAGGCGTAGGATGGGTTGAGCGTTGATGGGTGGAGCGGCAGCGACACCCATCACAGCGAAACCCATCAATGACGCGCAGTTTTCTGTCGCGGTTGATGGGTTTCGTCCGGCTTCGCCGGCCTCAACCCATCCTACGCCTCGCGTCGCGCGCCGCGATGCCCGCGAGCCTACCGGGAGACAACAATGGCTGCAAAGTCCGAGAAGGTCATCATCACCTGCGCGATCACGGGGTCGATCCACACCCCGACCATGTCGGATGCACTTCCAGTGACGCCCGATCAGATCGCCGGGCAGGCAATTGCCGCGGCAGAAGCGGGTGCCGCGGTGCTGCACCTGCATGCACGCGATCCAAAGGATGGCCGCCCCACCGGTGATCCCGCGGTGTTCAAGCAGTTTCTGCCGC
>Ga0306920_100003614_pt1 | contig 19675 bp, 22 predicted proteins | sample flu12Cox44000170_FD_204666 | JGI IMG/M metagenome (GOLD analysis project Ga0306920, IMG submission 204666) | Lab enrichment of tropical soil microbial communities from Luquillo Experimental Forest, Puerto Rico - flux4day.12C.oxic.44.000.170 (v2)... | ecosystem: Environmental > Terrestrial >... | reverse complement strand
CGCGGCCGCGGCGGGTGACTCGCCCACGTCTACGGCGCCGCCGAGGACACCCCACCCGTCGTCATGGCCGGCGTGGCGGACCAGCAGCAGCCGTCCTGCTGGTCGACGGGCAGGACCGACACCGATGGCACCAGCAGCAGCTCATGCCCGACAACGGCCCGCAGCCTGGCTATGTGCACCTGCAGGCGAAGGACCCGGCGCCGGTCGCCGCCGTCGAGGTCGTCGACCGGGACGGCCGCCGCTACGTCCTGCTCAAGGACGCCGGCGGGCGCATGCTCAAGGTCTACCGGGTCCGTTACGCCCCGGCCGGCCGGGACATGCTCAAGCGGCTGGTGCGCTGGCCGCACGATCTCGGGGAGGGATCACGATGAAGTACTCGGTACACGTCCGGTGCGCCTGCGTCGACCCGGACGGCAGGCCGCTCGGGCATGCCTGCCCGAAGCTGTGGCGCATGGACGGGAACTGGAACAGCCGGCACGGGTCGGCCGGGGGCGGCACGGATACCTACCTCGGAGGGCACCAGGCTGGTCAAGCGGTTCGGCTACGGGAGCAAGGCCGAGACCGAGACCGCGGCCCCGGCCTCAGCAGAGCTGCTCGGCCTGGCCGCCGACGATTTGCCCGAAATGAGATATGGGCAGCATAGATTCCTGGTGTTTGGCCGATTATGTTAATAATTTAACGCAGTCATACTCTTCCGTCCCGACCAGGCGAGCGCGGCGATGCGAGCGATACCGATCGGACAGCGCGTACGGACCTCTCTAGCGGCGGGTACGGCTGCCGCCGCAGTGCTGGCCGCGACGGCCGCGTGTACCACCGCCACCGCCACCCAGGGCGCCAGCCCCGGGCCTGGCCACGGCACGGCGCTCGTCGTGACCACCGCCGACGGCGCCGTGCGCGGGAAGGCCGTGGCGGCGGCCGACGAATACCTGGGCATTCCCTATGCGGCGCCCCCGGTCGGCGCGCTGCGCTGGCAGCCCCCGCAGCCGCCCGCGCCCTGGCACGGCATCCGCGCGGCGGCCAGCTACGCGCCGCACTGCCCGCAGCTGTCATCGGCGTTCGGCCTGGCCAGCACGTCAGAGGACTGCCTGTACCTGAACGTGTTCACCCCGGGCGGAGCCCGCGCCCACGCCCTGCTGCCCGTGATGGTCTGGGTGCACGGCGGCTCGCTGCGCACCGGCGAGAGCGACGACTACGACCCCGCCGGGCTGGTCCGGCAGGGCGCCGTCGTGGTCACCATCAACTACCGGATCGGCGCCCTCGGCTTCCTGGCCGACGCGGCGCTGGCCAGCCGCCCAGGCGGGCCATCTGGTGACTACGGGCTGATGGACCAGCAGGCCGCCCTGCGCTGGGTGCAGCGCGACATCCTCTACTTCGGCGGGAACCCGGGCGATGTGACCCTCTCCGGCGAAGAGGCGGGCGGCCTGTCCACGCTGGCGCAGCTGGCCTCCCCCGGCGCCCGCGGGCTCTTCCAGCGGGCCATCGCGGAAAGCGGAACCTACGATCTGACCCAGCAGCCACTGGCCGCTGCCGAATCAGCTGGGAAGGCCTTCGCCGCCAAGGCCGGGTGCGCCAGCAACACGGCGTCCTGCCTGCGCAGCCTGCCAGTGTCGACGATCCTGACCAGCCAGAACCCGGTCAGCTACACCCCCGACACCGACGGCGCCGTGCTCACCCAGTCCATCACAACCGCGCTGGCCAGCGGCCAGTTCAACCACGTGCCGGTGATCATCGGCACCAACCACGACGAGTACCGGCTGTTCATAGCCATTTTCCGGTTGATCGGCGCGCCGGTGACCGCGGCCAACTACCAGGCCATGATCGCCTCCACGCTCAGCGTGCCCGCGCCCGTCGCGACCGCGATAGCCGCGCAGTATCCGCTCAGTCGTTACCCCAGCCCGCCGGTCGCGCTCGGCGCGGTCGCCACCGACGCGATCTTCGCCTGCAACGCGCTCACGGCCGAGGAGTCGCTGTCGCGGTACGTGCCGACCTACGCCTACGAGTTCAACGACGAGAACGCGCCGGAAGTGTTCTTTCCCCCGGTCGGCTTCCCCTACGGGGCGGCCCTCGCGTCCGAGCTGCAGTACGTGTTCGACCTGGCCACCGCGCCGCACTCGGCCTCCCTCTCGGCGGCCCAGCGGCAGCTCGCGGCGGCCATAAAGCAGGACTGGGCGACCATGGCCAGGGCGGGGAGCCCGGCGCCCGGGTGGCCGCGGTTCAGCCGCGCCGGCCAGCAGGCGCTGTCCCTGGTGCCGCCGCGCCCGCAGGTCGAGACGGGTTTCGCCGCTGAACACCAATGCGCGTTCTGGGCGCTGGGCGCATCCTCCTAGCGCTTGTCGGCGCCGCCAGCGACCTATCCGGCGCGCCGACCCGCACCTGCTGACGCCGTCTGCCACCACGTATCCTGCCACCAGATAGGTGCCCTCTCGCTGGGATGATTATTACTTGGCAGCAATCATCATCCCAGGTCAGAGCGGCACCTATCGGCATCTAGCGGATCGTGTCACCGGCTTACTCGCGGACTCGGGTCTGAGCGGGCCCCGCCCCTACCGCTGACATGGCGGCCAGCTGCTCCTATTTGCCGCCGCGCCGCGGGTGATCCCGGTCTTGTGCATCAGCCAGGCCCGCACGCTGTAATCCGCGTCGGCCGAGTACCCCTTGCCGGTGGTGAACGCGGCCAGGAAGCCGGCCCGCGCCGCGACGGCGATCGCGTCGTTCTGCTCCAGCGCCTGCAAGCACTCGGCCTGGGTCTGGGCGGGCAGCGCGCCGGCGTCGGCGGCGGCGAGGTAGCCCAGCGCGGCACGGGCCGTCTCGATCGCCTCGGTGACGCTGGCGAAGGCCGGGGCTGTGCCCATCTGGGCTACCTCCTTCCAGGTGCTCGCAGTCTGGTCGCTTGTCTTGCCGGGCCACCTTTCCTTCGGGATAGTTATCTAGGATTTCAGTTCGATTCTAGCGGGTGGCTACGACATTTCCCGGGACATCCACGCCGTGTCGCGAGATAGGTACGTATGGTTGAAAAGAGACTCGTGGTGTTAAGGGTGCTGTCGAGGATCACGCCGTCGTCGGCCCACACCGTGCTGGCGTGGACCGTGCTGGCGTGGACCGGTCGCCGGGTACGCCCGCGACGCAGGTATGCGGCCGCCATCCTCCATCTCGCCTCCATACGGTTGGCACCATGCCTGCGCTCCCGGCTGCGTACCGTGCCGGGGTGACACCCAGCGGGCCAGCCGCGAGATGGGCCATGCGCTCACGCCCCATCGCCGTGATCGCGCTGTGCGCGGGTCTTCTGTGTACGGCCTGCACCGGGGACGCAGGCCCGGCCCGGGGTGGCAGCGGGCCCGCGCCGACGGGTACGTCGCAGCCCGCGGCGCACCTGGGCAGGCCATCCGTGCTGGCGCGGAACCTGGCGGTGCCGTGGGCGATCGCCTTCCTGCCGGACGGCGACGCGCTCGTCACCGAACGCGACAGCGCCCGGCTGCTCCGGGTGACCCCGCACGGCGGGTTCAGCACGGCCGGCACGGTCCCGGGCGTGGTACCGGACGGTGAAGGCGGGCTGCTCGGGGTGGCGGTATCCCCGTCGTTCGGCCGGGACCACCTGGTCTATGTCTACTTCAGCACGGCCGCCGACAACCGGATCATGCGGTTCCGCTACTCGGGCGGCGGCATCGGGCCGCTCGAGGCCGTGGTCATCGGGCCGCTCGAGGCCGTGGTCACCGGGATTCCGCGCGCCGCCATTCACAACGGCGGACGCCTGGCCTTCGGACCGGACGGCATGCTCTGGGCGTCCACCGGCGAGCACGGCGAACCCGGTATAGCCCAGGACAAGAGTTCGCTGGGCGGGAAGATCCTCCGGATGACCCCGGACGGCAGGCCCGCGCCGGGCAACCCGTTCGGGACGCTCGTGTGGACCTACGGGCACCGCAACGTGGAGGGCATGGCGTGGGATGGCAGCGGGCGGATGTACGCCACCGAGTTCGGCCAGAACCGCTTCGACGAAGTCAACAGGATCCAGAAAGGGCGCAACTACGGCTGGCCGGTCGTCGAGGGAGCCGGCGGTGGCGGGACGTACACCGATCCCGAGCTCACCTGGCCGACCGAGGAGGCATCGCCGTCGGGAGCCGCGATAGCGGCCGGCAGCCTCTGGGTCGCCGCGCTTCGCGGCGAGCGGCTGTGGCAGGTCCCGCTGGACCGCACGGGGGCGCTGGGCACGCCCGTGGCCCACTTCGCCGGTGAGTACGGCAGGCTCCGGGCGGTGGTGCGGGCACCCGACGGCTCGCTCTGGTTCACGACGAGCAACCAAGACGGCCGCGGGAACCCCGGACCAGACGACGACCTGATCCTCGTGATCCGGCCGCGCTAGCCGGCTCAGCCAGCCGTCCCCCATGATGGACGCATGGATGCGGAGGCACCGCCGGAGTGCGTGTCGGAGGACGGGCGTGAGGTCTGGCTGCACAGCGGACGGATGGACAGCAGGTGGCTGACCGAGATGCCGGAGTGGATCCGGGCGCTTCCCGGCCTCACCAGCCTGGAGCTGAGCGATAACCAGCTGACCGAGCTGCCCGCCTCGCTGGCGAACCTGACCGCCCTCACCGTCCTGGACCTGCGCGGCAACCGGCTGGCGGAGACGCCGGACTGGCTGCGGAACCTGACCTCCCTCACCAGCCTGTATCTCGACGGCACGAGCGAACCGGACGACCCGGTCGGCACGAGGTAGGGCCGAGGCGTCACCCCGCGGGAACCCGCAAAGCCGGATCGGACAGAGCAAGGCGTGGAGCTGAGTCAGCGCGCCCGGGTGCGCGCCGGAGACCATGACGAGTTCGGCGTGCTCTTCGAGGAGCACGCCCGCGCCGTCTACAACCACGCGTTCCGGCTGACCGGCAACTGGTCGGCCGCCGAGGAGGTGGTCTCGCTCACGTTCCTCGAGGCCTGGCGGCTGCGCGGCACGGTGAGACCGGAGGGCGGTTCGCTGCTGCCCTGGCTGCTCGGCATCGCCCTCAACGTGGCCCGCAACATTTCCCGGGCCGCCCGCCGGCAGCAGGCGGCGATGAGCAGGCTGCCGAAGGCTCCCGACGTGCCGGACTTCGCCGACGACCTGGCCGGCCGTCTCGATGACGCCGAACGGCTGGAAAAGATCCACGCGGCCCTGGGTGGCCTGCGCCGCACCGAACGCGACGTCCTCGCGCTGTGCGTGTGGTCCGGCCTGAACTACGCCGAGGCCGCGGAGGCGCTCGGCATCCCGGTCGGCACGGTCCGCTCCCGCCTGTCCCGGGCCCGGCGGAAGCTGCTGCGGGAACCCGCCCGGGCGAGCGAACAGGTAACAGGTGATCGCGTAGGAGGAACCCGATGAACACCGACGATCTGGCCCGGCTGGCGCCGGCCGACCGGGACCTGCCTGCGGCCAGAAAGCAGATCCTCAAGGAGCACCTGATGACCGAACTCCGCCAGGCCAGCACCGGCAGGGCCGAGCCCAAGCCAAAGCTCCGCCGCAGGGGCGCGGTCCTCGTCGCGGGGGCCGTCCTCACGGCGGCGGCCGTGGCGGTGGCCGCCGTCGTGGGGACGCGGACCAGCCCGCCCGCCCCGACAACGGCCCCGCCCGCGCACGCCGTCACGGCCGCCCAGCTTCTCGCCAAGATCGCCAACGCGGCGGCCAGCCAGCCCAGCCCGGTGGTGCGCGACAGCGACTTCATGTACATCCGCAGCGAGGTCGCCTACATGAACTACACCGTCGGCAGCACCGGCCAGCTGACCGGGACCATGGACAAGCTGCACGAGCGGCAGATCTGGCTGCCGGTGGCCAACCTGTGCGTCACCGGCCTGCTCATCGAGCGCGGCGAGCGCACGCCGATCTCGCCCTTCCCGGTGACCAGCGACGGCAAGGTCGACAGGAAGGGCACCCCGCAGCCGGACTTCACCTGCCCCAGCCAGGGCCACCTCGGCGACGCCACCTACCGGCTGATGCAGTCCATGCCCACCCGGCCGGGCGCCCTGCTCGCCTACCTCGAGGCCGGCCAGAAGTGGACCAACGACGACCCGCCCACCGAGATCGGCGACCTGATCAGGGAGAATATCGTGCCCCCGGCCCTGGCCGCGGCGTTGTACCGGCTGGCGGCGACCCTGCCGGGCGCCACCGTCGTCCCGCACGCGACCAACGCGGCCGGCCGGGCGGGGATCGGCATCATGTGGACCAGCACCTCGGCCAAGCAGGTCTACAAGAACGAGTGGATCTTCGACCGGACCACCCTGCAGTTCATCGGCGAACGCATCTACGACCCGAAAACGGGCCAGGTGACCGGCGAGAGCGCCATCCTCCGGCAGGCCTTCACCGCCAAGCCGGGCCAGCTGCCCAGATAGTCAGCCGCCGACCAGCACCACCGGCGGCGGGCCGCCCCGCGGCCCGAACGTCTCCACCACCGCCGACACCCCCGCGTTGCCTGCCCCCGCCACCACCACCAGCACCGCCTCCGGCGAGGTGAGCACGTGCAAATCCGCCTCACCAGGGACAGGCAGCGCGTCGGGGTGATCGGCCGGCAGCCGCCACCTGGTCCGGCTGGACACCCCGTCCTTGCCCGCCGCCACGAGCTCCGGCCAGGACAGGACGGCGCGCTCGTACACGGCCCGCCGCACGTCGGCCTTGGACCAGCCGGCCGCGCCGAACAGCCACGCGTGCTCGGGGCTCAGCACCACGGCGGCGCTGACGGTCTCGTGGATGAGCGCCCCGGTGCGCGCGATCGTGCCGGCCAGGTCGGCGGCGAGCTGCTCGGGCACCATGGTGTGCCGGGCCTCGATGTGCACGCACGACCTGATCACCATCGCGGTCACCGCGCTGTCCGCCGCCGCGAGGCCGAACTCGGTGTGCAGCGCCGGCCACGGGCTCTCTTCCTCGTTCTCGGCGATGCACGCGGTGTACTTGGCCGGCGTGCCCTGGGTGGCCTGGTCGAGCTCGTGCGGGCGCAGGCCGAACGCGTTGATCGCGCCCAGCCGGATCGCCCGGCCGATGGTGGCGTTGGCCCGGAAGCCCGAGCCGAACACGTTGCCCTTGCTGTTCAGGCCGAGCCGCTCGCGCACCGGCCCGTTGACGATCAGGAACGGGGCGGTCCCGGTGGTGGACTGCCAGATGGCCCGGCCGACGTACCCCTCGGCGACCAGCGACTCCCACGCGGCCAGCACCACCGGGAAGTACTCCGGCCGGCACCCGGCCAGCGCCGCGTTGATGGCGGCCAGCCGCACGGTCAGCTCCCGGTTCAGGTGCGGCATCGCCAGCAGCACGTCGCCGGGGTCCCGGGAGGTCTGGGCCAGGAACGATGCCAGGTAGGACTCGGTGACCGGGACGACCGGCAGCCCGTCGGTCCAGCCCTGGTCCGCGTAGTACTCGATGGCCTGCCGCAGCCCGGCCGCGTCCTCGGTGAACGAGGGATCCACTACTCCACCCCCAGGATCCGCAGCAGGTCGGGCAGCAGGCCGCGCGCCCGCGCCTGGATCTGCCCGGTGGACAGGCTGGCCACCGGGTGCGGGATGGTCACGTACTCGAAGCCGGGGAAGCCGTAGGACCGCGCCATCGCCCCCGCCGTCAGCACGAACGGGTCAGTGCAGATGCTGACCGCGGGCACCCCGGCCCGCTCCAGCAGGATCCCGTCGGCCAGACTGGCCGCGCTGCACGAGCCTCAATCGCCGATCGCGGCCACCGCGAAGTCGCAGCTGTGCAGGATCCGCTGGATCAGGCTCTCCTCGACGGGGTGGCCGAAGTAGCTCTTCCTGAACAGCTTGAAGTCCCGGATGCCGTACCGGTCCCGCAGCTCGCGGCCGGTCTGTTCCAGCAGCGCGGCCGCGTTCGGCTTGCCGTTCTCCAGCAGGCCGGCGGTCAGCCCGCGCAGGCTCCGCGGCCGGGGGGCGAGCGTGGTGTCCACGGCCCGTTCGGTGGTACCGGTGGGGTCGAGCAGCTTCTCCCGCATTCCATCTCCCAGTGTCCCGAACGGATGCCGTGCCCGCCCCAGCTCACCTACGAGCCTGGGCCCGCAACCCGGCCCCGTCAAGGCGGCCGATGGTCTCGCAGGTACGCTCGGCCGATGATGAAGGCCGCGGCCGACGCGTCGGAGCGCTTTCTGCTGATCCTCGTGCTGGTGGTCGCGGCCGTCGGCGTGGCCGCTCCCTCGCCGGGGCGTGCCCTGGCCGCGGGAGGCATCGACGCCGCGCTGGCGGTCCTGGTCTTCGCGACCGGCCTGTCGCTGCGCCTCGCCGACCTGGCCGCCGTCCGCCTGGCGTGGCGGCGCATCGCGGTCGTGCTGCTGGTCAGCACCGCGGCCCTGCCCGTCCTGGCCTGGGCGGCCAGTCAGCTGATCGGCGATCCGGTGCTGCGCTCGGGTATGCAGACCGTCGGGGTCGCCCCGGCCGAGGTGGCCACGGTGGCGCTGTGCGCCATCGCGGGCGGCGACGCGGCGGTGTGCGCGACGCTCCTGGTGGCGTCCACGCTCATCACGGTGGTGGCGGCGGGCCCGATCTTGTCGCTGCTTGGGGCGTCGGTCATCGTGTCCCCGGCGGGCCTGCTCGGCCACCTCGCGGTCATCGTCGCGCTGCCGCTGGCCACGGGGGTAGCGCTGCGCGCGGCCTGGTCGCCGGGCCCCGCGCTCGACGCCGCCGTCCGTCTCGTCACGCTGCTGGCCCTGCTCCTGCTGCTGTGGCAGGTGGCCAGCCAGATCAGGCCGGACTCCGCCTACGCCGGGGTGATCGCCGCGCTCGTCGTCTACGTGGCCGGCTCCGCCGCGCTCGGCCGGGTTCTCGCCCTGCGGGCCCCGGCCGGCCAGGCGACCGCCGTGCTGCTCCCGGTGGCCATGCGGGACTTCGCGGTCGCGGCCGGGATCGCCTCGGCCGCGTTCGGCCCTGCCGCCGCGGCCCCGCTCGGCGCCTACGGCGTGCTCGTCCTCCTGGCCGGTTCCGCAGTAGCCCTCATCGCCCGCCGCCCCCCGGCAGCCAACGGTACCAACCCAGCCAGCGATGCCGCGTAAGGGCCGCGAACCGCCAGTGGAGGCGCTCCGGCTCACCATTCCTGGTGCTGCAGTGCATCAGGCGCATTTTTGTGACTAGTGATGCTAAGCCACCGGCCACGCATACGATGTGGATGCCACATCCACGTCGTATCAACAACATGGCTGGGACATCCACGCCTTATGTTTCAAGGGCCCGGTGCGTGATCAGCGCTCCTCGCCCGCCCGTTCGGTACTCATGACCCGTTCAGCCGCGTCGGCGGCCCGGGCGGCCCGCTGTGACAGCTCGGGGTCAAGACCGCCCAGGTTCACGTTGATGTCCACCAGGCAGGCCGCGCTGCGGGCCGAAGCCGCCGCCAGCACCGCCCCGGTCACGGCGTCGCCGCGCAGGTTCGGGTTGCCCGCCTCGGCCACCCGGGCGGCCAGCTGCGCCACCTCCGCGCCGATCACTGCGATCTCCAGCGGCACGAGGGCCGCGCCGTGGAGCGCCTCCTGCAGCTCGCCAGACTGTCGGCGGGCGTCGAGCACGGCCGCGTAGGCGCGGGCGTCGGCCTCGGCCAGGTCGGCCGCGCGGCGGCGCAGTTCGTCCGCCTGGTCCGCCAGCTCGCCGGCGCCGGGAAGGCGGGTCGCGGAGAACCGCGCGGCCATGGCGACCAGCCCGGCGGCCATCGCGCCAGTTACCGCCGCGGCCCCGCCGCCGCCCGGGGCCGGCGTCCGGGCCGCGAGCTGATCGAGGAAGTCCCGGATCGGCTGGCCCAGGAACGAGCTCACGACAGTGCCATCACGACAGGCCGACGATCAGGCCGTCCTCGTCGAGGTCGATGCGGGCCGCGGCCGGGTTCGAGCTGAGCCCCGGCATGGTCCGCATGTCGCCGCAGATCGGGTACACGAAGCCCGCGCCGACCGACGCCCGTACCTCGCGGACGGGCAGGGTCCACCCGGTCGGCGCGCCCTTGAGCGCGGGGTCGGAGGAGATCGACAGGTGCGTCTTGGCGATGCACACCGGCAGGTGCCCGAAGCCGGCCCGCTCGTAGGTGTCCAGCTGCCTGGCGGCCTGGGTGGAGTAGCTGACCCCGTCCGCGCCGTAGACCTGCGTGGCCACGGCCGCGATCTTGTCCCGCAGGCTGGCCGCGTCGGGGTAGAGGAAGCGGAAGGCCGACGGCTCTTCCGCGGCCTCGCTCACCGCCTCGGCCAGCTCGACGGCGCCCCGGCCGCCGTCGGCGAAGTGCGTGCACACCGCCGACCGTGCCCCCATCGCCGTGGCGATGTCCCTGATCACCTGGTGCTCGCTAGCGTGGTCGGTGGGGAAGCTGTTGATCGCCACCACGGGGGAGACCCCGTGCAGGCGGATGTTCTCGATCTGCTTGCGCAGGTTCGCCGCGCCCGCGGCGACGTCGTCGGGGTTCTCGCGGAGCAGGTCCCCGGGCAGCGGCCGGCCGGCCACGATCTTGTACTTGCCGGAGTGCGCCTTGAGCGCGCGGACGGTGGCGACGACGACCGCGGCGTCGGGGCGCAGGCCCGAGGTCCGGCACTTGATGTTGAAGAACCGTTCGGCGCCCATGTCCGCGCCGAAGCCGGCCTCGGTGACGAGGTAGTCGCCGGCGTGGATGCCGATCAGGTCGGCGATCACGGAGGAGTTCCCGGTCGCGATGTTCCCGAACGGGCCCGCGTGCACCAGTACCGGCGTGTTCTCCAGCGTCTGGAGCAGGTTCGGCTTGACGGCGTCCCGCAGCAGGACGGCCATCGACCCGGCCGCGGCCAGCTGCTCGGCGGTGACGGGCGTCCCGTCCCCGGTGTAGCCGATCACGATCCGGCCCAGCCGGGCGCGCAGGTCGGCCAGCGAGCCCGCCAGGGCCAGGGTCGCCATGACCTCGGAGGCGGCGGTGATGTCGAAGCCGCTCTGCCGCGGTACCCCGTCCGCCCGCCCGCCCAGGCCGATGACGATGTTGCGCAGCGCCCGGTCGTTGACGTCGAGCACCCGCCGCCAGGTGATGTTGTGCGGGTCGATGCCGAGCGTGTTCCCCTGGTAGAGGTGGTTGTCGATCATCGCGGCCAGCAGGTTGTGGGCCGCGGTGACCGCGTGCATGTCGCCGGTCAGGTGCAGGTTGAGCACCTCCATGGGGATGACCTGGCTGTACCCGCCGCCGGCCGCGCCGCCCTTGATGCCGAACGTGGGCCCCATCGACGGCTGCCGGATCGCGACCGTGGCCCGCTTCCCGATGTGCTTGAACCCCTGCCCGAGGCCCACCGTCGTGGTGGTCTTGCCCTCGCCGAGCGGCGTGGGGGTGATCGCGCTCACCACCACGTACCGGGCGGCCGGCCGGCCGGCCAGCTCCTCGATGGCCTCGAGCTTGATCTTCATCACCTCCTCGCCGTGCGGCTCGAGCAGGTGGCTGCTGATGCCCATCGCGTCCGCGACGTCTTCGAGTGGCTTGAGGGCCGCGCCGCGGGCGATCTCCAGGTCGCTCGGGAAGTCCATGGGAGTCCTCTTCTCGGGAGAGCTCAGCCTGAGCTTCACCGGCCGTCCGACTATAGGATTGTCCGACAATCCTGGGTAAGATTACCTCCCCCTCCGCCACAAGATCCCCGCCCTACATCCCCGCCCTCGCCACAATTTCCCGTCTCATTGCCCGCATTATGGAAATCGGCTGGTCCGGTGGCCAGACAAAATCCAGGAAGCAGGCCCCGATGGCAGCTCAGCACGGGCCGGCCGGGATGGTGGGCACCGGCAACATGGGCGGCCGGATGACCCGCCGGATGGTCGGGGCCGGGCACCACGTGCTGGCCGTCGACGCCGACCCCGCCCGGATTCCCGCCTGCGGCGCCACGCCAGCGAAAGACCTGGCCGAGCTGGCCGCCCGCTGCGACGTGATCATGCTCTCGCTGCCGGACAGCACGGTGATCGAAACCGTGATCCGGGGACCGGACGGCCTGCTCGAGCACGCCCGCGACGGGCAGGTCATCGTGGACCTCAGCACGGCGAACCCGGCCTCCACCCGCGACCTGCACGACGAGCTGGCCGCCCGCGGCGTGCGCTACCTGGACGCCGGGATCTCCGGCGGCGCCGCGGCCGCGGACCAGGGCACGCTGACCCTGATGGTCGGCGGCGACGAAACCGCGCTGGCCGAGGTACGCCCGCTGCTCGACACGTTCAGCGCCCACGTGCACCACATGGGCGGCAGCGGCGCGGGCCACGTGACCAAGGTGCTCAACAACTTCCTCAACGGCGTCACGCTGGCCGCGACCGCCGAGGTCATGGTGGCGGGCAAGAAAGCCGGGCTCGACCTGGCCCAGCTGCTGGAGGTCATCAACACCTCCAGCGGCGTCAGCTACGCCTCCCTCAACCGGTTCCCGCACATCATCAGGGGCGACTACCTGGAGGGCGGGCTGACCGGCCGGCTGATGGCCAAGGACGTCCGGCTCTACCTGGTGCTGGCCGAGGACCTCGGCGTGGCCACGCTCGTCGGCCCGGGCGCGCTGACCGCCTTCCAGGTGTCCAACGCGCTCGGCTACGGCGAGATGATCAGCAACCGCGTCGTCGACGCGCTCGGCGACCTGGCCGGCGGGATCCGCGTCTCGGACCAGGAGGAGTGAACCAGTGCACATCAGCCACGGCCGGTCCGGCCGGCCGTCGGAGCAGCGCACCGCCACCTTCACCGGGACGGTGCACATGGACCCGGTCCTGACCGCCCCCGGGGTGATGATCAACACCGTGATCTTCACCCCGGGAGCCCGCACCTACTGGCACCGGCACCCCGGCGGCCAGCTGCTCGTCGTCACCGCGGGCCGCGGCGTCGTGGCCACCCGGGACCAGGGCCAGGTCATCACCGGCGGCGACGTGATCTGGACCGAGCCGGGCGAGGAACACTGGCACGGCGCCTGCGGTGACTCGCTGATGACCCACCTGGCCGTCTCCCACGGCACCACCGAATGGGGCGGCGAAGTCGGGGAGGGCGACTACACCGCCGCGCAACCCTAGGTTGATCCCATGAGCGAACGGTACGAGGTGCTGGCGGTCCGCTACGGAACCCGGCAGGCCAGCGCGGCCGAGGTCTTCCTGAACTACCACGCCTACCACGAGCCGGACCGGCCGCTCGGCATGGACTACTTCTTCTGGGTGGCCCGCAGCCCGGCGCGCACGGTCGTCGTCGACACCGGCTTCTCGCCGGCCGGCGGCGCCGCCCGCGGCCGCACCATGCTCATGGACACCGTGCCCGCCCTGCGGGCGGCCGGGACGACCCCGGACGCGGTGAGCCAGGTCGTGCTCACCCACGCCCACTACGACCACATCGGCGGGCTGCCCGCCTTCCCCGCCGCCGAGATCCTCATGACCGCGGACGAGTACGACTTCTGGACCGGCCCGATGGGCCGCCGCGGCCAGTTCGCCCACACCACCGAGGCCGGCGAGCTGAACCGGCTGCGCGAGCTGCGCCAGGCCGGACGGCTCACGCTGACCGGCCCGGCCCGCACGGTCGCGCCCGGCATCGAGCTGATCCAGGTCGGCGGGCACACCCCCGGCCAGGCCATCGTCACCGTCGCGACGGCCGCCGGCCCGGTCGTCCTGGCCTCGGACGCGGTCCACTACTACGAGGAGCTCGAGCGGGACCGGCCGTTCTCCACCGTGGCCAACCTCGCGGACATGTACGCCGCCTTCGACCAGATCCGCGAGCTGGCCGGCGGCGGCGCCCGCCTGGTCGCCGGGCACGACCCGCTGGTCGCCGGGCGGTTCCGCGGCCGCGCGGGATCGCAGGACGTGATCAGGGTTTCCGATGATTAGGCCCGGCGCGACGGTCGGCTTCGTCGGGCTCGGCCAGATGGGCGGCCCGATGGCCACCCGGCTGGCCGAGGCCGGCTACCGGGTACAGGGGTACGACGTCAGCGAGCAGGCGGTCAATTCATGGGCCGAACGGGCCGAGGGTGCCCGCCCCGCCGCCAGCCTGGGCGCCGCGGCCGCGGGGGCCGCCGCGGTCATCCTCATGCTGCCCGACTCCGCCGTGGTGCGCGGCGTCCTGGCCGGCCTGGTGCCCGCCCCCGGCGCCGTGGTGGTCGACATGAGCTCGTCGGAGCCGCTGGTGACCAGGGAACTCGCGGCGGAGATCGCCCGCGGCGGGGCCACCCTGGTGGACGCGCCGGTGTCCGGCGGCGTGGCCGGCGCGGTCAGCGGGCGGCTGACCATCATGGCCGGCGGCGCGCCCGCCGACATCGAGCGCGTCCGCCCGCTGCTCGACGTGCTCGGCGCGCGGATCGTGCGCGTCGGCGACGTCGGGGCCGGGCACGCGGTCAAGGCGCTGAACAACCTGCTGTCCGCCACGCACCTGCTCGTCACGTCCGAGGCGATGACGGCGGCGGCGGGGTTCGGCCTCGACGTGCCCACGGTCCTGGCCGCCATCAACACCTCCAGCGGCCGTAGCGGGTCGACCGAGAACAAGTGGCCGAACTTCATCGTCCCGCGCACCTTCGACTCCGGCTTCTCGCTGCGCCTGACACATATGTAGCCAGGTTCACGTGGCCGGAACGACTGGAGATCGTGGCCGCGTTGCCCGTCACCAAGATGGGCAAGCTGGACAAGAAGGCGCTCCGTGAACGGCTGAGGAGGAGCACAGCATGACCGACACCGAGACCCGTTCCGCATCAGAGAGCTTTGACAGTGCGGAGCACCAGGCCAGGCTGCGAGAGCTGTACCGCGACTTCGAGGCGGCCGGGATGACCCCGCTCTGGCTGACCCGCGAGAGCCTGATGCCCTTCCACCCCCAGCCCCGGGCGGTGCCGCACCGGTGGCGCTGGGCGGACCTGCTGCCGCTGGCCGCGCGCAGCGCCGAGCTCGTCCCGGTGGGCCGCGGCGGCGAGCGCCGCGCGATCAGCCTCGGCAACCCGGGCCTGCCCGGCGACCCGTACACCACGCCCACCCTGTGGGCGGCGATCCAGTACCTGGCCCCGCGCGAGGACGCCCCCGAGCACCGGCACACCCAGTCGGCGTTCCGGTTCGTGCTGGAGGGCGAGGGGGTGTGGACGGTCGTCGACGGGGACCCGGTGGCGATGCGCCGGGGCGACCTGCTGCTGACGCCCGGCTGGGCCTTCCACGGCCACCAGAACGTCTCCGACACCCCGATGGCCTGGCTGGACGGGCTCGACATCCCGCTGGTCGCAGAGACCGACCAGGGCTTCTTCGAGTTCGGCCCGGATCAGGTGCGGACCAGGGCCACACCCGACCGTTCGGCCTCCGAACGACTCTGGGGCCAGCCCGGGCTCACCCCGGTCGCGCTGGCCGGGACCCGTCCGGCCTCGCCGCTGGTCGCCTACCGCTGGGCGCACACCGACGCGGCCCTGGCGGGCCAGCTCGAGCTGGAGGCGCAGGGCCTCCCCGGGGTGCTCGAGCCGGGCCACGCCGCCGTCCGGTTCACCAACCCGACCAGCGGCGGGGACGCGCTGACCACCATGCGGACCGAGTTCCACCGGCTGGCCGCGGGCGCGGTCACCGGCCGGTCCCGCACCTCGGCGTCCTCGGTCTGGCAGGTCTTCGACGGCACCGGCTCGGTCCGGCTGAACGATTCCGCGCACCGGCTGGAGCGCGGCGACATCGTCGCGGTCCCGGCCTGGACCGAGTTCTCCCTCACCGCCACTAGCCAGCTGGACCTGTTCACCTTCTCCGACGCGCCCGTGTTCGAGAAGCTGAACCTGCTGCGAACCGAAATCAGCTGAGCACCGGGGAACGGGCGGCGGTCCCGCGGCATTTAACGGGCCGTGGCCATCCTCACGAGGTTCGCCCAGGCCCTCCGCACCCCGGACCTGCGCAACAAGCTGCTGTTCACCCTGGGGATCATCGCCTTGTTCCGGTTCGGCTCGACGCTGCCCGCACCGGGCATCTCGGCCGCGAACGTCCGGTACTGCTCCGGCCTGGAAGCCAGCCGGGGCACCGCCGCGAACGTCTACGCGGTGCTCAACCTGTTCAGCGGCAACTCGCTGCTGCACGTGACGGTCTTCTCGCTGGGCATCATGCCCTACATCACCGCCGGCATCATCGTGCAGCTGCTCACCCAGGTCATCCCGCGGCTGGAGACGCTGAAGCAGGAGGGCCAGGCCGGCCAGGCCAAGCTCACCCAGTACACCAGGTACCTCACCGTGCTGCTCGCCGTGGCGGTGTCGGCCGGTTACGTGGAGCTGGCCCGCTCGGGGAACCTGTTCCCCGGCACGGACTGCTCGGCGGTCAGCCATCCGCTGATCCCCGACCCCTCGGTGCTCACCATCGCCACCATGATGACCACGATGGTGGCGGGCACCGCGGTGATCATGTGGATGGGCGAGCTCATCACCGACCGCGGCATCGGCAACGGCATGTCGGTGATGATCTTCACCAGCGTCATCGCCGTGTTCTGCGGCGAACTCGAGCAGATCTACCTGACCAGGGAAATCTCGCTGACCCTGGCGGTGATCGCGGTGGTCGTCGCCGTCGTCGCCTTCGTGGTCTTCATCGAGCAGGCCCAGCGGCGCATCCCGGTCCAGTACGCGCGGCGGATGACCGGCCGCCGGGTGTACGGCGGGGCGACCACGTACATCCCGGTGAAGGTCAACCAGGCCGGCGTGGTCCCGGTCATCTTCGCCTCGTCGCTGCTGTACATCCCGCAGCTCGCCGCGTCCCTGCTCGGCAACCAGAACAGCCCGCAGGGCTGGGTGGCCTGGGTGGACCGCTACCTTGTCCCCAGCGTGCACGTGCTCCCGGTCTACTACCTCGTGTTCTTCGTGCTGATCGTCGCCTTCACCTTCTTCTACGTGTCGATCACGTTCAACCCGGCCGAGGTGGCCGGCCACACCAGCAAGTACGGCGGCTTCGTGCCGGGCCTGCGGCCCGGACCGCCGACCGCCCGCTACCTGGGCTACGTGCTCACCCGCCTGACCGCGGCGGGGGCGGTGTACCTGGCGGTGATCGCGATGCTCCCGATGGTCGCGCTGGGCAAGATCGGCATCGGCAGCCAGGCCCTGTTCAGCGGGGTCAGCGTGCTGATCATGGTCGGAGTCGGGCTCGACACGGTCAAGCAGATCGAGAGCCAGCTGCAGCAGCATCACTATGAGGGCTTCCTGCGCCAGCCCGCCAGGCCCGGCGGGGAACTCGCGGGAACCTCGGGCGGTCCTGCGGCATTGACCGTGTCGTGAGGCGGATACGAGGTGCTCCGGCGGGCCGCGAGGCGGAGTTCACCGAGTTCGTCGGGTCGGCGTCGGCGCGGCTGCTGCGGGGGGCCCTCGTGCTGCTCGACACCCGGGAGGAGGCCGAGGACGCCCTGCAGCTGACGTTGCTGCGGACCTTCCGTCGCTGGGACCACGCGAGGCAGGCCCCCGAGGCCTACAGCCGGACGGTGCTGGTCAACGTCTGCCGGGAGCGCTGGCGGCACCGGGCGCGCCATCCGGAGGTGACCGGCCTGCTCACCGAGACCGGGCCGCGGGCGGTGGTCACGTCGTTCACCGAGGCGGTCGACCGCCGTCACGTGCTCGTCCGCGTGCTGCGCCGCCTGCCCGCCGTCCAGCGCGAGGTGCTCGTATTCCGCTACATGCTCGACGCCTCGGTGGCCGACACCGCGGCCGCCCTCGGCATCGCCGAGGGCACCGTGAAGTCCGCGGCCAGCCGGGGGCTTGACCAGTTGCGGATGCTGCTGTCCGCCGAATATGCCGAATATGAAGACAAGAGGGTTCGCCGTGTCCAGCCACGCTGATGACGAGTTCATCCTCAGGCTCTCGCTGATGAGCGAACTGGACGATGTGACACCCCGCGACGGGCTCGCCGATCTGGTCATCGCGCGTTACCGGAGGGGCCGCCGGCGCCGCTTCGCCGGGGTGTTCGGCCTCTTCTTGGTCTTCGCCGGCATCGGGGTGCCGATCGGCGTCGCGAGCGCGTCGGGCGGTACCCCGGCCCGGCCCGGCCCGGTCGTGCTCCGGCTCGGCTCGTACGCGCTGGCGCTTCCCGACCGGTACCACCGCACCGACGTCGATGCCTCCCCGTGCGCCGCGGGGGCGGCGGCCGTGGCGCGTCCGGCCGGGGAGGAGCACGGCCCGGCCGTCGCGGCCGCCTCGTCTGGCGTCTGCATCCTGATGTTCCTCGCGCCGCTGTCCGGCGCGGGACGGGCCGACCCGAACGTGCCGCGCGACGCGGAACCCCTCGCCGTCGGGCACTACCGGGCCTGGCTCGCGCCGCGTGGCTACTCCCCGGCCGGCGACGGGACCGCCCTGGTCATCGAGGGGGATGGCCGGGACCTCGTGATCGGCGCAGCCGGGTTGCCGCGGTCCGCGCTGGTCTCGCTCGTCTCGGCCGGCCTGTCCGCGGCCTGAGACCCCCGGGGCTACGCCCCGGACCGGACGGCTACCATCGAGCCGATGCGACGTAATGCCAGCACCGTGGTGGTCCTGGCCGGCCCGGCGCCCGGCGAGGTCCTGGCCGCCCTCGGCCGGTCCATGAACGTGGCCCTGATCAGGCCAGCAGAGATCAGGCCCGAAGAGAACACCGATGGCCTCGCGTCCGCCGCGGAGGCGCTGCAGCGAGCCGGCCGGGCCACGTCGCCCTACGCTCTGGTGCCCGCCGACCCGCTCACGGCGGTGGCCGCGAGCTGGCGTGAGATGTGGGACGTGTCGCGGCAGGAGGGGCCGGCCGGCTTCGAGCAGGAGGCGGCGAAGGTCCTGGCCGCGTGGCGGGCGGGCCGGTTCGAGCTGCCGGACTACTACCTGGTGCTCGCCGGGCAGGAGGAGCCGGACTTCCACCTCGGGCCGCTGCGCTCGGCCCGGGCGCACCGCGTCGTGCTCGTCCCCGAGCAGGAGCCCGCCCAGCAGGCCGCCGGGGTCCTGCACGCCCTCGGCACGCTGCGGCATGGCCCGTGGTGGCCGGGCCTGGACGAGGTGATCGAGGTGGCCCGCCGGTTCTACCCGGACAGCCTGGCCGAACAGGGCGCCGCCCTCGGGCAGGCCCGGCGAGACGGACTCAGCGACGCGGGCTCAGCGACACCGGGAGGTGCGCGGGGCCGCGCAGGTTGATCCGGCCGTTCCAGGTGACCTCGCCGTCCAGGGCGAGCCCGGGGAACCGGGTGGTCAGCCGGGCCAGGGCGATCGAGGTCTCCAGCCTGGCCAGCGACGCGCCCAGGCAGTGGTGCGGCCCGGCCCCGAACGAGACGTGCTGCCGCGCGTTCTCCCGGTCGAGCCTGAGCTCGGCGGCGTCAGGACCCCAGTAGCTCTCGTCCCGGTTGGCCGAGCCCAGCAGGGCCATGACGAAGGCCCCGGCGGGGATCGTGACGCCGGAGAAGGTGGCCGGCTCCAGGGTGACCCGCCTGGTCGCCTGCACCGGGCTGTCGTAGCGGAGCAGCTCCTCCACCGCGCTGGCGATCAGGCCGGGGTCCTCGCGCAGCAGCGCGAGCTGGTCCGGGTAGCGGAGCAGGGCGAGGGTCCCGCCCGCGATGAGGTTGACCGTCGTCTCGTGCCCGGCGATGTACAGCAGCAGGGTCTGCGCGATCAGCTCGTCGTCGTCGAGCACGTCGCCGTCGTCCTCGGCGCTGATCAGCGCGGTGAGCAGGTCCCCGGCCGGGTTGGCACGTTTCCACGCGATCATCTCCGCGGCGATCTGGGTCAGTTCGGCGTCGGCGGCCGCGATGGCCGCGATCATGGCCGGGTCGTTGACCGGCTCGAGCGAGCGGACAATCGTGCCGCTCAGCTGCCTGATCCGCTCGTGG
>Ga0306920_100003612_pt1 | contig 19679 bp, 19 predicted proteins | sample flu12Cox44000170_FD_204666 | JGI IMG/M metagenome (GOLD analysis project Ga0306920, IMG submission 204666) | Lab enrichment of tropical soil microbial communities from Luquillo Experimental Forest, Puerto Rico - flux4day.12C.oxic.44.000.170 (v2)... | ecosystem: Environmental > Terrestrial >... | reverse complement strand
AATCCAGACCGGCGGCACCAGGTGATATTCGATGAAACCTGCCTCAGGGCAGTTTCGGTGCTCCGCCCGTCCGCGGTGGCGGGTTGCTCGCCGTCGCAGGCTCGCGCGCTGCCGCAGCCGGGCCCGTTGCGGAGGTCGTCGGCGATGCCGCCGCGGGAGGCTGGCACGGCTGCACCGCGACGTGCGGGTTGACTCCATCGGCGACCAGCCCTTGCAGCGAAATGGAGCTCGTTGCGGGTGCCTGCGCGAGGTCCACCCAGTAAAGCGTGCCCGGCAGCTTGCGCTCCGCGATCTCCGCGCTCAGTCCCGCCTGTCGGACCGCCTGGGCGCGGCGTTCGGCGCGGGAGCGCTCGCTGTAAAGGCCAAGTGACAGCCGGCGTCCGGCATCCCCGTTTTCAGGCATGACGAGCGCGTCCTTGATGCCACTGCGCTCGAGCGTGACGAGAGCGCGGTCAACCGTGGCCTGACCCGCGAGGCCACTGACGTATACCCAGTAGCCCGCCGACACCTGACCCTGCTCGGCGCGTTGCCGCGGATCGAATCCTTTGGCCTTGAGAAGCGCCGCCGCCTGCGCGCTGCTGGCGAGATCGACGAACGGCCCGATGGACTGACAACTCGTGTCATTCAGTGCGGTTCTCTGGGTGCTGGGGGGTGGCTTCGGCTCAGCCGGGGGCAACTCGTCGGCCATCTTGAGCTGGGGCAGACGCGCGACCGCCTCGTTCGGGGGCGCAGGTCGTGGCGCATCGATCCAGTGTGCCCAGGCGAAGTACGCGAGATTGAGGAACAGCAGCGCGAAGAAGACTATGCGCACAGACGGATTCTAGCGCCGCGGCGGCGAGGCTTCGCGTCGCGCGAGAACCGCGAGGCCGCGCAGAACTAGGTCCGGTACGACTGCGCACGAGCTTCGGAGCAGCGGGCGCACCGCTGCCGCCTGACCGCCCGTCAGTACCACCAGGGGCTTACGACCGAGAAGCACCTGCGCCTCATCGACAGCCCGATCGATGAGCGCGGCTGCGGCGTAGCGCCCTCCCTGCTCGAGACCCGCACGCGTCGAGCGCGCGAAGAGCCCCGCACCCGCGCCGGGACGGCCCCCCCGCGCGCGCCGCTGGATACCGTGCGTGCGGGTAAGCAATGTCTCGACCATCAGCGCCGGAGACGGAACGATCACGCCGCCGCGATGCCGGCCGTCGCCGGTGAGCAGATCGATGGTCATCGCCGTGCCGACCCCCACCACGCACACGGGCATGCGTGGGAAGAGCTCACGGGCGCCGACCGCCGCCACGAACCGATCGCTCCCCAGGCGCCACGGCTCCAGGTAGCCCACCTTTACTCCGCCACCCGAGCGGGGGACGGCCACGAACGTTGCGGCAATACCCGCGCGGCGCGCCGCGGCGGCGAGCGCCCGGTTGACGCTCGGCGCGGCGACGCTCGTTACCCACACGCTCATCGGATGAGCGCGGCGGCCGAACAGGCGCCGGGCATAAGTCGCGGAGCTCCAGGCCGAATGCACGGCCGCCTGAGACCTGCCGAGGCGTGCACCGTGCAGAGGTGCCCATTTGATGCGCGTGTTGCCGATGTCGACGAGGAGTACCGCCACGACTCAAGGCCTCACGCTGACATCGCCCGAGATGAAGCGGCGTATGCCCTGCGGCGTCTCCACCATCAGCGCGCCGCGCAGATCGATGCCGCGCGCAACTCCGCGCGTGACGCCATCGGCAGCGCTCACATTCACGGCGCGCCCGCGCAGTGCGTCCGCCGCCCGCCAGTCCTCGATGAAGGGTTTGAGACCCTGACGCTCGAACTCGATCAAGCCGTGCACGCCGGCGCTCACCAACGCGGCTGCCAGCGCATTGCGTGCAGGCACGGGGTGCGCCACGCTCGCCAGGTCAGTCGCTGCAGTGCCGCTCGCGGCGATCTGCTGCAGCAGCGCCGCGCCGAGCGCCACGTTGAGTCCGATACCGATGACGACACACGCAGCCCCCGCGGACTCCGCGCGCAGATCGATCAGCACGCCACCGAGCTTGCGCTCACCGACCAGCAGGTCGTTCGGCCACTTGAGGCTTACGGCACCGACACCCTGCTCGCGCAGAGCCCTGAGTGCGCACACACCGATGACGAGACCCAGTGCGCCGAGGTCCTGCGGCACCTCGCGGAACGTCCAGCTCATCGACAGGCAGATGGCGCCCCCTGGCGGGGCGAGCCAGGCGCGACCCCGGCGTCCCCGCCCGGCGCTCTGGTATTCCGCGAGCAGCACCTCGGCGGTGCCACTGTCGGGATTGGCACGCGCGAGCAGCGCTGTGTTGGTCGAGTCGATCGCCCAGGCTGTATCGATGCTCGCGATGCGCTCGCGCACCTCGCGCGCCAGGTGCTCGCGTAGCTTCGCGCCGTCGAGTGGCTCGCTGCCGTGAGCGAGCCGGTAGCCGCGGTTTGGCACGGCGTGCAGCGCGCTCCCCTGCGCCCGCAGCGCCGCGGCTGCCTTCCAGACCGCGCTGCGGCTGACACCGAGGGCGCGCGCCAGTGCCTCGCCCGAGTGGAAGCGCCCGTCGGCGAGCTCGGCGAACACGCGCGCGACGAGCGGCGCCTCCTTCCGGCCCAACCGGGCCGCGCGTTGGGCACGGGCTGCGTTCGGCATCGTCAGGCGTGTCCGCGCCGCGTACCGAACAGCCACAAGCGCCGCGCGCGCGACTCGGTGCCGGCACGCATGCGTGCCAGGTTGGAACGATGCGTGTACAGAATGAGGAGCGTGGACAGGATCCCGAAGGTGAGAAGCGGGGTGCCGGAGCGTGTTAGCGCAACAGCCACCGGCAGCGAGATCGCACCCAGAATCGAGGCGAGGCCGACGTATCCGAACACGATCACCGCGGCGAGCCAGGTGAGGATCATCGGCAACAGCAGCCAGGCGTTGATTCCGAGCACCGCACCGAGGAGTGTGGCCACGCCCTTCCCGCCGCGAAAGCCATACCAGAGCGGATAGACGTGGCCAAGCATCACGGCGATGCCGCACACCGGTGCACGCCAGGGCGCCAGCTCCGCGGCTGCGGCCATGACTCCCGCAGGCATCACCCACGCAGCAACCACTCCGGTCGCGATCCAACCCTTCGCCAGATCGATCAGCAGTACCGCAAACGCCACCTTTTTGCCGAGCGTACGCAGCGCATTGGTCGCCCCGGCATTACCACTGCCGAGTGTGCGGATGTCGACCGCGCCGATGAGGTGTGCGACAGCCAGGCTACCTACGATCGAGCCGAGCAGATACGACAGCCCGCCCTTGACGATGAGCTCGATCATGCGGTGCGGAAGACTTCGGCGAGCATGCAGCGCACGCTGCCGCCGCCGAGGCTCTCGATGGTCGGCACGGGAACCGCGAGCACCGCGTCCGTGCAGGCCGAGAGTCGTGCAAAGCTTTCCGGCTTGAGCGCGCGGCGCGCACTCTCCGACATCACCAGTACGCGCGAGTCACCGAGCGCCTCGTCCCAGGTACCGAGCTCGAGCATGTTGCCCGCGAATCGCCCCATCTCCTCGTGCCCGATCTCGATGATCTCGCGGCCGTTGCCGGCCAGGCGCTCGAGCACGCGGGCGCGGTCGGCGGGTACGATGGCCGCCGCGGCGACGACGACCGCGCGTGCTCCGATGCACATCAGCACATTGGTGTGGTAGAGCGGTACGCCGGCGCGATCGGTCGCGCTGAAAGTCACCACCTCGTAGCCGAGCGCGCGGCTCCACTCGCCGAGCACCTCCGGGTGGGTGCGTGGTGACACACACGCGTAGGCGACGCGCGCGACGTTGTCCAGTACCAGGCTGCCGGTGCCCTCGAGATACTTGCCCTCCCCTTCGAACCAGGTGAGATCGAGCAGGTGTGAGACCTGGAACCCGAGCGACCGTACCGCGGTCTCGATGACTTCGGGGCGTCGTTCGAAGCGGCGGCTCAGGGTCTGGAGCGGGTACAGGACGAGCGTGCCATCCTCGTGGAAGCTCACCCAGTTGTTCGGAAACACCGCGTCGGGCTTGGCCGGCAGCGTCGAATCCTCCACCGCGCAAACCGTGACTCCTTCGCTCGCGAGCGCCTGGGCGAGCCCTTCGAACTCCTGGCGGCCCGCAGCGTGGGCATCGCCACTGCCAGGCTGCGCAGGCGACTGGAAAGTGTTGGTGGGAGCGGTTTCCGGGTTGTAGCCGAAGGCCCTGGGCCGCACCATGAGCACGGCATCCGCACACTGCTGGCGCGGCCGCGTATCGCGAGGAGCATGGGCGCTCGGCGGCATGGCCCATTCTCGCACGTCCGCAAATGACTTCGGGCGTTGCGGCGGGGCCGGAGAGTGCTGCGTGCCGGACTCGAGCGGGTCACGCCCGCATCGCCACCTGCTCGCCGCTGGCGGTAGTCTCGAGGTTCTCGATTACCGGCAGGCGCTGGGTGAGATCGAGCGGCTCGCCGTTCAGATAGCGCAGGCAGTCCTGTGCCGGGGCGGGGCGGGCAAAGAGATAACCCTGTGCGTAGGTGCAGCCGAGCTGGCGCAGCTTCTCGAGCTGCTGCCAGCCCTCGATCCCTTCGGCAACCACCTGGATGTGCAGGTGGCGCGCCATGGCGATGATGGCACTCACGATCGCGAGGTCACTGAGGTCAGTCACCAGGTCGCGCACGAAGCTGCGGTCGATCTTGAGTGTGTCAACCCGCCAGCGCTTCAGGTAGGAGAGGCTCGAGTAGCCGGTGCCGAAGTCGTCGATGGCAATGTGCACGCCGAGCTCGCGCAGCTTCGCGACGGCATCCTGACTCGCCTCGCGAGCACGCGCCTCGCGCCGCTCGAACACCGCGCTCTCGGTGAGCTCGATCTGCAGCATCGAGGCTTCCAGCCCGTACTCCTTGGTGAGGCGTGCAATCTGCTCGGCGAGGTTGGAACGCTGCAGCTGCACCGCGGAGACGTTGATCGCGACCGGGACGAGCTTGCCCTCCGCCTGGCGCCAGCGCGCCATATCCTCGATCGCGCGCTGCAACACGAAGTCGCCGATGGGGACAATCAGTCCCGCCTCCTCGGCGATGAGGACGAAGCGCTCGGGTCGCACGTAGCCGTGCGCCGGGTGCTTCCATCTCAGGAGTGCCTCGAGCGCGACCACGCGCTGCGACTCGATGTCGACGATCGGCTGGTAGTGGACATCGAGCTGGCGGCTCTGCAGCGCGGTGCGCAGGCTCGATTCGATGGCGATGCGCTCCTTGAGCCGCTTGTCCATGCTCTGGCTGAAGAGCTGGAAGTTGTTGCGGCCGCGATCTTTGGCCTGGTACATGGCGGTATCGGAGTGGCGCAGCAGCTCACCCATGTCGGCGCCGTCGTAGGGATAGAGAGCCACTCCGATGCTGACCGTGGTCACGAGCGTGCGCCCGTCGACTACCATGGGCGCGCTCAGCGCACGGTTGATGCGTGCGGCGGCATCGTTCACCTGCTCGGTGCTCTTGATACCGCGCATCACCACCACGAACTCATCGCCGCCCATGCGCACCACCAGGTCATCGGCGCGCATGGTCGAGCGCACGCGCTGCGCCACGGTCTTGAGGAGCTTGTCGCCGGTCTCGTGGCCGCGTGAGTCGTTGACATGCTTGAAGCGGTCGAGATCGAGAAACAGCACCGCGAGCACCGTGCCGTTCTTCTTGGCTTCCTCGATGGCATCGGGCAGATGGGCCGCGAGGTATAGCCGGTTCGGAAGTCCGGTGAGGTGATCGTGATGGGCGAGGTGATCGAGCTGCTGGTGCTTCTCCAGCAGTTGCGTCTCCACCCTGCGCCGGATGGTCACATCGTGCACCGCCACCGCGAGCAGCTGCTGGCCGTCCACGAGGATGCGATAGCAGGTCGCCTCGACGTTGCGCTCGGATCCGTCCGCACAGCGCTGGCGCATCTCGAGGGGGGCGCGGCTGGTCGCTTCCTGGAGCTTGAGAAGCAGGCCGCGACCCTCGACCCGCTCGACGCTGAAGATGTCGTCGAACTTCAGCGCGCGCAGCTGATCGAGCGTGTAGCCGAGGTTGCGGAGCGAGGCGGGATTGCCGGACACCCAACGCATCGTCGCAGGATCGAGCGCCATCGCCGTGGTCGGCCACTGCTCGAACACCGCGAGGTGTTGGGCATCGTAGGGCGATGATGGACGGCGAAGCCGCGGGCGCCACAGCAGCGCAAAGGCGATTGCTGCGCAAACGAGCCCGGCCAGCGCCCCGATCGCAAATGCCAACTGGTTCACACTTTGCCCCGCCAAGGTCTTATGGAGTGTGGCGGAAGCCGCCGGAGGCGTGTCGTGCGCTGTGCACAGTTTGAAATGCCGATGCGCCTCGCCCGAAGCGCGTGCTTCGCGCTGCGCGCGCGGCCGCTGCATTAAGTCCCGAACGGGCGCTCGTTCAGGAAGCGCCCGGGAAAGTCGGCTCGAACTCGACGCGACAGGTCGCGCCGCGCTCGATCTCGCGCGCTACTCCCGTGACGATCACGGCGTTCTCGCCGAACTTGACTCCGCGCAACACCTTGTCGAAGCGGAACTGGCGCAGCGCGGCGGTGGGGTCGATGGAGGGCTGCCCGGTGCGCTGATCGATGGAGGGGATCGTGCAGCGTGTACAGGGCTTCACCAGACGCAGCGTCACCTCCCCGAAGGTCAGCGTATCGATATGGTCCTCTGCCCATGCCGGCAGGCCCTCGAGAACCACGTTCGGTCGAAAGCGATCCATCGGAATCGACTCCGGCAGATGCGTGTTGAGATCCTCGAGTGAAGCCCGGTTACAGACGAGCACCGGGAAGCCGTCCGCAAAGCTCATGGGCGCCGCTGTCGTACCGGCAAAGGCCGGGTTGGCGCGCCGCTCGCTGTGTGCCGGCACGCGCACGAGGCGCACCGCCTCCCCTGCAGCACGGCTCGCCCACTCGGCCGCCTCAGCCCCTTCATCGAGGCCGACGCAGTGATCCTGGTGTACGCGTACGGCGAGGCGCTCTCCGCTGCAGCGGCACGGCAGGCGCAGGGGCGGCAGTCCGGGTGCGTGAAGCACCAGCTCATCTGCATCGAACTCAGGCACGATGCAGGCGAGCTGCGGGTGCGTGCGCTGGCTGAGGAAGACGCCGTGGGCATTCACGAGCATCCACTGCCGGTCTGCCTCGAACCCAGTCGCACCAAGGCGCAACCGCGGGCACGCGATGCCGCGGGCAGATTTCAGCGGGTAGACGAAAAGATCGGTAACTGTGGCGATGGCAGTCATGGGGTGTTGGCGGGCGTGCGGCCCGGGGCAGTCTGCCATAAGCTGCGACAGGGGAATTCAGAGGACGGGGTATGCCCACAGAAAGACCTTCCGGGAACGCGGGTGAGGGCATGACGGGACTGGTGCGCGCGGCGGTGACGGCCGTGGTGAGTGCCAGCGTGATCTTCGGTGGCCCGCACGCACAGGCACGTACACAAAAACCCCCGCTCTATGGCCGCCACTGGATGGCCGTCACCGGCAAGCCGATCGCCGCTACCGCGGGGGCGAAGATCTTCGCGCAGGGGGGAAACGCCGTGGATGCCGCCTGCGCGATGCTCGCAGCAGCCGCGACCGCGTGGACCACACTGTCGTGGGGCGGGGAGACTCAGGCACTCATTTACGACCCCAACACCGGCAAGGTGATCGCCATCAACGGCCTGGGCGTCGCCCCGACCGGCGCGACCCCGGAGTACTTCCACAAGCTCGGCATGCGCTACCCGCCGGAGTATGGGCCGCTCGCCGCGGTGACCCCGGGGACGCCGGGCGGCCTCATGACCATGCTCGCCGAATACGGAACGATGAGCCTGAGCTCAGTGCTCGCACCGGCGATCGAGATGGCGGATGGTTTCCCGATGGACGAATCGCTCGCCGCCACCATCGAGCACTACAAGGGCAAGCTCAAAGAGTGGCCGGACTCCCAACGCGTCATGTTGCCGCACCTGGGCAGCGCGCACGAGGGGCCTGCACCGGGCGAAATCTTCCGGCAGGCCGATCTCGCAGCGACGCTGCGCAAACTGGTCGAGGCCGAAAAACAGGCGCTCAAGGCGGGCAAGGACCGCAAAGCCGCGATCTACGCCGCCTATGACCGCTTCTACCGTGGCGATATCGCCCGCGAGCTGGTGCAGGCCGTGCGCGAAGCGGGCGGTCTCTTCACCCTCGAAGATCTCGGGAAATGGAAGGTGCGCATCGAGGAGCCGGTCTCCAGCAGCTATCGGGGAATCGAGGTCTACAAGCTCAATGCCTGGGTCCAGGGCCCGGTGATGCTGCAGACTCTCAACATCCTCGAGAATTTCGATCTGAAGTCGATGGGCTACGGCAGCGCCCGCTACGTCCACACGCTCTACCAGGCGATGAACCTCGCGTACGCGGACCGTGATTTCTATTACGGCGATACCAGCTACTCACCCGGCCCACCGGTGAAGGGCCTGCTGTCGAAGGACTACGCGCGCGAGCGCGCCAAGCTGATCCGGCCCGACCGCAACGACCCGGACGCACGCCCCGGTGACCCCTACCCCTATCAGGGCGGCAAGAATCCCTATCTGTCGTATCTGGAGAACTGGCACAGCAAGATGCCGGCACAGACGCCGGTGACGATGGCCGAGTTCGACCGCACCTTCCGCCTCGGCACCACCAGCGTCGAGGCCGCGGACGAGAAGGGCTGGGCGGTCTCGGTCACACCGAGCGGCGGCTGGACGCCTGCGGTGATCGCGGGTCATACCGGCATTGGTCTCAGCCAGCGGATGCAGAGCTTCGTGCTGGACCCCAGGGACAACCCTTACAACGTGCTCGAGCCCGGTAAGCGTCCGCGAGCCACGCTCACTCCGTCGCTGGCGCTCAAGGATGGCAAGCCCTTCCTCATCTTCTCCGTGCAGGGGGGCGACACGCAGGACCAGAACCTGCTGCAGTTCTTCCTCAACGTCGTCGAGTTCGGCATGACCGTGCAGGAGGCCACGGAGGCTCCCAACATCACCAGCTCCCAGATGCGGGATTCCTTCGGCGACCATCAGTCTTTCCCGGGACGGCTCACCCTCAACGCGACGACGCCGTCCTGGGTCCGCCGGGAGCTCACGCAGATGGGCTATTCACTGGAGTTCGAGGAGCGAACCTCGGGGCCGCTGAATGCGATATTCGTCGATCGCGCGCATGGCACGCTCTGGGGCGGCTCGAGCAACTACGGACAGGACTACGGCATCGGCTGGTGAGAGCTGCATCCCGGAGACTGTGACCGCCTGCACAGTTCCGCGGTCCGGAATCCCCTCGAGTCAGGCGCGCCGGGTAAGGTGCGACCACCGTGCCGGAAAAGCGCACGCACGGCACGCTGCTCGTCATGAATCAGTCGAAACCCTCCGCGCCCGCCGCCGGACCCCGCGCCAGCACTCCCGCGAAGGCCGCCGCGCCCGCAGGATCCACGGGTATTCCCACCGCGCCGCGGCCGACGGGCGCACCCGCACGTCCCACGGCCGGCACAGCGCCGAAGCCGCGCACCGAGCTGCCGGGGGCTGCGCCCGAGCGCGTCAGACCGGATCAGGCGCAACCGCAGGCAAAGACCGGCAAAGTGGTCCACGACGAGCGCGGCAACGCGGTGTGGGACTGGCTCAGGCAGACCGGGCGTAACGCCATCGAGAGCACCACGCGCATGCTGCGCAAGCTCGAGACGCCTGAGCTCAAAGTCGAACAGCCTCACGAAGAAGAGCTGCGCATTCAGCCGGACGGCGACGCCTGCTCCGGCGGCGGCTACGACCCTTACAACCAGCCGATCAAGTCTCGGCGCACACCCAGCAAGTAGTCTCAAGGGCAGGCCAGTCTTTGCCCTTCGGAGGCCGTAGTCCGCACGTTGGGCGTGCACGCTGGCGGGGAGTGATTTAGTCTTACGGCTCCCGGGCCCTGGGGTGAACAGGAAGGTACGCTCCAGGCTCTCCGACCGGAAAGTGGCGAAAGCCCTGCCCCTTGGGTGCAGCGGCCCCGCCTTAGCGTCGCGAACAGAGGAATGTTCATGGAAGCCAGAAAGCTCCGTCAGTCCGATTCGGAACCGTTCCAGTTCTCACTGCGGATTCGCCACCCCTCGCTCGATCCAGATGAGCTTTCGCGCGAGTTCAGCATCGAAGCCGCGCACTGCTTCCGTGCGGGAGATCCACGGTCCTCGCGCACGGGGATCGCCTCGGTACACCCCGAGAGCTACTGGCTCGGTGCGCTGAGCACCGCGCACTGGTCTGCGGAGGTCACGTCCCCCGGGATACATCGGCTGCTGGCCACGCAGGAGCGCCTGGGCGTGGTCGCAACGCGCAGCCTTGGTTGGGCGCTATCGCTCTCGACCCGATTCTTTACCGCCCACGCCCAAACCCTGCGGCGCATCGTTGCAGAGAACGGCCAGGTGAGCCTGCTGATCACCGCCCCCGCCGGCGAAGTCAGCGGCTTCAGCCTTGCGCCCGAGGTGAGCCGGGTATTCAGCGAGCTCGGCATCACGCTCGAGTTCGAGTTCACCAGCGATTGAGGCGCTGTCGCGGGCGCGGGGCGCTCAGTGCTTCCCGAAGATGGCCCGCATGCGTTGAGTGTCACCGTTCGGCTTGCGGATCTCCACCTCGCGCCACTCCCGACCGGGTGATTGCGGCATCGCCAGGATCGCCTGGCGGGCTTCGACGAGCCGGTGCTTGAGCAGCGGCTTCAAGGTATCCAGCGCCACGCTCGCCTGCTTCTCGTGCTCGGTCTCGGCGAGCTCGACGTCGCAGTACGCGCGAAAGTACTCGGCGTACCACTCCTCGTACATCTGCAGCGGCTCATAGAAGGCGGCATCCTGCATGAGATGCTCACCGAGGTGATACGTGCATACGTAGCTCGAGCTGCAGCGCACGTAGTTGGCATGCTCGCGGAGCACGGCGTTGGTGTAGTCACGACAGCCGTAGAACAGCGCCATCGCGCGGCGCCGCTTGTCGCCGGTGACCTGAGCGTCGCGCAGATACTCGAATACCGCGCGGCGGTGGACGAGAGCGAAGATGGCCGAGCGCAGCGCCGTCACCTGCTCGGAGAGCCGCCCGCGGTCGGAGACGGTGTGCATGAGACGGTCGTGCTCCAGCTCCCACCGCCGGTAAGACTCCGGACACCCCAGCATGCGACTCGCTGCGATATCCGCCGGCGTGTGCAGGTACACCGACATCTGCACTCGCGACTCCGACTCCTCTATGAGCCGTGCATGCCTATAACCGCGTACGAGCATGCGCCCCCAGGTTCAATTTCCGAGACCGTCTCTCCAGGCGATCGAAGCTTTAGTGTCCGCGCTAGCGCGGTGCAGTGCAATACATAATGCAGCGGTCACGCCCCGCATCCGTCGCATATCAGCGACCCCCTGCTGCCGGTTTGCAGCGTCGATTGCTCCGCTGGTTCGCCGGCCGGTGGCCCCTGCGCTACGCTGCGCGCAGTTTTCGCGGAGGCGCGATGAGCAGGGCACAGGACTATCCGCTCGGCTACTCGGAGCTCGAGGCGCGGCGCCTGGCGGAGCAGGGTGCATTGCTCGAGGAGCTGACAGCCGATGTCTTTCGCCGCGCCGGGCTGCGCCACGGCATGACGGTGCTCGATGTCGGCTGCGGAGTGGGCGATGTGTCGCTGCTCGCTGCCCGGCTCGTGGGGCCGAAAGGCGCCGTGCTCGGCATCGACCGCGCCGCATCGTCGGTGCAGACGGCTCGCGGCCGTGCTACCGCGCTCGGTGTTGCGCACGCACGCTTCGAGCAAGCCGATCTCGTGAGCTTCGAGACCGATCAATCCTTCGACGCGCTGATTGGCCGACTCGTGCTGCTCTATCTGCCGGATCCCGGGGGCACTCTGAAGCGTCTGTCACGATACCTGCGGCCCGGTGGGGTCGTCGCCTTTCAGGAATTCGACATGACCGCGAACTCACAGGTGCCGGCGGGCGAGCTGTTCGTGAAGGTGAGATCCTGGCTGCTCGCGGCATTTACGGCCGCGGGCGCAGAGCTCGATATGGGTACGAAGCTCTATTCGACCTTCCTGCGCGCGGGATTCCCTCCCGCGGATATGACGGCGGCAACCCCGGTCGCATGCGGACCTGCCCCGACGGGATACGGTTACCTGGTAGGTGTCCTGCGCAGCCTCCTGCCCCTGATCGAGCGGACCGGTATTGCCAGTGCCGCGGAAATCGACATCGATACCCTCGCCGTGCGGATGCACGAGGATGCCCTCATACACGAGCGAGTGATGTTCCTGCCGCGCGTGGTTGGCGCCTGGACGGCGCTGCCGCAAGGCGAGTGACCGCGCGGTGCGCGCACGGCTGTCCGGCCCAGGGCTGAAATGTCGGAGCTCAGTAGAACAGTGCGCTGATCAGTTGCCGTGCCTCAATGCGAAGCACGGCCAGAGCGCCGACAACGATCACCGCGGCAAAACCGAGGAACGCGACGCCGGCGATATCGGCCGCGGTCTGTCCGTGGCCTTCGACACGGGTGTAGAGATTCTCGGCACGGAGCAGCAGCGACCACAGCACGTACGCCCCGAGCGGGGTGACGACCATCAGTACCACGGTTGTGAAGATGCTCATGGCACGAAGTCTGGCGCAATCTTCGCGCCGAACGTTGATCGGTTTCACGATCCGCAGCCGTCGTTCGCTCCGATGCGCTCGAACGTGCCGCAGCACTAACGGCGATCGGGGTTGCTGCGCGCCCGGTAGTCGGACCTCCGTATACCCACGTAGCTCGCGGCAAGACTGAATATCAGCACGGCGATCCCAATCACGAGCCACGGGGAGGCGTGCTCATAGTCGAGCTGAATCACGTGACGGGCGACGGCGATGAGGGCCACGCTGATGAGAAATTCCATCCGCAGCCGATGCTCGATGAAGTAGTTCCTGAGCGTGTCCATCAACTCGAGTCCGAGCACGACCAGCAGCACCCCGGCAAACAGCGCCTGAACGGCTTGCTGCAATTCCGCGATGCTGTCGATCTGCGACCACCTTCGGCCCAACTCGCGAACCACCAGCAGCACGAGGATGGCCAAGGCCGCAGTGATGCCCACTGCCATGGTGGCTCGCAGGATCCGCAATACCCAAAGATCGAACAGGGTCGCGATACGTTTTGGGTCGATCACGGAAACTCCCCTACTTGTTGTCGAAGCGCGCGGGATCGCACGGCCCGCGTACATTGTACTAAGACCCTGCTGGAATCGAGCCGCCACTGCCATGGCTTGAGCATGGAGGAGTGCGCGCGCATCATCGGCGCATCAACGCCGATCGATCCGGCGACTCGGAGGAAGCGGCCGATGAAAGCGCGACACGGAAGTCGGGCGTCCCGAAGCTGGCGGAGGATTCCCGCACACACCTCGCGCCGCCCTGGCGGCGATGCGCCCGCGCTGTGGAGCGGTCTCGTGATCTGTGGTGCGCTCGCGCACGCGCCGCTGGCGAGCGCCGGTGACGAGCTTGCCCGTTACGTGACCCAGCCCGATGCCAGCTACGCCATCCGTACGTTGCGCAGCGGAAGGTTCCACGGCACGGACTATGTCGAAGCCGTTCTCACCTCACAAACGTGGCGCGGCATCACCTGGAAGCATCAGCTGTTCATCGTGAACCCGCGCCATCTCGATGTGCCGGTAAAGCAGGCGCTGCTGTTCATCGATGGCGGCTCCTGGGATGCGGAGTACGAGAGCACCAGTGCCGGCGCCCTGCCGCGCGCAGCCGGGGTGTTCGTACGGCTCGCGGACGCGCTGCACGCACCGGTAGCCGTCGTGCGGCAGGTGCCGTTCGAGCCGCTGTTCGACGGGCGCCGCGAGGATGCGCTGATTGCGTACACGTTCGAGCGTTATCTCGACACCGGCGATCCGGACTGGCCTCTGCTGCTGCCCATGGTCAAGAGCGCGGCGCGCGCGATGGATGCGGTACAGCAGCTCACGCACCAGCTGTGGGGACTCCAGATCGAGCGATTCACGGTCACGGGCGCGTCCAAGCGTGGCTGGACATCCTGGCTGACGGCGGCCGTCGATTCCCGCGTCGCCAGTGTCGCCCCGATGGTCATCGACATGCTCAACATGCGTGCTCAGGTTGAGCTGCACCGCCGAACCTTCGGCGCGCTCTCGGAGCAGATCCAGGACTACGAGCACATTCATTTTCCCGAGCGTATGGACTCGCCCGCGGGCCGCGAGCTCGTATCGATGGTCGACCCGTACAGCTATCGCGACCGATTGACCCAGCCGAAACTCATCCTGCTCGGGACTAACGATCCATACTGGCCGCTCGACGCTCTGAACCTCTACTGGAGCGGACTCCCGGAGGAGAAACGGGTTCTCTATCTCCCCAATCAGACACACGACCTGAGCGATGTCGACCGACTCATCGCCAGCGTCGCGGCCCTGCATCGATACTCGGAGCAGGGAAAGCAGCTGCCGGAGGTGTCTGCCGTCTTTGCGGAGCGGAACGGCCGGCTCGAGCTCTCGGTCCACGCCGACAGGCCTTCCAAGCGAGTGCTCGCCTGGAGCGCGACGAGCGCCAGCCGTGACTTTCATCAGGCGCGCTGGGACTCGCACGATTGCCGGCGCTCCGCGGCCGACTACGAATGTGAGGTCCGCACGAGCGGCGACTACACTGCGATCTACGCCGAAGCGGTGTTTCAGGACCCGAGTGAGCCGAGCTTCTCACTCTCCACCACGGTCTACATCAGCGGCGCCCGGCAGCGGGACCGGACCACACAGGCTGGTCAGTGAGCCATGTCATCCCGCCGACCGCTCACCAGGGAGCGGCGGCAGGCCGTGCCTGGCGCGTGCCCGACTGCACTTCTCATCGCCCGGCTGCACCTCGCGGCACGGCGAGGGCCGCGCCGGGTACACGAGGCAGGCGACCTGCGCGCCGACCGCACCCTGCAACGCGCAACAGCGAGGCTCGGGGCGATTGGTGGCTTTACTGCAGAGGCTTCATTTCGCGGCGAGCGGGCAGCGGCCGGTAATCGGCCCGAAAGCCTCGGCGCCCGGCATCACGGTGACCACCTTGTAGTAGTCCCATGGATACCTCGATTCCTTGGGTGCTTTCACCTGCATGACGTACATGTCGTGGACCATGACGCCATCGGCGCGGACATAGCCGCCCTTGGTGAACATGTCATTGATCTTCGTGCGGCGGAGCTCGGCCATCACCTTATCGGCATCGGTCGTGCCGCTCGCCTGCACGGCTTTGAGATAAGTCAGCGTCGCGGAGTAAGTGCCGGCCTGGTCCATGGTCGGCTGGGTCTTCATCTTCTCGAAGAAGCGCTTGGCGAACGCCCGGGTCTCGTCGTTGAGGTCCCAGTACCAGCTCGTCGTGAGGTACAGGCCCTGCGCAGTCTCGAGGCCGAGACTGTGGATGTTGTTGATGAAGGCGACCAGAGCGACCGGTTTCATGGTCTTCGTGATGCCGAACTCCCTCGCCGCCTTGAGTGCGTTCTGGAAGTCATCACCGGCATTGGCGAAGGCGAGCACCTGGGCACCGGAGCTCTGTGCCTGCAGCAGGAACGACGAGAAATCGGCGGTCGACAGCGGCACACGCACCACGCCGAGGTTCCTGCCACCGCTCGCCTCGACGACCCTGGACGCGGAATTCACCAGCTGCGTGCCGAAGGCGTAATCGGCCGACAGATAGAACCACGTCTTGCCGCCGCTCTTCAGCATGGCGGACGCGGTGCCGTTCGCGAGCGCCGTCGTGTCGAAGACGTAGTGGATGCTGTAGGCGGTGCAGTCCTCGTTCGTCAACGACGACCCGCCCGCGCCGACGATGAGCAGCGGTATCTTCTTGGCGACCGCGACCTTGGCCATCGCGATGGTGACGCCGGTGTTGGCACCGGCGATCATCATGTTGAGTCCCTTCTGGTCGGCCCATTCCCGGAATTTCGAAGCCCCGACCTCGGGCTTGTTCTGGTGGTCGGCCACCAGCGCGACGATCTTGCGGCCGAGTACGGTGCCGCCAAAATCCGCGATCGCCATTTTTTCGGCCTCGACCGAGCCGGAGCCTCCGTCGTCGGAGTAAACGCCGGAGAGGTCGTCGAGGTTGCCGATCACGACCTCACCGTCCGCGGCGAGCGCCGCTGATGCGCCCGCGACGCCCACAATGATCGTCACCAGCCCGGCTTTCAGCCGCTCCAAACTCATATCGGCCCCCGACGCAACCCGCGTATTGGTAGAGATGGTTGCAGAGGCTGAAGTTACACCGGGTGTAACGCTCGCGCCACCGGCCACCGCAGTGTTACTGATCCTGAAGCGCCCATCGGTCATGAGCCGCCGCACCGTGACACGTCAGGTCGGCGTATGATGTGCAGCGCGAATCCGCCCGCATGAATCCCGAGCATGAAACTCCGCACGTCGCTCACGGTACCGGACGCCGCTGGCTCGATCTGACGCTGGCGCTGTCGGCGATGTTCGTGTCGATCGTGTCGCTCGCGGTGGCGGTACACCACGGCAACGCCATGGATCGCCTGGTAGCGGCCAACTCCTGGCCCTTTCTGATGTATGGCACCTCCAGCCTGGATGCACAGGGCAAGCGGCGTATCTCACTCAGGGTTGAAAACGACGGTGTCGGGCCGGCGCGCGTACAGACATTCGAGGTGTGGTGGCAGGGTCAGCCGGTCTCGACTGCCCCCGAGCTCCTCGCACGCTGCTGCATGACCGATTCGAAAGCGCCGGTCGATCCCGCGACAGCGCGCACACTCGATCTCGTCATTGGGCAGATCGCCTCGAGGGTGATACGGGCGGGTGAGGAAGAGACCTTCCTGAGCCTCGCGCTCAACGACGCGAATGCCGACATCTGGCATCGGCTCGATGTCGCGCGGCTGCGGTTGAAAATGCGCGCCTGCTACTGCTCCGTGTTCGACGAATGCTGGGAGACGGATCTCGAGCAGACGACCGCCAAGCGCGTCAGGAGCTGTCCCGCGGCAAAGGTGCCATTCACCATACCCAGCCACTGGTTCGAATCAATGCCGGCGGCGGGCTCGGGAGCTCACTGACGGGGAGCAAAGCATGAGAACGGAGCGTGCGATCGCCCTTCTTTTCGTCGCTGCCGCACTTTCACTGACACTCCCCGACAGCGCTCTTGCCACCGACAGCAACGTCATCAGGCAGATCCAACAGACGCTCGATGACTATCTCGTACGGCGTCACGACATCGAAGGCGTCTCCGCCGTCGACCTGCACATAGATATCGGTGATCCCGGCCCGGTCATCGAGGCCTACTCGGGGCGCGATGGTCTGCGCGACAACGCACTGATCAACGGCGATACACTGTTCCAGATCGGCAGCAACACCAAGCATTTTGAAGCGGCGCTCGTCCTGAAGCTCGAAGCAGAAGGACGGCTCGACATAGACCAGACGGTCGGCCATTGGCTCCCGGAGTACCCAGCCTGGAGCCATGTGAAAATTCGTCAACTGCTCAACATGACGAGCCGTATTCCGAATTACAGCGAGACGGCAGCCGTCGGGCGGATCGTGGCATCCGACCTCGACCATCAGTTCACGAACCGGGAACTGATCGAGGCCGCGTATCCCGCAGCGGACAATCAACTACCGACTCCCGGCCGCTGGTTCTACTCAAATACCAATAACATCCTCGCGGCGCTCATCATCGAGAAGGCGTCGGGGTCATCACTCAAAAATGAGTTCGAAAAGGAGTTCCGGCGGCTCGGGCTGCACAATACCTTTTACTCGGACGGTCGCTATCCCGACGCGGTGCTGGCCCGCGTTCCCGCAGGGATCTACAAGAACGCCGAGTGCCTGTCCTACCAGCCGGCTCCATGCGAGCACAGCGTTCTCGCACCCCTCATCGGCAAAGACATGCGGCTGCAGAATCTATCCTGGGCGGGCGCGGCAGGAGCAATTGTTTCCAACCCCCGAGACCTCGCCAAATGGGTGCGCGCCTTGTTTGGCGGGCGTGTCATTCCGCAGCAGCAGCTGGATGAGATGAAGAAGCTCGTTTCGCAGAAAACCGGCAACGCGGTCGAGCACGCGACAGAGAAGGAGCCCGCGTTCGGGCTCGATATCGTTCAGGCGTACAAGGCCGATCTCGGCGGACTGTTCTGGTTCTATGAAGGCACGACGCTCGGCTACCGCTGCATTTTCGCGTACTGGCCGCAGTACGACCTGGTATTGACGGTGGCGACCAACAGTCAGCCGCCGCAGGGGGAGGATCAGCTCGGCGATTTCGTCCTCGGCAGAGTGCTGCGAATCCTGACCGATGCCAAGGTCATCAAGGCACTGCCGGCGCCCGGATCGGCACGTGGCGCGGATTGATGGTGCGCGGGGACGATCCGTCGTAGATTTGCGCATCGGGGTACTAGGCATATGGACACAGAAAAGCTCAAGCGCCTGCGTGCGCGTTACGCCGACCGCGGGGCCTTCGATGGCGACGATCCGGTGCTCCTGCGGGCGGCGCGGGATGTGCAGACGGGCGATGGCAGACGCTCATTGCCCTTCTCGGGGGTGGCCACGTTCCTCGGACTGCCGCACACGACGAGCCTCGATGGATTGGACATCGCCGTCGTAGGGGTCCCGATGGATCTCGGCGTCTCCAACCGCGCCGGGGCCCGCTTCGGTCCGCGTGCGGTGCGCACCATCGAGCGCATCGGGCCCTATCACCCGACGTTTCGCGGCGTGCCGAAAGGCCGCGCGCGCGCGGCAGATGTCGGCGATGTCCCCTTCCACAGCCGCTACGATCTCGAGCAGTCGCTGAAGGACATCGAAGAGTATTACCTGGCGCTGCGCGCGCAGGGTATTCGGCCGCTGTCGGTCGGCGGGGATCATTCGATCACCTATCCGATCCTCAAGGCGCTCGGCAAGGACGCGCCGCTCGGGCTGGTCCACATCGACGCGCACTGCGACACCATGGGCGCGTACGACGACACCAAGTTCCACCACGGTGGGCCCTTCCGCCTCGCGGTACTGGACGGAGTACTGGACCCCGACCGGACGATCCAGATCGGCATCCGCGGTGCGGCCAACATGTTCTGGGAGTTCTCGCATGCCTCGGGGATGACGGTGATCTACATGGAGGACTTCATGCGCCTGGGCCTCGACGCCGTGATCGAGAAGGCCCGCGAGGTCGTCGGCGATCAACCCATTTACGTTTCGGTGGACGTCGATGGCTTCGATCCGGTGTTCGCCCCGGGCACCGGCACCCCGGAGGCGGGCGGGCTCAGCTCACGCGAGGGTCTTGCGCTGCTGCGCGGTCTGCAGGGCCTGAAGATTGCCGGCGCCGATGTGGTCGAGGTCGCCCCGCAATACGACCCCACCACCAACACCAGCCAGCTCGCCGCGCAGATTCTCTTCGAGGAGTTTGCGCTGATGACGCTCCCCGAGTCCGCGTAGCGGGGAACTCGTCCGAACCCCGGTGCAGCGGTGGTCAGCCGGCTGAGCGTGCGCTGAGCTGTTCCCTGCCACCGCTGAAACGAGCCGAGAAGAAAGAAAAGCCCCTGAGATCTACTCGATCTCAGGGGCTTTCTGTTTGAAGCCTGGCGGTGACCTACTCTCGCATGCCTGAAAGGCACACTACCATCGGCGCAGAGCGTTTTCACTTCCGAGTTCGGAATGGGATCGGGTGGTTCCCACTCGCTATGGCCGCCAGGCAAGCTGTTTGAGGTTCATGAAGCGGCTACCAAAGCGGTAGCCGCCTCACGCGCCTCCAATCCGGTTAGTTTCTGCTTCGACGCTTGTCGCGTTCACGATGATCGTCCAAATACGCACTGGCCTGCGGCCATTGCGTAAGGCTCCA
>Ga0306920_100003611_pt1 | contig 19684 bp, 18 predicted proteins | sample flu12Cox44000170_FD_204666 | JGI IMG/M metagenome (GOLD analysis project Ga0306920, IMG submission 204666) | Lab enrichment of tropical soil microbial communities from Luquillo Experimental Forest, Puerto Rico - flux4day.12C.oxic.44.000.170 (v2)... | ecosystem: Environmental > Terrestrial >... | reverse complement strand
TTGCTGCCCAGGCAATCCAGAACCTGCTCGGCGACGAGTAACTACCGTGAGCGGCGAGATCCGCTTCCGCCACCCCTGCCGTCTGCCGGTCCCCTGACCAGGAGAAACGATGCGAGCTACCGATGCTGGCCGGCCCTGCTTCGGCCCCACAGGCCTAATAATGATTGCCGCCGCTGTCGCGCTCACCGCGACGGCCTGCGCGAGCACCGCCAGCAGCACCAGCGCCGCCCCGCGCGCCTCCAGCGCCACCACGGCGACCACCCCGCAGGCCGCGGCGTCGCCGTCGGAGTCCATGATCGAGACGGCCGGGACGATCGGCACCGACTGCGGGATGATCCCCGCGGCCGGGATGGGCAGCATGCACGGGATGGCTATGGACCCGGTGGTCATCGCGGCCAGCCACAACCCGCTGATCACCACGCTGGCCGCCGAGATCATGAAGGCCGACCTTACCGCCACCCTCAACTCTGCGAAGAGCATCACCGTCTTCGCGCCGGACAACCAGGCCTTCAAGAACCTCACCGCGCACGACATGGCGATGATGAGCGGCATGACCGAACTTGCCAAGGTCCTCAAGTACCACGTCGTGACCGGGCGCATAACCCCGGCCGAACTGGCCCACGGGATGACGCTGACCACCCTGGAAGGCAGCCAGCTCAAGACCTCCAGGATGGGCAGCGTATACGAGGTCAACAACGCCGACGTGACCTGCGGGAACCTGCACACCGCCAACGCCACCGTCTACATCATTAACACTGTGCTGATGCCCCCGCACTGACCGTGCCCCTGATCAAACCCCACGGAGCCTGGAGGGGCATTCTGCACGGGTTCGATCAGCTGGCCCACCGTGACGGCATAGTGACCAAAGACTCTACTGGCGCGGCCGGGCGCCACCGCATCCTGGACGGACCCTCGCTCAAGGAGGCGTTATGGAGCAAAAGCAACGCAGACAACGCCGGCAGACGGCGTCACCCGGCGAGGCCGTCTACGGTCTCGGGCTGGTCGGCGCGCTGGTGTGGTACTGGCAGCAGGCGCAGAGCCCAGGCGAACGCGCCGTTAGCGTACCCAAGGCGCTCGTGTGGCCTGCGTTCCTGGTGTACGACGCCCTCAAGGCGCTGCATCGCTGAGGGGACGACGGCCGGGCACACGGGCAGGGGCCAGCCGCACGTAGCTCACCGGGGAACAGGAGCTGGCCGGCGCCGGAGTGCCCGGGCCCGCTGCCCCGGCACTCATTGCTGGATAGGGTCGGCCCATGGTCAGTGTCTGTTTCGCCGGTATCACCGGGTGGACCGCACCTGCGATCGTCGCCGCGATCGACGATGCCGATGACCTGACGTTGTCGTCGGGCGTGTCCCGGTCCGCAGCAGGCCAGAGCCTGGCTGCGGCCGCTGGTTCCACCAGCAGCGGTTTTGTCTACGCCACCGTGGCTGAGGCATTGGAGTCCGCACAGGCAGACGTCCTCATCGATTACACCAGCGTCGCCGCTGTCAAGAACAACGTGTGGACCGCGGTAGCGGCCGGGGTTCACACGGTGATTGGCTCCAGCGGACTGACCTCGGCGGACTACGAGGATTTGGACCGCCTCGCCCGTGACCGGGACGTCGGCGTGATCGCGGCCGGAAACTTCTCCATCATGGCCGCCGTGCTTCGTCACGCCGCCTCGATGGCCGCACAGCACCTGGACCGCTGGGAGATCATCGATTATGCCAGCGACGACAAGCCCGACGTGCCGAGCGGTACCTCGCGGGAACTCGCCGAGACTCTGGCGCAAGTCCGCGAGCCGGCCGTCACGGTGGCGCTGTCAGACCTGCACGGACCAGTTGAGGCGCGAGGCGCCAAGGTGGCCGGCACCCAGATCCACTCGGTGCGGCTGCCCAGTTTCGTGGTCACCACCGAAGTCGTGTTCGGCGGACCTGGCGAGCGCTTGGTCATACGTCACGATCCAGGGCTGACCCCCGCCCCTTACGTGGCCGGAACTTTGCTGGCCGTCCGCAACGTGGCCGATGTTGTGGGTGTACGCAGAGGACTGGACTCGCTGCTGTTCGGGGAACACTCCCAAGACCTCGGTCCCTAGCCCAGGGAATGCTCGCCGTCGCCACGGGCGGCCGGGTGATACTGGTGTGCATGGGCGAGCACGCCAACGGCGATGAAGCGGCGATGTACAACTACCGGAACTTTGACGCCTGGGTAGAGGCGCTCGACGACCTGGCCGACGAGGCGGCCTTTGCGGCGTCGCCAGCAGCCGGCCAGCGGGCGCCGGATTTCACATTGCCGCGGCTCGGTGACGGCGCGCCGGTCAGCTTGTCGGGGTTGTGGGGGTCTAAGCCGCTGGTCATGGAGTTCGGCTCGTTCACTTGACCCTACTGCTCAGCGGAGGGTCCTCTGCTCGACGCCGCGGCGGCCAGGCATCCTGAGGCCGAATGGGTATTCGTCTATACAAGGGAGGCTCATCCGGGCGAGAACGTGGGTTATCACGACAGCATCGAGGCCAAGCTGGTCAGCGCGCGGCTGCTTCGCGAGGAGGCGGGGATCAGCCGGGACATCCTGGTCGATGACCTATCTGGCCGCATGCACCGCGCGTACGGGCTGATGCCGAACATGACATGGGTAATCGACCGGGGCGGGCGGGTGGCGTACAAGGCGGACTGGACAAGCGCGGCGAACGTGGAGGCATTCCTGAGTCGGTTCCTGGCGGCACGAGATCAGCGCTCGCCGGGGACAACCGCCGTGATGTACCAGACCCAGCAGGTCGAGTTCCGCGAGACCGACCGGACGCGCTTTATCGCGCGTCTGCGGCGCAACGGTCCCAGCGCAGTCACTGAGTTCGAGCGGGCACAGCAGATCTGGGCGCACCGGAGCGCGGGCTAACTCGTTACTGAGCTGCGTTTCCCGCGACGCGTGCGGCTGTCTGGCTGGCCCGGTTTGACAGCCGCAGCCGCCCGAGCCAGAACGGAGAGAACAGCGGGGTAGTTGCGGCCAGCTTGGGGCGGCCGGCCGTGAGGGTGGCGGACATGGTGGGTGGTCCCTTCAGGGCGCCGGGGCTGGGTCAGTCGACCGCGACGGTCATCTTGCCGGCGGCCAGGCCGTCTTCCATGGCGCGGTGGGCCTGGACGATCTCATCGAAGCCGAAGACGCGGGCGGGCTTGGCCTGGTACCGCCCGGCTTCGGCCTTGGTGATCATCTCCTGCAAGGGGATGTCGGTCAGGGGGAACTCGTCGGTGCCGAGCACGAATGCGCTGCCGTAGAAGCTGAGCTGGACGCTGATGGGCAGGTCGGCGATGGGGTTGAAGTCGGCCACCGGGTCCAAGCCGCCGAGGAAGCCGAGCTGGCATACCCGGCCCCTGGTCCGCACGGTCCGCAGCGAGTCGCGCAGTACGCTGTTCCCGACCAGGTCGAACACGCCGTCCACTGCGGTGCCCAGGCGGTGCACCTGGTCGGCGAGCTGCCCGTCGTCGATCAGGACCTGCGCGGCGCCGATGCCGCGCAGCAGGTCCGCCCGGCAGGGATTGCGGGTGGTCGCGATGACGGTCATGCCCTCTTCGGCCGCGACGTTCACCGCGGCCTGGCCCAGCGCGGACGTGCCGCCGCGGACCAGGACCGTCTGCCCGGGCCGCAGGCCCAGGTTCTGGTGCAGCCCGGCCCACGCGGTGGCGTAGACCTCGGGCAGCGCCACCAGGTCGGTCCACGGCAGCGACGTGCGGACCGGCACTACGTTGCTGGCCGGCACGGTCACCTGCTCGGCGTAGCTGCCGTTGCGGGTGCGGCCCATGCCGCCGAGGATGGCCACCACGGCCGTCCCGGCCGCCAGCCGCCCGCTGGGGTCGGCCTGCACCGTGCCGGCGCATTCAATGCCCGGCACCTGGGCGACCTTCCCCCAGGCCCCACTGCGCATGTAGGCCTCGGCGTGGTTCAGGCCGAACGCCCGGACCCGGATCAGCACCTCCCCGGCCGCGGGGACCGGGTCGGGCAGGTCGGTGACGGCGAGCACCTGCGGGGGGCCGTAGGCGGTGATGACGATGGCTTTCATGACTGACCACCTTTCTTGAGTGATCGTTCATCTATCTGGCGGTAAGAAAGGCCGCCGGGCAGGCGGCCAGAACGGGAGGCCCTAGCTGAGGCCGGCGAAGGCGCTATCGACGATGGCCCGCAGCACCTCCTCGTCCGGGTTGGCCTTGCCGACGACCATCAGGCCCTGGCTCGTGGCCACCAGGCCCTTCGCCCGCGACACCGGATCGACTGAGGCCGGGACCTCGCGGTGCCGGATCGCGGTGCGCAGCGCCGCGGTGAAGCAGTGCTCCAGCCGCGCCAGGTGCCCACGGACCACGGCCGCGACCTCGGGGTCGGAGGCGGCGTTCTCGATGGCGCTGTTGACCAGCAGGCAGCCCTGCCGACCCTCCGGGCTGAGCAGATCCCGCACCAGCCCGTCGAAGTACGCCCGGACCTGCGCGACCGACGCCCCGGGATCTTCCAGTTCGCCCAGCTTCTGCGGCACCACCAGCTTGGAGTACCGCTCCAGGGAGCCCATCAGCAGGGCATGCTTGCCGCCCGGGAATGCCGAATACAGGCTGCCCGGCTTCACGCCCGTCGCCCGGACCAGGTCATCGACCGAGGTGGCGCGGTACCCCCGCTCCCAGAATTGGCGCATGGCGGAATCGAGCACCTCATCTGGCTCGAACTCCCGTGGACGTGGCATGCCCACACAATAAATGAACGGTCGCTCAAAAACAACTCGACGCCGGACGACCGACCTCGCAGGCCGGCCCGGCCTAGCGCAGCACGGCACGGATGCCATCGACGCGCAGGTCGCGCGTGCGCTGGGACTCGGGAGTCATCGGACCGCCTCGGTGCTGGCCGGCACGGCCGGGCTGCCGGCCGGCGTGGGCGGGGTACGGTGCCGAGGCAGGTTGCCGGCGAGCACGCGTGCCATTATGGCCGGGCGCAGGAGCCGGGCAGGTGGGTCAAGCAGCCCGGTGACGCGCAGGAATTGCTCGGCGAGCAGCGGATCGTGTTCGGCCGCCCGCTGAAGTCGGCTGATGTAGGCATTGATGAGCCGTGTCGGCACCGGGCGTGGCCCGGCCACGGTGGGGATGGCCAGGTCGGCGCCGGTGGTCAGCTGCCAGGCGGTGTTGACTGGCTTGGCGGCGGCCCGGAAGAACCGGTGGGCCAGGTCTGGCTCGCCGCCGCCCAGGCTGTCCCGCAGCGCGGTTGCCTGCAGCGCGGCGACCGTCATGCCTTGCCCGTAGACCGGGTTGAAGCTGCAGATCGCGTCCCCGATGACCAGGAGCCCGGCGGGGAACCTGCGCAGCCGCTCGTATCGCCGACGCAGATTGGCCGGGAACCGGTGGGTGCGGATCTCGGTGAGCGGTTCCGCGTCCCGGATCGCGGCGAAGATGTCCGGTGGGGCGAGGCTGCGGGCGAAGGCAAGGAACCCGTCTTTGTCGGCCGGCGGATGGTGGCCGGCGTATCCGGCCAGCGTCAGGATCCAGCGGTCTGCCTCCTGCACGATCAGCGCCATGCCGGTGGGTGGCCGCGTGGGCTCGGTGCCGATCAAGACTAGTTTTTCGTCCCCGAGCGCCCGTGCGGGAAGCCGCAGGTACCGGCTGGCGTACTTGACGTCGACCGGGACGCGTTCCTCGGCCGGCGGGTCGTAGCCGAGTGGCGTCAGCCACGCCGGGGTGCGCCCGCCGCGGCCGGTCGCGTCCACGACCAGGTCGGCGGCGAGGATCTGCTCGGCGCCGCCCGCGGGCCGCACCCGCGCCCCCGTGACCCGGTCGCGGGCTGGTGTGGTGACCAGGCCGGCTACCTCACACCGGTCCCGGACCGAGACGTTGTCCAGCGCCCGGACCCGGCCGCGGACATGGGCTTCCAGGTACGGCCGGCTCTGCGCATACGATGGCTCGCCGGGTTCGCCGTCCCGGCACAGCAGGTGGCCGCCGAGATAGAACCGGAACTCCTGCGGAGCGCGCAGTACCGGGACGCCACCGGCCACCAGTTCGGCGAGCAGCCCGGGGAACAGCTCGTCGAGGACCTGCGCCCCCCGCGGCAACAGGGCGTGAGCGTGCCGGCCCTGGGGAACTCCCTTGCGGTCCAACCCGGAGTCTGGCAACAGGTCACGTTCGACGATCGTCACCTGCTGGTATGCATCGGCCAGGACCCGGGCCGCCAGCAGCCCGCCCATGCTGGCGCCGAGCACCACCGCGTGGTCACCGATCTTGGGCATCTCCTGCCTCCTGTCTTCCGGCGCGGCACGCGCGCCAGCCTGCTGGCGCCGGTAAACCCGGTGGCCGCTAGTTCGGAGCCGGGCACCCCGGCCGCAGATATACCGCTGAGCCGGGCCCTCGGGTCCCTGATGAGACCGATGGTGCCAGCGCATCGTTGCTTGCCGATTGACTCGCGATTGCGCTGTTCGTCATCCAGGTGATTCCAGTGTGAGCCTGGTGTTACCGCGGCCCTCATCACTGCCGTGGGCGCTGTCGCCCCCGGCGCGGGACCTCGCTGCGGCACGGCCCGCGGCGTGCTGGTCTGTGCCGTCCCAGGTGAGGAATTCGATGGGCCCGCTGAAGTGGTGGCCGGCCGGGGCACCCGATCATGGCGCTTTCGACGGGCCCGCTGGTTGAGTGCATGGTGAACCGGCACCTGATCTCGGCGGGAAGCCCGCATCGCAGTGCGCATTCGTCGTCCAGGTAGGCCGGGCAGTCAAGGAACATCATCGTGGACTCCGCTCATCTCATGGACCGGGCGCGGGCAAGCGCGGTGCCTGCTGTCGCTGGCTGGTCACGGCGCAGCCCGTCCTGACGCCGGCGGGCGGCGGGCCGGGCGGCAGGAATAGCGTTCATATGGCCCACTGTGCGCTGGCCGGAGCCCCGGGCCATCTGAAGAACTGCCTAGCGGCACCGACCGCGGGGCGATGGCCAGCCGCCCGGCCAGCTGGTCGCGGGCCAGCTCGGCGAGCTTGGAGGCGTAGCCGAGCAGCGCGGGTGGCTGGGCGGCGTTGAGCCGAGCGACGATCTCAACCAGCGGCAGCGTCGCCGGCGGGGGGATCATCCGGACCGGCGGCCCGGTGGCCACGGCCGAGGCGAACCCGCTGGAGTGCACCGGCGAGGCCGCGGTGACCTGGCCGAGCATCAGGCCTTCGGGCGGCGGCCCTCCCGCGGCCAGCGCCCGGGCGTACCCCCGCCGGACCAGCGAAGCGACGAAATCGGTGTACTCGCCCAGCGTCTGCACGAAGACGCCGCGCAACCCCGAGCTTCCCCCCGAGATCAGGCACACGTACTCATCTAGCAGCAAGCCCGGCTCGTGCAGCGAGCCGGCCAGGTGCTGCTCGACCAGACGGCGGCTGAGCCGACGGTCGGTGAGGACGTCGTCGAAGCCGGCCATCATCTGGGCCTTGGTCATCACCGGCAGCCGGACCAGGTCGCCGGCCTCGAATCGGCTCAGGTCCAGCCCGCGCAGCCGGCGGCGTGGAACGGGGAGTACTCGGCCGCATACGCCAACAGCATCCGCAGCCGTTCCCGCTGGTGGGCGGCCAGCTGGCCGGCATCCCAGCCAAGCCGCCCAGTGTGCTGGGCAAGACGCCAGGTCAGCTCGGCTGAGGCCTTGGCGGGCAAAGACGCCTGCCGTGCGGGTGCGGCCGCCGCGGTCATGGACGGTCCGATCCGGCCACCGGCGCAGGCGCTGCTGGCGCCGTCAGCAGCGCCTGGAGCACCTGAGCCACCAGCCGGGCGGCCGGCAGCGGCCCGCCGAGCGCATCCGGGCTGGCCGCCTCCTCCAGCGTGACGCCGAAGCTGAGCGCCAGCGCCAGCTCGGCCAGCCGCGACGGCTCGATCGCAGGCGCCTGCCCGTCGTGTGCGCCGACCGTCATCAGCGCGCCGGCCAGCGCCTCGACGGTGCGAGCATGGGCGGCGGCGTACCGGCGCCCCAGCACGGGGTCCCGGGCGGCATGCACCCGGAATTCGATCACCAGCAGCGCCCAGCCCGGCGTGTCCCGGTCACCGGCGGCCAGGTGCTCCACCAGCGCCGGCAGGCCGCCGCCGCCCGCCAGGGTCTCGGCGAGCCTGGCATTCTCTGCCGCGCGTTCGGAGATCCGGGCCTCCAGCAGGGCCAGGAACAGGTCGGCCTTGCTGTCGAACTGCGAGTAGACCACGCCCTTGGAAAAGCCCGCCTCATCAGCGATCTGCTCCAGCGTCGCGCCGTAGTAGCCGCGGGCCAGGAAGACCCGGCGGGCCGCGTCCAGCACCAGCGCGCGGTTGCGTTCGCCCTGCTCGGCCCTGCTCAAACGCTTCATAACTTCGGTAGCGTAATACCTACGGTATTTTAACGTCAAGGGTATCCGGATGACCACAGGATCTGGTTCTGACCTAATGATCGGTCGCGGCAATCATCGTCCCCGCTAACGATGATCGCCGGGTGGCTCATCGCGTTCGGCATCGACGCCGACGGCGGGCTGCCGGGCAAGGCTCGTCCGGCGGCTGGCCGGCACGCTATGCCCCGCTGCCTCCACGCCGAAAGCGTCTGACCCGTACAACAGTTGCGCACGGGCTGGCGGAACAGAATCGCTGGCACCGGTTGAGGGTGTGGTCGTAGAACATCCAGCTGCAGTCCGGGTTGCCGCAGAGCTTGAGCCGCTCGGGTGCGCCGTTGCCCGCCAGCTCGACAGCCGATGCCGCGATCCTGGCCATCGCCCACGTCCAATCACGGTCGATGGGTTCGGCGTAGAGCCCGACCCGACCGGAGATATGGCTCACCCGATGTCGCAGCCGTGTACTGCTGACCCAGCCATCCAGGGCGGCTGTGTCACGAGCGGAGAGCGAGCCTGCCCGTGCCCATCTCCGGAGGATCGCGCGCAGCTGATCGCGCAGGGCGGTCAGCTCGCCGATCGGCGCCGGGTGCGGCGCGCCAATCTCGAGTCCATGCCGGCTCAAGAACCACGCGCGCCATTCCGGACGGGGAAGCCTGTCGAAGCCCGGCCCCTGGCCCAGATGATCGGTGAAAGCGCTGTTGATCAGGTCGATGCAGGCGTACTCGCTCGGGTGCCTGGGGATAGCCGGCGGGACCGTGTTCGTCATGGCCTGATGCCGCCCAGTGCGCGAAGGCCGCTGCATGGCACAGCGCACACCCGGCCAATGGCTGCGGTGGTGCTCATCGTGGACCCATGGTAACGTTCCATTTTACTGATAGCACGTTACCAGTTGACGGGGCGAAAGCCGGGCGGGAAGGACGGCGGCTGGGCGGTCGCCGGACGGGCCGCGGTGAGCCCGGACACGCCGGTACTGGCCACAGAGGGTCAGAACCGGCACTCTGCGTCGGGGGCGCTCACCGCCTGCTCGCCGGGTCGAAGGACTCGCCCGGCCTGGACCCTGGAGAACTTTGGGCTGGGCCGCCCATATCACTCTTGGCAGTGTGCGCATTGCCCTGGGCGAGAGCTGATTGCATAGCGTGGTCCTGCGCGAGCCTGTCAGTTCCGGTTCGCGGCAGCCGGCCGCGGCCGAGACTCGCTGGGCCGGCGTCTATGCCTGCATGTAGCCGGAGAGCTTGGTGACGAGGATGCGCGGGGACAGGCGCGCGCCAACCGCTAGGGCGCGGTTACGCAGGCCGGGAATGACCAGGGTCTTACCCCGCCGCAAGCCATCGTGCCCGGCCCGGGCGACGCGGCCAGCGTCCATCACGCCCCGCCGGAACAGCCGGCTGCCCGCCGCGCCGGCCTGCGCCGCGAACCCCGTGTCCGTCGGACCCGGGGCCAGGCAGGAGACCCGCACTCCCGAGCCGCGGACTTCCTCGGCCAGGGCCTCGGTGAACGACAGCACGTACGCCTTCGTCGCGTAGTACACCGCGGAGTTCGGACCTGGCTGGAACGCGGCCGTGGAGGCCACATTCAAGATTCCCCCGCGGCGCCGTTCCAGCATCGCGGGCAGCAGCAGAGCGGTCAGCCGGGTCAGCGCCGCCACGTTGACCTCGATCATGTCCAGCTGCCGCCCGACGCCGATCCCGGCGACCGGGCCGCGGGCCCCGAAACCGGCGTTGTTCACCAGCACGTCCACGTCGATATGCCGCTGTGCCAGCGTCTGCATGATCAGGTCCGCACTGCCCGGCCGGGCAAGGTCAGCAGGCACGACCTCCACCGTGACCCCGGATTCCGCGGTGAGCTCCCCGGCCAGCTCCCGCAACCTGTCTTCGCTGCGCGCGACGAGCACCAGGTCCGCGCCATCGCCGGCGAATTGCCGGGCCAGTTCCCGCCCGATCCCCGACGAGGCGCCGGTAATCAGTACCGTCTCACCCTGGTGCCGCCCCAGCAGATCCTCTCCGGCTCCCGCCGGCGCCGTGCTCCCCGTACCGGTCATGCCGCACCTCCCGTTGCCCGTCCCCGGACCAACGCTACCCACCGATGCGGGCAAGGGTCCACAGACGAAATACCCGCCAGGGGAGTTCCGTCACCAGACCGCAAAGGCAGCCCAGCCGCCTGGCTGGGTCGGCGTTGGCGCTGGCCGCTATCCGGTCAGGTCGCGCATCTGCGGGCTCCGGCTGGGCGTGTGGCCCAGGGCACGGCGGAAGACGTCGATGAATGCGCTGGTGGTGGACCATCCGCAGCGGTGGCCGACTGTGGTCACGGGCAGTCCTTCGGCCAGCAACTGCAGCGCGAGGTGCAGCCGCAGCTGGGTGCGCCACTGCGGGAATGTCATGCCCATCTCCTGGGCGAACAGGCGGGTGAGTGTGCGCTGACTGACCCCGGCGGCCGCACCGAGCTGGGCCAGGCTGCGGCGGTCGGCCGGGTCACGCAGGAGAAGATCGCACACCGCGGCCAGGCGCGCGTCCCGGGCGGCGGGAAGGTGGATGCCTTGCTGAGGGGTTGCGCGTAGCTGGTCAAGCATCACCGACCGCAGCCGTGACCGGGCCGGGGATTCCTCCTGCGGCTCGCGGGTATAGGTGATGATCAGCTCGCGTAGCAAGGGGCCCACCACCAGCACGGCTGGCCTGTTGGCCCTTAGCGGGTCCGCGCGGGCAGGCAGCCCGACGGTATGGAGAACCGTCCTGCCATATGCCCGGTGCTGGTGGGTGGTGCCAGCCGGAACCCAGATCGCCCGGCTCGCCGGAGCGACCCATGTGCCTGCGTCCGTTGCCACTGAAAGCACACCCTGGCTGGCATAGACGATCTGGTTTCCGTCGTGCCGGTGAGCGTCGATGGTGGCGCCGCCGGCGAGCTGGCGAGACAACGTCACCGCCGGTTCAGGCTGGCGAGTTTCCGACATAACCCGGCAGTTTATCGGAAGCGGCGGCCCGTGGTGCTGGCCGAGCCTTGAGTTATGAGCATTCGGCTGCCGGTGGATACCCGCCCGCTGCGGAACAGCCGGGACCTGCGCCTGCTGTTGGGAGGGCGGGCCATTTCCGCGTTGGGCAGCGCCGTCACGATGGTCGCGGCCGCGCTGCAGGCCTACCGGATAACGCATTCCTCACTTGCAGTTGGCGCCCTCGGGGTGGCTGAGGTCGTGCCCATGGTGGCTGGCATGCTTATCGGCGGCGCGATCGCCGACGCCGCGGACCGTCGTCTACTGGTCCTGGTCACCGAGGCGGCCGCGGGGGTAATGGTCGCGGGCCTTGCGGTCAACGCGGCATGTGGCCATCCGCGACTCTGGCTGTTGTTCCTCCTCACCGCCGCCAGTGGGGCGGCGGCGGGGCTGGGCGCGCCGGCTCGTCCGGCCGCGGTCGCCACGCTGGTGACCGTGGACCAGCTGCCCGCGGCGGTCGCGCTGAACGCCACCGCCGACAAGGCCGCCGCGCTGGCCGGGCCGGCCGCCGCTGGCCTGGTGATCGCCCGGTTCGGCGTCGCCGCTGCCTTCGCCGCCGATGCCGCTTCCTATCTCTGCTGCGCGCTCGTGGCAGCCCGGATGCGGCCGCTGCGGCCCGGCGGTGGCGGCCGGGCGGGCTTGGGCCGGTTCGCCGAAGGCCTCGGCTTCCTGCGCCGTCATCGGCTGGTCGCGGGGCTGTTGCTGATCGATGTCAACGCGATGGTCTTCGGCATGCCCAGTGCCTTGTTCCCGGCCATCGGCACCGGCACGTTCCATGGCGGGGCGGCGGCGGTGGGCCTGCTCTACGCCGCCCCGGCGGCTGGGGCGCTGGCCGGCGCGCTGACCAGCCGCTGGATCGCCAGCGTGCGTCACGCCGGGCGCGTCCTGCTGGCCTCGGTCGCGGTTTGGGGTCTGGCGATCTGCGGGTTTGGCGTGGCCCCTGACCTGCTGGTGGGCCTGGTGTTGCTCACGCTGGCCGGCGCCGCCGATCTGGTCTCGGAGGTACTGCGCAGCAGCCTGCTGCAACTGTCTATACCGGACCGGATGCGCGGCAGGCTCAGTGCGCTGTGGCTGGCCCAGGCTAACGCCGCGCCCGCCCTCGGCAACCTGGAGGCCGGAAGCGCGGCGGCGATCAGCACGCCTGCCATCTCGGTGATGTCTGGCGGGCTCGCCTGCATCCTGGGCGCCGCGCTGGTCGCCCGGCTCTGCCCGGCCCTGGCGCGCGCACGCTTCTGCGCGGCGGCTGGTGACGCAGCCTCGGCAGGCCAGGGGAAGCCAGCCGGGCCCGCATCGGCGCGGCGGGCGCCCGCAGCGGCTGGCGGTGGCCGGTGATGCGCGACCAACGCTTCCCCGCCCGGCCCGCGCCAGCCCACCGCCGATCGTGCCCAGAGCTGGTCCGGGCCGGGAAACCGGCGCCGCACTTAGAGCAACACGACCATTTTGCACCGGACAGAAGCCCTTATGCCCTGAAGGAGCTTCGCCCTCGTGGTTAGACTGCTGGACGCCGAGACCCACCGCCGCGCCGACGCCCAGGCCGCCCTGGCCGGAGGGCCCGGCGCTGCTGCGAGGTGAGAGCATGACGACCGAACCGCCATGGCCATGGCCGAAGACGATGGATGCGCTGGTCGCCGCGCCGGCCTCCCATCGCGTCCTGCTGGAGAACGACCGGGTACGGGTACTGGAAGTGGTGATCGAGCCACGAACCCGCGAACCCGAGCACACGCACCAGGCGGCCAGCGTGATGATCGTCGACGAGCCAGCCCGGATCAGGTATTACCAGGGCGATGCGCTGCAGTACGAGTCCCAGGCGCGCTTCGAGTCCCCGGCCGACGTGCGGGTGCACTGGATGGAGCCCGAGGGTCCGCACTCTGTCCAGAACGTCGACGAGTGCCGCTACCATGCAATCCGCGTCGAGCTCAAGTAATGCCGGCGCCGCGACCCACCCCGCCGGAACGACCCCACAGACACCGCCGGGGTTTGTCGCGGCGAACATGGCCCCGATCGCGCCCCGTCCGCCCAGCTGCCTGCGGATCGGGTGGATGCGAGCGTCGTCTTGGTGACCGGCCGCGCCCAGATCTACCCCGTCGATATGACATGGACGACCGGGATAACCGCCGCCCGGAACTGACGGGCACGTGGGCCTGGCTCGCCGTGTCCCGGGCCTGAGCTGGAGGTAGGTACTGCGGCAGCGAGCGGGTCAGCGAGTCAAGCAGGAGATGGCCGGCCCGGAAATAAGCCGCGGTGGGCCGGATGCGCCCGCACGGGATCAGCTCCAACGCGGTAGACGATGAGGACCACCGGTCGATGTCTAGTCTCATGCGCAGGATCGGGCGCAGCGGTCCCCGGCGCAGGCGGACCTCGAGCCGGCGCGTACCTGAGTCGCGATCGCGCTCCGTCGGCCCGAGCAACTGGCTTTCGCCGAGGCAGAGTTCGCCGTCGTGCCCCGCGCTCTGCCAGCGGTCAAGTGCGGCCATGCACGTCTCGAACGGGATATCCACGATCCGCCGGAATGACAGCGGACCCGGCGCCGCCGCGCTCATGCTGGCCTGACCGGCCGGGGAGCGGGCGCAGCCGTGCGGGATGCCGGTCGCGGGCCAACCTCGGCCTGGTAACGGTCGAGCATGAACCTGTTCGTAGCCACTGCTTCCCCCGTCTTTCCCGGCCTTGCGCCGGACGCCGCACCCCCAGCGGTCCTTGCCGCTCACCTGCACGGAGGAGCGGCAGGCATATCTGATACACGCCGGGAGCCGACAATCAGCGAGCCGCGGGTAACGGCGGTACCGTGCACGCGTCCTAATTCAAGTGCGGATCACCCGTCGTGGTTGCTTCTTGTGCCCGGGCACCGGGAACCGGCAGCGGCGCGCGCCGAGTCTAATCATTAGGACTGGCGCGAGGGAGACGACTATGCGCACATGTCTGGCCGTCGCGGTGGCAGCCGGCCTGTTCCTGGCGGGCTGCGGGTCGACGCCGTCACGGGGCACCGTCGCGGTCAACGCCCCGCATGCTGCCATGGCTCCGGCCGGCGGATTGCGGGAGCGGGCGCAGGCGCTCGTCAGGCGGCTGGTTAACGAGCTGAGCCCGCCGCCAGGAACCAGGACTGTGCAGCTGGCCAAGCTGCCGCCGCCGCTCACCTATCCGCCGGCACCGCTGCAGGCCGGCTGGGTCCGGGTCCAGCGGACCCTCGAGGCCCCGGCGCAGCCTCGGTCGGCCTGGGCCGGGCTGCTGGCGCATACGCCGCTCAGGCAGATTGGCACGATCACCCCCGGCGCGGGGGCGGGCGCCATCTTGCCGGCCCCGGAACCTGGCATCGATGTGGCCCGGTTCAGCGTCACGCTGGTCCAGCTCTCCGGCACGACAATCCTGATCGCTGTCGGTGCCGAAGCAGCCTGGCTGCCCACCCGGACATCGGCCGAGCATCTCGATCCGGCCGCCTTCGGCTCCGTGACGATTTCCGCGCAGCGCTGGGCGCAGACACGGGTAGTAACGCGCACGTTTACCGCCCGGGCCGGCATCAGCAGGCTGACGGCCATAGTTAACGCGGGCGTCCCGGCACCCATGAGCGTGGTGGCCGGGATGCACTGTGCCCCGGTGGCCACCGTGTACATCCTGCGGTTCACGCCGCGGGTGGCGGGCGGACCGTCGGCCGTCGTCACCCTCGGCGCCTGCCCGCACGCCTACGGAATCACCGTAAGCGGCCAGCAGCAGCCCTCGCTGTGGGACGACGGCAAGCTGCGCATGGCGGCAGCCGCCCTGGCGGAGGTGCGCTGATGACGTGCTACGCCGCGGGCCGCGGGCGGGCACTATTGCCGCCGACGGCTATCACTAGCGGCGAGAAAGTGGGGAGCCCATCACATGGGCAGTCCCGGCGGTGCGGGGTTAGGCGGGTGGCCCGGCCTGGTTGAGGGTAGCCAGTTCGCGGGAGACGTCGCCGGCCTCGGCTGCGCCGGCACGCTGGAAGATCTCCAGGGCCTGCCGCAGGAGGGCCTCGCCCTGCGTGGCGTGGCCGACGGCCAGGGCGCAGCGGCCCAGGCCTGCCAGGGCGTGCGCCTCGTTCCAGGAGCTGCCGATGGCGCGGGCCAGGTCCAGGGCCTGCCGGTGGCACCCCTCGGCTTGCGTGAGGTCACCGGTGACCAGGTGCAGCGTCCCCCTTTCGTTGAGCGCCTGAACCTTGCCCCCCCGGTGGCCGAGATCGCGGAGAATGCCCAGCGCCTGCTCCAGGTCCTGGGCCGCGGCCGGATAATCACCCGTCGCCCGCCGGACGACCCCCAGGTAGAGGAGGGCCCAGGCCTCGCCGAACCGGTCGCCGAGGTCGCGGGAGATGCCCAGCGCCTGCTCTAGGTTCTGGGCCGCGGCCGGGTAATCACCCGTCGCCCGCCGCACGATCCCCAGGTAGAGGAGGGCCCAGGCCTGGCCGAACCGGTTCCCGAGGTCGCGGGAGATGGCCAGGGCCTGCTCCAGGGCCTGGACTGTGGCCGGGTACTCGCCCGTCAGCTGCCGCACAGCCGCCAGGTAGCGGAGGGCGTAGGCCTGGCCGAGCCGGTCGCCGAGGTCCCGGTAGATGCCCAGCGCCTGCTCCAGATCCCGGGCCGCGGCCCGGTACTCACCCGTCAGCTGCCGCACGTTCCCGAGGTAGTTGAGGGCGTTGGCCTGGCCAAGCCGGTCGCCGAGGTCCCGGTAGATGCCCAGCGCCTGCTCCAGATCCCGGGCCGCAGCCGGGTACTCACCCGTCAACTGCCGCACGTCCCCAAGGTAGTAAAGGGCGTAGGCCTGGCCGAGTCGGTCGCCGAGGTCCCGGTAGATGCCCAGCGCCCGCTCCAGATCCCGGGCCGCGGCCGGGTAATCATCTGTCCCCCGCCGCACGGCCCCCAGGTAGCGGAGGGTGTTGGCCTGGCCGAGCCGATCGCCGAGGTCCCGGTAGATGCCAAGCGCCCGCTCCAGATCCCGGGCCGCGGCCCGGTATTCACCCATCAGCCACCGCACGTCGCCTAGGTCGTGGAGGGCGTTGGCGTGGCTGAGCCGGTCGCTGAGGTGCCGTGCGGCCTCGATCGCGGCTTGGTGGTGGCTGATGGCCTCGGCCCAGGGGCCGTCGAGCCGCAGCAGCCCGGCCAGGCCGGCGGTCAGGGCGATAATCCGGAGGTGCTGGCCGGTGGCAACGGCGTGGTCCAGGCAGGCCAGCAGACTGGCCCGCTCGACGCGGGCCCAGGCCAGCGCCTGCTCAGGGCCGAGCAGGCCGGGCATCGCAGTCGGGACCGCGCCTGGTACGGCCGGGCCGGGGCGGGTCTGGCGGGCGATGAGAGCCTCGGCCCGAGCGGCGATGTGCTGGTAGTAATCCAGCAACCGGCCGCTAGCTAGGTCCCGGTCGCGGTCCGGATCCAGACGATCGGCCAGGGCGCGGGCGTGCTCGCGGATCAGGTCGTGCATCCGGTACCGCCCCGGGGCGGGCTCGGTCAGCAGGTACTGGTCATACAGCGCCTCCAGGCCCCGGCGCGCGGCCACCGGCTCGGTACCGTCCAGGGCGGCGGCGGCGTACTGGTCGGCCTCGGCGCCCGGGTGCAGGCCCAGCCGCCGGAACAGCCGCTGCAGATCCGGGTCCAGATCGGCGTAGGACAGGTCGAACGCCGCGGCGACCGACACGTTCTCGGTCGCCATCAGCTCCAGCCGGCCCGCCGCCGCGGCCAGCTCGGCGGCCCGCCCGGCCGCGGTCCAGGCCGGGTGGTGCCGCAGCTGGCGGGCCACCATCCCGATGGCCAGCGGCAGGTACCCGCACAGCCGGGTGATCTCGGCCACCCCCGGATCGCCTGCGCCCAGCCCGGGGCGGCCCGCCAGCCGGACCAGCAGCCCGGCCGCCTGGTCGGCCGGCAACGTGTCCAGGCTGATCACGGCCGCCTCGTCCAGCGCGGACAGGTGCCGCCGGCTGGTGACCAGCACCAGGCTGCTCCCGGTGCCGGGCAGCAGCGGGCGGACCTGCTCGCTGCCGGCTGCGTCGTCGAGGATCAGCAGCAGCTGCTGCCCGGCCAGCCGGTCGCGCCACAGGGCCATCCGCGCCTCCAGGCCCGGCGGGATCTGGGCCGGGGCCACCCCGGCGGTCAGCAGCAAGCTGGCCAGCGCATCCTCGGGGTCCACCGGCCGCTGGCCGGGGGTGTGCCCGTGCAACTGCAGGAAGATCTGCCCGCCCGGGAACCGGTCGGCCAGCCGGTGCGCGGCGTGCACTGCGAACGCGGTCTTGCCGATCCCGGCCATCCCGCCGATCGCGTGGATGCCTACCACCCCGCCCGCCTCGGCCACGGCCTCCGCCAGCTGCTCCAGTTCCCGCACCCGCCCGGTGAACGAGGCGATATCCCGCGGCAGCGTGCGCGTCGCCGCCGCCACTCCGCCCGGCACCGGCTGGCCCCGGGCCGCCGACTCGAACCCGGCCCGGGCTGGGCCGGTCAGGCCCAGCGCATCGGCCAGCAGCCGCACCGTCTCCTTCTGCGGGGTGCTCACCACCCCCCGCTCCAGGTAGGCAACCGCGCGCACGCTCAGCCCGGCCGCTGCAGCCAGTTCCTCCTGCGTCAGCCGGGCCTCCCGGCGCAGCTGGCGCAGCAGGCCCGCGAACCCGGCCGGCGGCTCAGCCACAGCCCCACCTCCCGGCGCCGACCGCTAACAGCAGCATTCTCCCCCCCCACCCGCATAGCCCAGGCCATTGGCACTCCCGGGCGCCGGGTTCTTGCAGGTGGTTTTTCATGTTCAGCAAGCGGCAATGTTGCTTGGCTTGAAAGCAAGCCACCTAACAGAACAGACCCTGAAAGCCCAACTCGTGGCCATAGCTGGGCGTGTCACCACCGTCCGTTCGGTCAAAAGATGTTACTAACCCGAACGGTCCGTGGTTCAGCCCAGCACAGCCACCCTCGCTCCGCGGGCGTACCGGTCGCCGTGCCGAATCGGCGGCAGGCGGCACCGCACACAGATGAGAATGGTGGATGACTTAGTGGAATTGCCCAGCATTACCGAACCGCGGCCACAGCCGGTCAGCGACCCCGGCGGCTTGCCAGCTCTGCCACGGCGCGGCCGGGCGGCGGGCCTGACGGGCCGGCGCGGTGAATGCGACACGCTCGACCGGCTCGTGGCCGCGGTCCGGGCCGGTGAGAGCCGGGCTCTGGTCCTGCATGGTGAGCCGGGCGTGGGCAAGACTGCGCTGCTGGAATACCTGGCCGGGCAGGCAGCGGATGCCGGATGCGCGGTGGCGCGCGTGGTGGGCGTCCAGCCGGAGATGGAACTGGCCTTCGCGGGGCTGCACCAGCTGTGCGGGCCGATGCTGAGGCGCGCAGAGCGGCTGCCAGAACCGCAGCGCGATGCGCTGCGGTACGCATCGGGCCAGGCCGCGGGGCCGTCGCCGGACGCGTTCGTGGTCGGGCTGGCCGTGCTGGGCCTGCTGGCAGCGGCAGCCGGGGAACGCCCGCTGATCTGCGTGATCGACGATGAGCAGTGGCTGGACCGAGCCTCGGTGCAGGCGCTGGGGTTCGCGGCGCGCCGCTTGGGCGCGGGCCCGGTGGGGCTCGTGTTCGCGGCCCGCGAGCCGAGCACGGAGCTAGCCGGGCTGCCAGAGCTGCACCTCGGGGGGCTCCGAGACGATGATGCGCGGGCGTTGCTGGCCTCGGCGCTGGCCGGCCCGCTGGACGCCCGGGTTGCCGACCTGATCGTGGCCGAGACCCGCGGTAATCCGCTGGCGCTGCTGGACGTGCCGCGCGGGCTGAGCCCGGCCGAGCTGGCCGGCGGATTCGGCCTGCCGGGCGCCGCCCCGCGGACCGACCGGATCCAGGACAGCTTCACCCGCCAGCTGGGCGCCTTGCCGGACCAGACCCGGCGGCTGGTACAGCTGTGCGCGGCCGATCCATCCGGTGACCGGCAGCTGCTGTGGCGGGCCGCCGGGCGGCTGGGTATCCCGGTCCAGGCGGCGGCGCCGGCGGTGGAGGCGGGGCTGGTGGAGTTCGGTACCCGGGTCCGGTTCGGGCATCCGCTGGCCCGCTCGGCGGCCTACTGGTCGGCGTCCTACCGCGACCGGCTAGTGGTACACGAGGCACTGGCGGAGGTGACCGACCCGGTTGCGGACCCGGACTGGCGCTCCTGGCACCGGGCCCGGGCCGCGACCGGCCCCGATGAGGAGATCGCGGCAGAGCTGGAGCGGTCGGCCGGGCGGGCGCAGGCCCGCGGCGGGCTGGCCGCAGCCGCGGCGTTCCTGGAGCGATCGGTGCTGCTGACCGCTGATCCGGCGCGCCACGCCGAACGTGCGCTGACCGCGGCCCGGGCCAGCATGCAGGCCGGTGCTTTCGGCCAGGCCCGTGACCTGCTGGCCGAGGCAGAGGCCGGGCCGCTGGACGAGTTCGCCAGCGCCCGGGTGGAGCTGCTGCACGGGCAGATCGCGTTCG
>Ga0306920_100003609_pt1 | contig 19686 bp, 18 predicted proteins | sample flu12Cox44000170_FD_204666 | JGI IMG/M metagenome (GOLD analysis project Ga0306920, IMG submission 204666) | Lab enrichment of tropical soil microbial communities from Luquillo Experimental Forest, Puerto Rico - flux4day.12C.oxic.44.000.170 (v2)... | ecosystem: Environmental > Terrestrial >... | reverse complement strand
CTGCCGAATACTTCGGCTGTCGAAGTGATAGCGCCGGAGAGTCTGGGAGATTTCGTACTCGGTCGGACGCGGATCGAGTTCGCATCTGGCCGCCAACTCCGACGCACTCCCTACCAGCCGCTCTTCGGCGGAGGATAGGCGAAGAAGTTCACGCAAGATCCGGTGATCTGCTGACTCCTCCTCGCCATCCTTCCTCGTCAGCGCGACGGCTTCGAGCAATTCTAGTCGGCGGTCGGCAAGGTCGGGCGCACCGTCGTAGGCGACTTCGAGGATCGCAGCGAGCGGCTCCGTAATGTCGATAGTGCGGTCGCGCAAGTGGGTCAAGTACGGGAACGCCTTCTCTGCGTCGTCATACAGGGTGACAATGCAAGTACGGTTCTGCCTCACCCACGCCTCCGCTTCACCCTTCAATTGATCGGCTTCCGGCTTCGCCTTCCGCGCACGGAATTTCTCACGTCGCTCCTCCCGAGTCTGCTTCACCATCTCTAAGATGAACGTGCGGTCGCGCGTAGTGCCGTGCAAAATGCCAGAGCCGATTCCGGCCATCGCCCGAGGCGCGTAAACTGGAAACGCGACGGGCTCCCACTTGTTGTCTTGCCGTCGCTCGTTTCGCACGACAGTGCCGCTACGATGAAACCCAGCATTGAGAACTCCCCGGAGGAAGTCGCCATTCGGCCATGTGTCGATTTCATCGAGAAGCTGAGTCTTCCCATTTGCCGTTCTGAATAGGACTGCCTCGGTAGGCTGGTAGAGTAAGCCCGAAGAGTTCGCAACAAGCAAATCGAGCACTTCGAGCAATCGGCTTTTGCCGCTCCCCGGTTCCGGCGAATGCGCGAACACATAGCCTGTGTACTCGAAAATCTTTGTACATGTAGGTCTGAATGATCCATAGCGCCAGCAGCCGATAGATTCGCCTGTCTTTGATGAAGACAAAGCGCTCGATGAATTGTGCGATCTTGTCAACGAGATTGAGATCTGTCATGGTTTGCACTCCGGTTGTCTCCGTGGTTGGGTTCGGTGGGTTTCAGTGTCTCGGACTTACGGATGAGGACGATACGGCCCGCTTCGTACTTGAGCTCCAGGGCGCCATAGAAGTGCGCGGCTTCGAGTTGGCGCAGCAGCGCGATTAGCTCGTTCACGTCCGCCTCGTCCTGTGCACCATTCCGCTGCGGAAGTCCTGCATGTAGCCTGCATCCTGCGAAAGCTTCTTCAACTCGTGTCGCAGCGTAGCGAAGGCGCGAGAGCGCAGCTTGGCGCCCTGCATCGAGGCGGCGCGAATCACTTCCTCAATGTCGGCTGCGGTCTGCATCACGAGCCAATCGGGGATGCAAGCGCAATGACCGGAGTCGGAGCCGTATTGCGGACAGGGTTCGCGGCGTTCGGTGTCAGGCTGCATCTGCATTCTCGTTCCCCTTCCGTTCCTGTTTCGTTCGGTGGTCGCGGCGGGCGAATCGCTCGATCTCGCGTGCGTCGAACAACACCCGTCTTCCGATGCGACGAGGGGTGATCTCGCGCATCGCCACTAGGTTTTCCAGCGTCCGCACGGATATGCTCAGCGTCGCCGCTGTACTGCGCTTGTCGTGAAAGATTGGCTCCATTGGCGGCTTGCGTCTCCTTTCGAGAAGTGCTGATTGTAGGTTGACACACACCCGCTAATGCGAGCGGACGCTTCGACAGATTTTCGTCTGGAACTTCTGTCCGGCGGCAGGCCCGAGGCGGCTTTACGAGTTACGAGGCGAGATGGCGTTTCCGGAGTTTGCGAATCACCTCCGGGCTGAACTGCCGATTGCTCTTAGCGGTTTCGTGCACGTCGGTCAGAAGCCGAGCGACAGCAGCGTCGTGAGGTTTGCCGGTGACCTGATTCACGTCACTGATGAATTTCAACATTGGTCCGAGCCGGTCGTAACGGCGATCGCGCGCCTTCAGGATGCGTTCGATGCGCTCTGCTTCAGAATCGCACTGGGTCGCGTACACCAACATGGCGCTGAGAAAATGCGGCGCGACCTTGCTCAGGTCAATTACTTTTCGCTGCTTGCGCTCGATCAAAGACTCAATTGCTCCCCCTTTGCCAAACAACCGATCTCCGGCGGGCAAGGCGGCAATCTCTTGGCGTTCGGTCTGAGCTTCAGCCGTCGATCCCCAAATGATCGGCGGAATTGTGGAGTAAGTGGGAGAGTTATTGGCCGCGCTCACCATCAGTCGAACAGCCTTGCGGAGATGGTTCGACGCACGGCGCATGTTGTCTGCAGCGCGTTCGAGTGGCGGCCGCCAATCGTTTCTTGCTGTGACGGCCACGAGGTCGTCTAGGAGAGTCTTGATTACTTCTCCTTTGTAGAGAAATCGCGGCAGGGTCTCCCGCATGTGCTCGTTCGCGGCCTTTTCCAGCTGGTCTAACTCGCGCGTGATCTCTCGGTCTGCACCAAGAGCCGTGAGAGTGTTTTGGTGCTGCTTGCGCGTCGATGCGCTCATATACGCATTCTAGCAGTAGAGAATTGCCTTTTACAATCCCAACGTGTTAGGTTATTATTCGAGCATGATGACTCAACCCAAGTGCAAGATTCACAGGGTGCCGCTCGTCTGCTTCTGCCCTGCCTGTCGCGGTTCGGCGCGTTCGACACGTAAGGCCCGAGCCTCACGGCGCAATGGCAAGCTCGGCGGGCGGCCCCGTTCGAAGAGAGGGAAAGACGATGCAGACTGAAGTTCTCGTTCCAAAAGATGCGGAGGCACACCGAAAGACTCGCCCCAATCCACGGGGAGTGTTTCAGAAAGTGCCGGGCAAAAATTCTCCATGGTGGATTTGCTATTGGGACGCGCAAGGCCGCAAACGTCGCGAAAAGGCGGGTACAAAGAGCACAGCGATTGACCTGTACCGCAAGCGCAAAACCGAAGCTCTCCAAGGCAAGAAACTACCTGAGAGCCTTCGGGCACCGGCGGCGACCTTCGCGCAACTCGCGCATGATGCTCTGGTCTATTCCAAAGCGCACAAACGCACGTACCAAGATGACATAAACCGAATGCCGTGGCTCTTGGCGGCTTTCCGCGACCGCGCTGCTGATTCGATCACGCCTCATGACCTTGAGCACCATCTAAGCCGAATCGCGGAGGAAAGAGACTGGACCGCCGCGTCAGTGAACCGCTATCGCGCGTTGATTTCGCTTATCTATCGACTCGGAATAGAGAATGGCAAAGTAAAAGAAAATCCCGCACGGCTAGTTAAGCCCAGGGCTGTCAATAACGCCCGCACTCGCTGGCTTTCCCCTGAAGAGGAAGTACGCCTCCGTGCAGCAATTGCGGCTCGGTACCCAGAGCATCTGCCGGAGTTGGAGCTCGCCCTAAATACGGGATTAAGGCTCAGCGAGATGTATGGGCTAAGCTGGGAAAACGTGAATCTGTCTCGGCGAGTACTAACGATCCCACGGTCCAAGAATGGCGAGATGCGGCATGTGCCGATTAACACCAATGCACTGGGCGCACTCCTGGAACTCCGCAGGCGGGGAGACGGAAATGGGCGAGTAGTCCGTAACCTTCAAGGCCTGCCACTGTCAAACCCGCGTCACTGGTTCGAACCTGCCGTCTCGAGGGCGAAGATTCGAGATTTCTCATGGCACTGCCTGCGACATACCTTTGCTAGCCGCCTGGTCATGGCGGGAGTTGATCTGCGTACCGTCCAAGAACTTCTAGGCCATAAGAGCATCGCCATGACGGTCCGGTACTCCCACCTTTCCCCGGCTCATACCCTAGCTGCCGTTGAGCGGCTGACCGGGCCTAACCCTGAAGGTCCAACTGACACCACAACTGACACCGGCGCAACCGAGCAGGCCCAAACCGTGCCCACCTACGTCCAGTAAGTCGTTGTAGCGTATGGTAGTATCAGTAAGAGTTGGGGCGTGGTCCAATCGGTAGGACACCTCACTGTTAATGAGGATGGTGTTGGTTCGAGTCCAACCGCCCCAGCCAATTGCTCGTGCGGCGAAGGTGGGAGGGGCGCAGCTTTCAGCCTTTTGAGTCACCAATCACGGGGAAGCCCGCTTCAACCCAGCCGCGCCAGCCGCCGTCCATCGAGATCACCTTGCGGTAGCCCATTTTTTGCAGGTTATCGGCAGCGAGTGCCGAGCGGAAACCGCCGCCGCAGTAGAGGACGATTTGCGTATTGCGATCCGGAACGGTCTTTTCGATGTCCCGCTCGATGATGCCGCGCCCCAGGTGAATCGCGCCGGGAATGTGCCCGCGCGCCCACTCGGAATCCTCGCGCGTGTCGATGAGAATGAATTTCTCCCCTAGATCAAGACGTTTTTTTGTCTCCCGATAATTTTCCTCCCGAACGCGCGTCTTGGCCTCCCTCACCAGGTTGAGAAAGCCTTCCGAGTGGTCAGCCATCATGCACCTCTCACAAGCCTAGGCGTTTCTGTTATTTCATGTCTCGCCAATTCGGTCCCACTTTGGTTTCCACCAAAAGCGGAACGCGAAGCTGATAAGCGCCCTCCATTATCTCTTTGACCAGACTTGTCAGCCGCGGAATTTCCTCTTGGGGAGCTTCGAAGAGCAGTTCGTCGTGCACCTGAAGGATCATGCGCGACTTGAAATCAGCGGTCAGGCGGCAGTCGAGCTCTATCATCGCCAATTTGATCAGGTCCGCGGCCGCCCCTTGCATGGGCGTGTTCATGGCCGTGCGCTCAGCGAAATTGCGCAAGCTGGGTTGCGGGGAATTGATTTCGGGTATCGGGCGTGTGCGACCGAAGAGCGTTCGCGTGCGGCCGGTCTTGCGGACTTCCGCGATTTGCTCGTCGAGATACTTCTTTATGCCCCGGTAACGTTCGAAGTAGGCCTCGATGAACTTGGCGGCGTCGGCCCGATCGATCCCGAGATTTTGAGCCAATCCGAAAGGCGAGAGCCCATAGATCACTCCAAAATTGATCACTTTGGCCACCCGGCGATGTTCCGCTGTCTGGGCCAAGGGCGCGACGCCGAAGACCTCTTGCGCTGTACGTGAATGGATATCTTCGCCGCGTCGAAAGGCCTCGACCATGACCGGGTCCCGGGAAAGATGTGCGAGAATACGCAGTTCGATTTGAGAATAATCAGCAGAAAGCAGCAGATTTCCAGGCGAGGCAATAAATGCGGCGCGAATCTCGCGGCCCAGCTCCGTTCGCACCGGAATGTTTTGCAGATTCGGATTCGCTGAGCTCAGCCGGCCGGTGGCTGCGCCGGTTTGGCTGAAGTGGGTGTGTAGTCGGCCAGTTCGGGGATGGATCAGTCGCGGCAGTGCGTCTGCATAGGTCGATTTCACCTTCGCAAGTTCGCGGTATTCGAGAACCTTTTTGGGCAGGTCGTGAAGCAGCGCGAGCTCCTCGAGCACTTCGGCAGCGGTCGATCGCACTTTCATGCGGCGTTTTCGAGGCTGCCCGAGATTCAGCTTATCGAAGAGCACCTCGGCGAGCTGTTGAGGGGAATTGATCTTGAATTCGAAGCCGGCCAGCTCGTGGATTTCCCTTTCGAGCCGGGTGATTTCCTCCTGCGCGTTTCGGGAAACTGTTTCCAGCGCAGGCGGGTCCACCCGCACGCCGTTCGCCTCCATGCGGGCAAGTACCGGTGCGAGGGGAAGATCGATTTTCCGATAGACGTCGAGCAAGCCTTGCTTTTCGACCTCCGCCCGGAGAATCGGCGCCAGCTGAAAAAGGAAGTCCGCATGTTCGCCGGGCGCACCGGTGAGGGTGCGGTTCATGTGCCGCAAAACGACGTCGGCGAAGCCGTGGTTCGCCGTAGTCGGCCGGATAAGGTAGGAATAGAGCATGGTGGCGTCGGAAATCCCGCCGAGCGTCCCGGGAGGATCAGCTCCGGGAGAGGCCAGTAGGTGAAACAGCTTCGGATCGTGCACCGCTTTGGGCCGCCTAGAATCACCCAGCCAGTCCCTCATCGTAGTGAGCATTTGGTTTTCGAGGTCATTGGCGGCGAAGCGAGCCGAATCCATCTGGTTCGAAATCTCGATGGCGAGAACGGGTGTCCCAAACCCCTCTTCCTCCGGGTCTAGGGAACCGAGCGAGAACCAGACCGCCGCGCCGCGATCGGCTGGCAGCGAACCGAGGAATTCCCCCAGCGCCGCTCGGGAGTCGAGCGCCCGGTAATGGGTCGCACGGTCGTTCGCCAGCGGGGTTAAATCTTTCAGCAGGGTGGTGAATCCAAGCTCCCCATAGAGCTCGCGCAGGGCTTGACTATCCGGCTCTTGCAATCGAAGCCGATCGAGACACAGAGGCAAGGACGGGTCGGCGGAAATTTTCGCCAGTTTCTTACTGAGTCGTACAAATTCACCGTATTTCTCCAGCGCCTCGCGGTAACTGGCCCGCTTGACTTCGCTCGCGCGCGCGATGGCTTCCTCCGCGCTGCCGAATTGCTGGATGAGCTGCCGGGCCCCCACTTCCCCGATCCCTGCTTTTCGACGCTCGCCGGGAGCCGGTTTTTCGTTGGGATCCCGCGCACCCGGAATGTTGTCGATCGAATCGCCCATCAGCGCCATCACGTCGGCGACTTTATTGGGCGGCACGCCCATGATCTCCTCGACTTTCCCGGCATCGATGACCAGGTCGCCCTTGGCCGGATTGAGCACTCGCACGCCTCGGCCGACCAATTGCAGCAAATCCTTGTCGCTGGTCACGACGATGACATCGAGATCTTGCTCTCGGGCTTGTTCGGCGAGCGAACCGATCACGTCATCGGCTTCATAGCCCGGATACTCAAGGATGGGTAAACGCATGGCCGCGCAATACCGGCGCACAAACGGCACCTGAACCGACAGGTCATCAGGCATCGGTGGCCGCTGAGCCTTGTAATGAGCAAACAGCTGGTCCCGAAACGTGGGCGCAGAGGAATCGAACACGACAGCAACATAGTCTGGCCGCAAGTCCTTGTTTTGCAGCAGCCTGCGCATCATTGTGGCGAATAGGTAGGGCACCTTTGTGGGCATGCCAGCGGGGGTTTCTAGACGGTCCATGGGGGCGTAAAACGCGCGGAAGATGTAGCCCATCGCATCGACCAGGAATAGACGTTTTGGGTTTTTCACCGGCATGAGAGCTTAGCCAGCGGTGCCCGCGCGCAAGGCTGCCCGATCTCTAGCACCCTAATCATCCAGTATAACAGAGGCGAATCTTCCCCAAGCGACGCCGCGGCCGAAGGGGCAGGGGGCTCCTGTGGTCAAGACAAGTGCGGATCTTTGTGATAGTTGTGAAATATCGAGGGACCGTCAAGCGTACTAGTCAATGGACAGACAGAAGACGACCGGGGCTATGAGCGAAGCCGATCTGGCGCAATTGCTGTCCCAGGTTCGGATGGGTGATACGGAGGCTTGGGGCGAGCTCTATCGGCGATACGCTCCGGCCATCTTCCGCTTTTGCCGGCGTATTCTTCCCGCGCGTGAGGATGCCGAAGACGCAACGACGGAGATCTTCGTGAAAGTGAGACAGAAAATCGGCACCTACGACCGATCGCGGCCATTCACGGCGTGGCTCTACAAAGTGGCCAGCAACCACTGCTGGGATACGCTGCGGCGCCGCCGCATCCGGCAGGACCTCGAGACCGGTGATCTGGAAACTCTTCCGCTCGAGCACCCCGACCCCGGCCAGCTGGAGCGCCTGCAGAACGAGCACACCAGCAAGGAAGTGCGTCGAGGCCTTCGGCGGCTGCCTGATCGCGCCCGCATGGCCTTGGTTCTGCGCTATTACGCTGACATGAGCTACGAAGAGATTGCGGACACCTTGGGAGTGCGCCGTCCTTTTGTTGGTGTTCTATTACTGCGTGCGCGGCATCAGCTGCGCGACGCGCTGGGCGGAAGCAGCCTGAGCGTGAGAGAGAAACCCACCGGTGGGAGACAACCATGAGCGCTTCGGACTATTCCTTAGCCAGTCACTTCGACGAAGTGACTGCCCTGTTATATCTCGAGGGGCAGCTTGATCCAGAGCGCGCGCGTGAAGTCGCCTCTCACCTAGCTTCTTGCGCAGCGTGCAGTCAACTGCTCGGTGCGCTTGAGAAGGAAAGCGTCTGGTTGCGCGAAGCGCTGAGGGAAGATGAGGAATCCATTCCCACGCGGGTTATCGCCGCTCCAGAGCGAACCGGGACACATTGGGGCTGGATCGCGGCTTTTGGCTTGTGTTTAGCGGGCCTGTATACGGTTTGGGACGGATTTGTGGCGCCGGCGCTTGCGCAGGCTTCACAGGCCGGCTTTTCTCAAGGCAACTTGTTCACCATGCTCTTCTTTCAGGGTGCATTCTGGCAAGGATGGGACACCATGCGAAACATGACAGAACTCCTCGCACTCGCGACATTGGCTGTAGTGGCGATCTGGCTGCTCAAGAAACAGTGGCATCGATTGACCGCGATTTCATTTGTCATGGGCGCGCTGATCGGTGTGCTGGGATTGCCCTCGATAGCCGATGCGGCTGACATTGAACACGGAAGTCCGAGCTACAGCCTGCCAGCGGGCCAGGAAGTCAAGACCGATCTGATCGTGGCCGGTAATCGCGTCCGGATCGACGGAGATGTCGATGGCGATCTCCTGGTCGCTTCGCAATCGGTTGAGGTGAACGGCCACATCAAGGGAGACATTCTGGCCTTTGCCCAGGAACTCCGCGTCAACGGTCCGGTCGACGGCAACATCCGCGCCTGGTGTCAGAGCGTGACCCTCAACTCCACTATCGGCCGCAACCTAATGGGCTTCATAGATGTTTTCGTTTTTGCTGACAAAGCTAGGGTCCTAGGCACCATGACCATTTTTGCCGGGAACTCTGACCTGGACGGGCGCCTCTCGGGGGACCTGCTGGCGTTCTCAGGAAACATGAATATTGACGGCTTCCTCGGTCGCGATGCCAGGATCAGTGCCGACCGCTTAACCATCGGTTCGAATGCAGAGATTGTAGGCCAGACCAAATATCAAGGCCGTCATCAGCCCGACGTTGCTCCTGGCGCGAAGCTCGGCAGTCCGATCCAAATCACGATACCCAAGAGAGGTCCCGACTACACGCGGATTTCCTACTACTGGCATCGGGTTCTGCTCTGGGGAGCTAGCTTTCTGTTCGGTTTGGTGCTGCTCCTGCTGCTGCCCGAACTGTTTCACGAGGCCGTCGGGGCGGCCCGCAGAGTGGGTCCGTCACTGGGGCTCGGCATGCTGTTTCTGTTCGCAACTCCCATTGTGGCAACCATCGCCTGCACGACGATCGTGGGCCTAGGCGTCGGCATTGCCACCGTGTTGCTGTATCTGATTGCGGTCTATTCTGCGCAGGTTTTCATCGGTTCCTGGCTGGGCGAGCAACTGCTGGGTCGAAGCGTGGGGCTTGGTCCGGCAATCGGAAGGCTCGCTTTGGGACTAGCGATCATCCGCGTTCTGACCATGATCCCTTTCGCGGGGTTTCTCATCCTGCTGATCGTCACGATCTGGGGGTTAGGTGCCCTGGTTCTCGCGCTGCACAGGAAAATGAGCCCGCACCCAGCCGTGGCGGCATAAAGAAGTCCCCGCTTGCCAGGTGTTGGCTTGGATGCGCACCGCCGCAGAATTTCCGCGCTTCTATTTGCGCTTCCGCTACAATCGCGCCCATCTTGAGTTTCGTTTTAGCGAGGCTTTGTCTTTGACCCTCAGCCAACGTTTCGAAGAAATCCAGTCCGGGTTCGAGCGGCCTTTTTGGGTCGCCAATTTCACTGAGATTTTCGAACGCCTGGCCTACTACGGAATGAGCGCGGTGTTGGCCATTTATCTAAGCGAGCAACTGCATTTTTCGAGCGAATTGACCGGCGCGCTGCTGGGAGTGGCCGGATTCGTTGTTTACGGCCTGGCCATTGTCGCCGGCTCGCTGGCCGACCGCTTTGGTTTTCGCCGCACGCTGATGTGTGCCTACCTGATCCTCACGACCGGATACTTCCTGTTGGGCTCGATCGAGGCCTCCTGGATGGCCCCGCTGCGCCAGGCGATCGGCGATAAATGGCTGGTTTCCATGGTCCTGTTAGTTCCCGCTCTGGGGCCGGGAATGGTCAAGCCGTGCGTGGCGGGAACCACGGCGCGCGCTTCGAGCGAAAACGTGCGATCGCTCGGCTATTCGATCTACTACACACTGGTCAATATCGGCGGCGCGCTCGGCCCGCTGATGGCCTGGTTCGTTCGCGAGCGGTTGCACCTCGGGATGGCCAACGTCTTCCGCGTTTCAGCTGCGAGTGTGTTCCTGATGTTTTGGGTGACGCTATTTTTCTACCGCGAGCCGAGCCGCACAAACAACGCGGTCGAAAGCGTGTGGACGGCCTTTACAAACATTTTTATTGTGCTCGGAAACTTGCGCTACGTGGTCTTCCTGTTGATCTCTTCGGGCTTCTATATCGTGTACTGGCAGATGTGGACTTCCGTGCCGATTTTCATGCGACGCTACGTGGATCCGCACGCCGCGGTCGACCGCATCCTGAGCATCGAGGCGTTCACCGTGATCGCTTGTCAAATTCTGGTCACCTATCTCACCCGAAAGATTGCTGCCGTAAGGACCATTGCCATCGGCTTCCTCGTCGCCGCACTCTCCTGGGTGCTGCTGGCGCTCGACCCCACCATGGTCATGCTGGGCGTGCTGCTTGTGCTCCTTGCGCTTGGCGAACTGACGCAAGCCTCGCGCTACTACGAGTATTGTTCGCGTCTCGCGCCGCCTGAACAGCAGGGCCTCTATATGGGCTACGCTTTTCTTCCCATCGCGATCGGATATGCTGTCGCCGGTCCCCTGGGCGGCTATTTGCTGCGCCAATTCGGCGAGGTTCTCGACCGGCCTCGCGGCATGTGGTGGGTCATCTTTGCCATCGGGCTGCTCAGTGCCACGCTCATGTGGACGTACGGCGAAATTGTGAAGCCCTCCGCCGAATCGGCCCCCTAGCTAGCCGGTCACCGCGGGGGCACGGAAATTCAGCGCTCTGCCGGCATGCGGATTTTCTCTAACACTCCCTCGGTGCTGATCAGCCTGGCGCCCAGTCGCCTCAATTCGTCGAGTGTGCGACAGCCATCCTCTGGCTTCAGTGTTTCGATGGCATCGCTGACGATCAAAACCGCTTTGCCGCGGTCCAGCAGACCCTTGGCCGCGCACCGCACGCAATACTCCGTGACCACGCCAAAGATTACATATTCGGTATTCGCTCCGAGTCGCTCCACCATCTGGCTCGTGTGCGGATTATCAAAAACGTCCAGCGATTGCTTCTCGAGCACTACCTGCGAATGCTCAAGAACGTCGGCGCCCAACACTTCTGAGGGATCGTTGGCGACGAGAAGGAAGTCCCTGGTGAGACCTTCTGGGATGATCTGTGCGCCAGGGGTGCCCCGCAGGCAGTGCGGCGGGAATTGCTGAAACTCCGGGTCATTCTCCGCATGTGCATCGCCGCTGGAAACCAGAAAAACGCCCTGTTCGCTGGCCGTATTCACGAGTTGCCGGATATTGGGAATAAGTTTCTCGGCACCGGGAACGTACAGTTTTCCACCCGGCAGCATGAAATCGGCCTGTGCGTCCACTTCCCAGAGAACGATCCTGCCCCGGGCCATTTAGCGACTCCGCACCTATTTTAGCGCGAGCCGGCGCACGCGCTGGCGCACTTCATTGCGCAACGCGCTCAGGCGCTTGCTGTACCGGACGGGATAAGCGGCGCTGCGGTGAATTTGGAGATAGCGCTTGGGAAGCCGCGCGAGACTTCCCAGGCAGCGTTCGCGCAGTGCCTGGATGGACTCCGCGGGCGCTAGCCGTTTTCCATTGCGCATCACTTCGACGAGCAACGGGTCGCCGGCGTCGGGATGTTCGTTCTCCAGGGCAATTGTATCGCTCTGAAATTTTCCGCGCGGGTTGGAATGGCGAAAAACCTGCTTCGATCCCGGATAGGTCGCCTTGGCCTGGCTGAACTTGGCGGCCTCACGCACCTGCCCGCCTCGCTCAATTTCCGTAAGCTTGTAGATCAAATTCAAATGTGGTGCGTCGCCCGGAGTTCCCAGAGCCGTCCCCACCCCGAATGCGTCAACCCTCGCGCCGTTGCGAAGGATTTCGGCGATCTTGTACTCATCCAGATCGCCAGATGCGAGTATTTGGACGTCTGTCCATCCAGCTTTGTCAAGCGTGCGCCGTGCCCAAATGCTTTCGGTGGTCAAATCCCCGCTATCGAGGCGAATGCCGGCCGGCTTTCGCCCCATGCGGATGATTGTGTTCACCGCTCTGCGCACACTGTAGGTATCCACCAGCAGAACCGAGCCGACCGGGAAGGCATCGAGGAAGCAACCGAACGCTTCCGCCTCATTTTCGTAGGCCATTACCCAGGAATGCGCTTGAGTTCCGTACGTTTCGATCCCGAACCGCTCGCCCGCTAGCGTGTTCGACGTGCCCCGGCAGCCGCCGATCTCGGCCGCGCGAGCCGATAGCAGGCTGGCGGGACCCCCGTGGGCACGTCGCGCGCTAAAGTCCACGATTTGACGTCCCTCGGCAGCCGTGACAATGCGTGCCGCCTTGCTTGCAATCATCGTCTGATAGCTCAGCGTGGCGAGCAGAAAGGTCTCCATGATTTGAGCTTCAATTACGGGAGCGGTCACCCGCATCAGCGGCTCGCCTGGAAAGGCCAGCGTTCCTTCTGGCATAGCCCACACGTCCCCGGTAAACCGAAAACTACGGAGGTAGTCGAAGAACCCCTTGTGAATGTGTCCAAACGACCGGTGCTGCCGAATGTAGTCAATTTCCTCCGCGGTGAAAGACACGTTTTCGAGATATTCGAGGGCCGGCTCAAGCCCGGCGGCAACCAGATAATTTCGATGCGGCGGAAGATGCCTGACAAATAGCTCGAACGTAGCCCTCCCATCGAAGCGGCCCTCGAAATAGCCGGCCGCCATGGTCAATTCGTACAGATCCGTCAGCAGGCCCGAGTGTTCACGCATAAAATGGGAGTATTCTGGCCGATTTCCCGATCGGTGGGAAAAGACAAAACCCCCGAGCCGCCTCCCGCTCGACGGGATCGACGGACGTTGGGGGTTTTGCCGCGAAACTTTGCGCCGGGATGAACTACTTCAAAACGGCGTCTTTGAACGCCTTGGCGGCCCTCAGGCGTACGACCGTCTTCGCCTTGATCTTGATTGGTTCGCCCGTGGCCGGATTGCGGCCCATCCGAGCTTTGCGATGCGCCTTCACTGCGCGTCCCAGTCCAGGTATCACGAACTTTCCCGAGCCCTTGGCTTCTTTCACCGCGAGGTTGAACAGCTCGTCGAAAAACGAGGAAACCTGTTTCTTGGACACCGGCTTGTCTTTCGTGCTCACTTTCTCAGCCAGGTGCGCAATGACCTTAGACTTGCTCATCGGCGTTGCCATCGAATGTCTCTTTCCTCCTCAGAATGAGTTGCTTGTTGGCCCTCCGGGGGCCCGGATGCCGCGTGCGACTATAGCCGCCAACTCTTGTGAACGCAAGCACAAATGTGCAAAAAACCCCGAAAAATCGTGCGTTTTTCCAATATGGAGTGCTCGAACTCGTCTTTTAGTGCCCGGCCAGTTGATCGTAGAACAAGGCAATTGACTTGATACCGTTGAAGTAATTCTCAAGCGCAATGTGCTCATCGGGCGCGTGCGCGTTCTCATCGGGAAGCCCAAAGCCGATCAACACGCAGGGGACCTTGAACATTTCGTGAATCTGGGTCACCAGAGGAATGGAGCCGCCCTCGCGAATGAAAACCGCTCTTTTGCCAAATCCGGCTTCCAGCGCGTTAAGCGCCCTCTGAAAAATCGGATGCGTGTACGGAGCGACCCAGGGTTTTCCCTTGCTGAGGACTTCAAAGCTGTGCGTCACCGTTTTGGGTAGCAGCTTTCGAATTTGCCGCTCGACCAGCTTTGCGATTTTCCCCGGATCTTGATTAGGGACCAAGCGGGTCGAAAGCTTCGCGTAGGCCTTCGAGGGAATCACCGTCTTCGTGCCTTCACCCGTGTACCCGCCCCAGATGCCGTTCAGCTCCAACGTCGGCCGCGTCCATAGTTGCTCCACAACTGTAAAACCTCTTTCGCCGCAAAGGGCCGGCGCTCCCACGGTTTTGCGAAATTCCTTTTCTTTCCAAGGCAGCGAATTGAGAGCCTTGCGCTCCTCGCGCGATAGCGCCCTGACGTCGTCATAGAAACCGGGTATGGCGACGCGAAACTTTCTGTCGTGCAGCTTGCCGATGATCTCGCCGAGGATGGTGATGGGATTCGGAACCGCACCTCCAAAAACGCCCGAATGCAGATCCTGCGCCGCGCCGGTGATTTCCAGTTGGTAATAATTCAGCCCGCGCAGTCCATAGGTGATCGAAGGAACGCCTTTGCTAAGCATGGCCGTATCGGAAACGATGAGCGCGTCGGCCCTCAAACGCTCGCGGTTCTGTCGCAGAAACTCCCACAGGTTAACGCTGCCGACCTCTTCCTCACCTTCGATCAACACCTTCACGTTGATAGGAAGCATTCCGTAGGAATTTCGCAGCGCCTCGAGCGCTTTCAGATGAATGTGCACCTGGCCCTTGTCGTCGGCGGTTCCCCGCCCGAAGAGATTGCCGTCCCGCACGGTCGGTTCAAACGGCGGATTGGTCCAGAGACCGACAGGCTCGGGCGGCTGCACGTCGTAATGGCCATAGAACAGTACCGTCGGCTTGCCGGGTGCCCCTAGCGACTCACCGTAGACGACCGGATGCATCTTGGTGGGCACAACTTCGGCGTTTTCCAACCCAGCCGCACGAAGTTTTCCGGCCACCCAAGCCGCCGCTCGCTCGATATCCGGCTTATGTTCGCTTTTCGCGCTGACGCTGGGAATCTTGAGGAGCTCTTTCAGCTCGTTCAGGTGATCCTGCTGCTTCGAATCGATGTAACGGATCAGATCCATTGGGGCTCGCACATCAGGCCATGGGCTCCTGTTGCCCGCTGTCTCATCCTACAACACTCGCTGCTGTCCTTGATGTTTTTGCGAACTGCTCTTTTGGGCACGCTGCCCGGTTACACAATTGACTCGCCCTCGACCCAATTGCACGATAGAGAAGACATGCCAGAGACCGAAATCACCAAGGAACGCCGCAGCTCCCGGGTCTTTACCCGCATTTCCGTGCACGCCAGCGGGAAGAACACCGAAGGCCGCAAGTTCCGGGCCAAGACCCAAACCATCGTTATCAGTGCGCATGGCGGACTCCTCTACTTACACGAGGCGCTCGAGCTGGGCTCTGAACTGATTCTCACCAATCCGGCCACCGAAGAAGAACAGGAATGCCGGATCGTCTACCTGGGCGATACGTCGGAAAAAGGCACTCGTGTTGGCGTTGAGTTCCTTTGCCCAAGCCCACATTTTTGGGGCGTCGAATTTGCGCAGCAAGATTGGCCCTCGACGACTCCGTCCACGCCCTCGAATTAGCGAGTACTCCGAAATCGGCGCCTATTTTCTTGGCCATCTGCTCGCTTCTATATACCATCCTTTGCCTAGTTAGCCTCTACCTGTTCACCGAACAGGTCTTTCTTGGTTTCGGCGATCCAACAACAGAACTGCTGAACCGTAGACGGCCTGAAACGTCGAGGGCGGTAGCATGTTGCCCTTTTCGCCGAAGCAGCTTCGCTGGCCAGTTAAGCAACATCCACGAAGATACTGATCGAGACCCTTGGCCCGCGGAGGGCGACCGGCCTTTTTATTTGGTGTTCGCCGTGTCTCTGATGTATTTTCGGCCCACAGTTGGCGCTCGCGGTTGAGGGCGCCTGGGGGGCGCCATGAAAATCGACACACGCACGGCAATTTTGGCGGTCCTTTTTGGCGGGGCCTTTGCCATGGCGCCTTCGTCTGGGGGACAAACGTCCGGCCCAACGATAGCGCCGGTTGCCCAATGCGCCGACCTCGTGAACCTGCAAATTCCCGGCTCGCAGATGACGATCACCAAGGCGGAAGAGATTCCCACGACGCCGGCGGGAACGCTACACGCCTTGAGCATTACAGGCGATCTGATTGTGGTCGCGATCCCGCCTTATTGCCGCGCCGACGGCGTCATCGATCAACGCAACGGCGTCGACGGCAAGTCCTACGCAATCGGATTTGCCATTGCCTTGCCGGACAGCTGGAATGGCCGATTTCTCTTTCAGGGCGGCGGAGGTTTGAACGGATCGGTCAATCTGCCGCTTGGTGCGCAGGCGGCCGGTGATGCGCCCGCGCTCGCGCGTGGCTTTGCCGTGGTGTCTACCGATACGGGCCACAAAGGTGCGGTCTTCGATGGTTCCTTTATGAAGGACCAACTTGCCAGCCTAAACTTCGCCTACCTCGCGGTGGGGCGCGTGGCCATCGTGTCCAAAGAGATCATCGCCCACTACTATGGCCAGCCGGCCAAGTACTCCTACTATGACGGCTGCTCTACAGGCGGACGGGAAGGGATGCTCATGTCCCAGCGATATCCCACCTATTTCGACGGAATCATTTCAGGCGATCCGGCCATGCGCACCGGCTATTCGAATATCGGCCTCACGTATGCCCGGAAAGCTTTCGCCGAGGTCGCCCCCACAGACGCCTCCGGCAAGCCGGAACCGGCCAAGGATTTTTCGCTCGGTGACAAAAAGCTTCTCGCCGATCGAATCATGAAAGCGTGCGATGAAAAAGACGGGCTGAAAGACGGAATGATCTTCAACGTCAAGGCCTGCGAATTCGATCCGAAGGTCTTAGAGTGCAAGGCGGCCGCGAAGATGGACACCTGCCTCACCGCTCGGCAGGTCGGGGCTCTAGAGAAAGCGTTCAGCGGACCGAAGGATTCACATGGGAACCAAGTGTATGCGCGTTTCCCGTGGGACACCGGTTACATTCTCTCGGCGGGCACTGGCCCGTTCGCCGTATTCTCGAGTTTTCTGCCCACCGAGGGACCCAGCATGATCGCCTCCGTGCAGCCCCCGGAGAATTTGACCATCGACCAAATGGTTGCCGGTGTTGAGGCCAATCAAAACCAAACGCTCACCGACACCACGTGGACGAACCTTACGACTTTTGCCGGTCACGGCGGCAAGCTGATCTTCTATCACGGCACAAGCGACCCGGTCTTTTCGCCTTTCGACACGCTCGCCTATTACGAGCGCATGGCCAAGGACAACGGCGGCCTCGAGCAAGTGCAGAATTGGAGCCGCTTTTTCTTCGTGCCCGGCATGAACCACTGCGCCGGCGGCCCGGCCGCGCTCGATAATTTCGACATGCTTGCCACCCTGGTAAGTTGGGTTGAGAACGGAGTCGCGCCCGATTTTGTGGTGGCCAAGGGCAAGGCCTTCCCCGGACGTACGCGCCCGCTCTGCCCGTACCCGAAGTATGCCTATTACAAAGGCCAGGGCGATCCAGAGAACGCCCGCAATTTCGAGTGCCGGCAATAACGGGGTTCAGCAAGACCTAGAAGACAGGAGGAAGGATCCATGAAAACGACTCGCCGCAGCCCTTGGCCAAATTCCCTGGATTCACCGATCGAACGGCGCGCCATGCTCAAAAAATCAGTGCTGGGCGGAAGCGTGGCCCTCGCAGCCGGCCTGCTTCGGCGGCCACTATTAGCCGCACAGCCAAGTGGGTCCGAGAACGTAGCCAGCACCGAAACCGCTCCGGAAGCCAAACACCTCGACGTCATCGAGCCGCTCAAATTCGAGTATGTTTTCCAAATCCGCATCGACTTCAGCGAACGGGTCTCGTTTCAAACTCCCAATGGCCGTCGCGCCTACGTCCCGGCGGTTTCCGGAGTAATCGAAGGACCCCGCCTGCAAGGCATCGTGGTCCCCCACAGCGGCGCCGATTACGCCGGTAATGGCCGTCTCAACGCGCATTACATGCTCAAAGCTTCCGATGGCACGATGATTTACATCCACAACACGGGCTATCTCTACCCGCTCGACGGCAAGCCAATCGACCGGGATGATCCAAGCTGGGGCGGCGACCGTGAATTTTATTTCCGCATTACGCCGGTCTTCGACACGCCGGTAGGGCCACATGATTGGCTTACGCGCACCGTGATTGTCGGCACAGCCAAGCGTCACGCCAAGCCTGACTACACGATCTTCACCTACTACGCCGTGCTCTAACCCGCTCGCAAGCGACGCGCCGCCCGCGATTCTCACCCAGGCGAACGTAATGAAACGACCGACCGCGTGTTATACGCGCGACGGCCCTGCTGGCCGGCATTCTCTTGTGCATTCACTCGGCCATCTCGGAGGAGATATTGCCGCCTTCTCCTGCCGCCAGCGGATTCAGTTGCGTGCTATCATCCCGGCCGGTTGTTCGGTCAGGGGATCGGAGGGCGCATGGGCTTTATCGGGGCGAAGTCGAAAAACTACCGATTACATATTTCTTTTTCCAGCACCGTTCTTCTTGTCCTGGCCGCGGCTAGCCTCGTTGCTTCGCAAAACCAAACTGCGCCGCTCCCCGTTGCAGCTCCCACTGTTCGCGGATCGGTCGAGCGCGTCAAAGTGCACGCCAAGTCACTCGAAGGAAATCTCGAAGGGGATTCAGCCGATCGCGATGTCTCCGTCTACCTCCCGCCCAGCTACAAGACGCATACCAAACAGCGCTATCCGGTTCTTTATTTGCTGCATGGCTATACGGATAATGACGACAATTGGTTTGGCGCCAAACACATTTTTGTCGATGCGCCCCTGGCGATCGACAAGGCCATCGCCGACGGCTCGCGCGAGATGATCGTGGTCATGCCCAACGCCTATACCGCCTACATGGGCAGCATGTATTCGAATTCGGTGACCACGGGAGATTGGGAACGCTTCCTTACAGAGGACCTTGTTTCCTATATGGATAACCACTATCGAACTATAACCGGCCGCGCCAGTCGGGGCCTGGCCGGACATTCCATGGGCGGCTACGGAACGATTCGAATCGGCATGAAGTATCCAGAAGCGTTTTCGAGCCTTTACGCCATGAGCGCCTGCTGCCTGGCACCCAATTCAAATCTCGAGGGGCCGGCCATGGAAAAAGCCGAAGCGATCCACAGCGCCGGGGATCTTGCCAAAGCCGATTTCGGCACACGCGCCATGATCGCCTCGGCGGCCGCGTGGTCTCCCAATCCCAACAATTCGCCCTTATATTTCGACCTGCCCGTTGTTGGCGGGAAACTTCAGCCGATGGTCGAGGCAAGATGGGATGCGAATGCGCCGCTGGCCATGCTCGATCAGTACGTCCCCAATCTCAAACGAATCGACGCCATCGCGCTCGACGTCGGCACCAAAGACGGCTTGATGCATTCGATCGAGGAGCTCGACGGGCGGATGAGAGTGTTTGGAATCGAGCACACCTTTGAAACCTACGATGGCACACACATCAGCGGCATCCAAATGCGCCTTGAAAAGAACGTAATTCCATTCTTCTCAAAACATCTGTCTTTCGGCCGTGCCAAGCCCTAGGCGTTCGATTGGGCAGGCATCCCGATTGCCCACTAGACCCATCTTTAGTAATCTCTACGATTGCATTTCAGAAGCTAAATCCATTAGGTTTCAAGCGGTTTCCCACAATCTCGATAGGCAGAAATGAGCAGACTTGAACGCAGTTGTTACGTCAGATGTTACGAATGTGGGTTCCGGAAATTCTGAGCCACTGATTCCGGAAATTCTGAGCCGTTCTGGCTTTGGGAGCAAGGTCTCTTCCAGTTTGAGATGACGGGTTCTCCCCGAGGGTCCATCGAGGTGGATGAACCGCCCACGCTCCAGTACCCGA
>Ga0306920_100003607_pt1 | contig 19692 bp, 19 predicted proteins | sample flu12Cox44000170_FD_204666 | JGI IMG/M metagenome (GOLD analysis project Ga0306920, IMG submission 204666) | Lab enrichment of tropical soil microbial communities from Luquillo Experimental Forest, Puerto Rico - flux4day.12C.oxic.44.000.170 (v2)... | ecosystem: Environmental > Terrestrial >... | reverse complement strand
GTCGGCGGCCTGCCCGCACCTTTGTGCTCCCGACGCCCCGTGTCCCAGATGGGCTCACCATAACCCGCTTTCCGAAGAAAGCGGCAGACACCAGGGCGCCAAAATCATCATGCCGGATAACGGGCTTATCTAAGGTTCTGGCGATGACGTCGAGCGCGGGAAAGGGCGGCGCTTGCGGGCGGGCCGCCCCTGACCGCCGGCAGGCAGCCCCGTCCCAGTCGGAACCCCGTTCCGCCAGCGGACGAAAGTTGCCCTGACCCGACCAACCGGAAGGAGGAAGTTAGAATGGCGACGTGGGAAAATTCGGCCAACACCGGCGTGCAAGAGGCCATTAACAACAGCTATCTTACTCAGGCCGAGGCGGCGCAACTGCGGTTAGAAATAGGAAGGTGGGCAGATACTATTGGCACATCGCGGAATAAACGTTTTGATGTCCCCAACACGGGAAAATGGGCTGAAGTTACTGCGGAGAACCATTGCGTCCAACGGGTTACAATCAACAGGTGAGCCCAAAGGCTCTCCAGTGGTCCCACTGCATGAGCGTCATCACAGATCAGAGTAAGCAAATTGCAGTAACGGCCTTTAAGGGCGACCCTGGTGGCTGGGGGTCCCTCGGATGACGGACCCAGCTAGCCGGCGATCGCCGTGATGCCGCCGCGACCGGTCGCGGCGGCACCCTCTTTGCCTCGCGGCCGACGAACCGAGCGGCGCAGATTTTTCGCTTAACCTCGCCTGCTGGCCTAATCGATCCCAAGAAGCTTCGCGGCGGTGCCGCCGAGGATCGCGATGCGGTCGTCGTCGCTGAGGCCCGGGATCGACATGACGTGGTCGACCGGCACCTTGTTCCACGGGAACGGGTAGTCGGTGCCGATCATGATCTGGCTGACCCCGCTCTCGGCGATCAGATGGCGCATCGCCTCGCCGGTAAACATGATGGTGTCGAAATAGAGCTGGCCGTCCTTCAGGTATTGGGTCGGCTTCTTCTTCGGCAGCGGTCCGATCCGGTTCGGGAAGGTGGTGATGACTGCATCCGATCGCGCGGCGTAGGAGGGCAGAAACCCGCCGCCATGCGCGGCGCAGATCTTCAGTCCCGGAAAGCGGTCGAGCGTGCCTTCGAAAATGAGATGCGACAGTGCGATCGTCGTTTCCAGCGGGTTGCCGATCGTGTTCGTCAACAGCCCGCTGCCCTTGAGCCGGCCGCTGGGTTCCAGCTCCCTCGTGCCGAGCGGGTGCAGGAAAATGAGGATGCCGAGCTCTTCGGCTTTGGCCCAGACCGGGTGGAATTTCGGATCGGCCAATTCCTGTCCGGCGACGCTGCCGCCGACCGACAGGCCGCGCAACCCCAACTGCTTGACCGCGTGTTCGAGCTGCTCGACGGCGAGCTGCGGGTGCTGCAGCGCGACGGTCGCAAAGGCCACAAAACGGTCCGGCATCGCCGCGCAGAATTCGGCGAGCTTCTCGTTCTGGATCCTGATCAGCTCGGCCGCGGCGTCGCGCTCGGCGCGATACCAATAGGGATTGATGCTGAGCGCCTCGACATCGATCCCCTCGGCATCCATCTCGGTGATGCGGTCCGAGAGGTTGCTCCACAACAGCCCCGGCGCCTCGAGCGGGTGATTGATGACCGCCGCCGCCTCGGGGACGATGGTATGGGCGTGGATGTCGACGGTTTTGACCCGCTTGCCGTTGACGGCGACTTCGCGTCGCCTGCCTTGCCCCGGCGCTGGCGCGGCGCCCCCGAGGCTGCATCCGACAAAGGCGAGGCCGGCCAGCGCACCGGCGATCAGTTCCCCTGACACAGGCATTTTCTCCCTCCTCAAACGATCATCGAAAAACCGTTACGGCTCGGCGGCGATGGCATGCTCGATACGCCGGTCGGGCATGAGCCAGATCAACGCGACCAGAGCATAGATCGCCAGCGAGATCCAGGGGCTGACAAAGGCCAGCATGATCGCCGCGACATAAAGGACTCCCGAAATCTTGCCTTTGAGATCGCGACCGAGCGCCTTGGCCAATACCGACTCCCTGCCGTGTTTGCGAGTAATGGCATTCTGCAACAGAAGCCAAGCGAGCCCGGGCATCAGCAGCGACACCCCGTAGACCGCCGTTGGCAGCGGCGCGAAATGGTTTTCGCTCATCCAGCCGGTCGTGAAGGGGATCAGCGAGATCCAAAACAGCAGGTGATTGTTGGCCCAAAGGATCGGTCCGCTGACCCGCGTAACCGTGTGCAGCAGGTGATGATGATTGTTCCAATAGATCGCCACGTAAACAAAGCTGAGAACGTAGCTGAGAAAGATCGGAACGAGGCCGCGAAGCGCCTCCCAGTCGGCCCCGTGTGGCACCTTCAATTCCAGCACCATGATCGTGATGATGACGGCGATGACGCCGTCGCTGAATGCGGTCAGCCGATCTCTTCCCATGGCTCGATGCCCTTGCCGGCGATGATCGCCAGATCATCGCACAGGACACCGCAGCAGGCGGCGGTTAGCTGGCGCATTCTCCTTCGCCATGGCTCGGCGATCGCGTTGGCAGCGCCTCGCGCTGCGCTGCCTGACCTTCTTGCAGCAGCGCTGCCGCCGCGGTCTCGATGCGCCGCTCGAGTTCGGACATCAGCTGCGGACGCGGCAAGCCGGGTGGGATCGGATCGAGGAATTCGAGGACGATGCGGCCCTTGCGCTTGATAAAGCTGCGCCGCCCCCAATAGAGGCCCGAATTAACCGCAGCCGGAACCAGCGGCAGCGATAATACCTGGTAGAGCGCGGCAACGCCGGGTTGGTAGGGGCGGCGTTCTCCCGGAGCCACACGCGTACCCTCCGGGAAAATAACAATCGGCCGCCCAGAGGCGGCGATCGGACGAGCCTTCGCCAGCATTCGGCGCAAGGCGCTTGCGCCGGCCTTTCGGTCAATCGCGATCGAGCCGGCGCGAGCGGCGTACCAGCCATAGAACGGTAGGAGCAGAAGCTCGCGCTTCAGCACGATTGCGGGGTTGTCGAACACGACCGGGAGGATCAGCGTGTCCCATGCCGATTGGTGCTTCATCGCGATGACGCAGCCGTCGCGGGGGAGACGCGCGAGGCCACGGATCTCATGCTCGAGGCCGACGATCACCCGCAACAAGGCCAGCACGCCGGCAGCCCAAAAGCGCCCAAATCGCATTGTCACGGTCCGCGGCGTCAGCAGAAACGGTAGTCCGGCCGTGCCGCAGATCGCGGTCCAGGCAAAAAAGGCGAAGTTGAACGCCAATGCCCTCGCCCAGCTCATCGCTGTAACTCGGCACGCGCCGGTTCGACGGATTTGGCCGGTTCCGCCCTCGGCGGCAACCCGATCAGAGGCCGCGCCAGCGCTGCCAGGTATTTTAGATACTCATTCATCAACAGCGCCGCTGTCCCCGGCCACGCCCACCAGCGTTGCTGCTTTACCTGCTCCGGGAAGACCGGGTGAGGCACGATCTGGATTTCGGGCATCGCCCGCTCGAACTCGAGGAGGCTGCGCGGCATATGATACCAGGCAGTGACGAGACGCAGGGTGTGAAAACCCTGACCGCGCATCCAGCGCGCCGTCTCCTGTGCATTACCGAGGGTATTATCGGCTTCATGGCCGAGCGCGACACAGCACAACGCCCAGTCGGCAGCCTCGTCCGGGTCATTGCCGGAAGTGCGCAACAGCTCGTCGAGATCGACCTGCTGGTTGACGCCGGAGATGAAGAGCTTGCGGCCTTTGCCTGCGCGCAACAGATCGATGCCGCTTTGCAGCCGCAGTCGGCCGCCGGTCAGCACGACGATCGCATCGGTCGATCTGGACTCGTTCTCGGGTGCCGGTCGGGCCGTGAACCAGATCAAACCGGCGACCCACAGCAGAAAGAGGGCGGCGCCCGCAATCGCCGTCCGGCATAGAGCGCCCGATACGACAGCTGCCATCGGCCTCACGGGATGTGCCAAAGACCGCGCGGCGCGGTGGCCCGCGGCGTCACGGTCCTTACGACCGAAACCAGCGGCAATGGTGCGATGCCGACCGGCTCCGAGCTCAGCCGTTGGCGGCGCCGTTGATCAGCGGCCCGAACAATTGCCAGCGTTCACCGTCGAACCGGGCCATTTGGATCTGCTTGATTGGGGCGAAATCGGTCGGGCTCGTGTTGATCGTGATCCCGGGCAGCAGCATCGGCACCCTGAAGCCGTGCAAATTGGCCGCCTCCTTCATGATATTCTCGCGGGTCAGGTCGTCGCCGCACTGTTTCAGCACCTGAACAAAGGTTTGGGCAAAGGCTGGCCCGACGACGTTGCCGAGATCGCTCTTGTCGCCCTCGGGATAGTATTTGTCCATAAAGGCGACCCAGTCCTTGTAGCCCTCGTCGTCCTTCCACTGCGGATCGGTCGGGTCCTTCAGGAAGAAGTCTGAGACGATATCCTTGGCGTTTTGCAGACCGGCGGGTTTCAAGGTCGCGCCTACCGAATTGCCGATGCCGCTCAAGATGTGCAGCGGCTTCCACTCGAGCTCGACCGCTTTGCGGATCGCCTGTGCAGCGAATTTCGGAATGGCGGTATTGACAAAGACGTCGACGCCGGCAGCTTTCATACCGATGATCTGTGAGTCGATGGTCGGATCGGTCGTCTCATAGGACGCCTCGACGACGATCATGGACTTGGCCTTGTCGCCGAGCCCGTCCTTGACCCCCTTTAGGTAGTCTTTGCCGAAATCGTCGTTCTGATAGAGCACGCCGATTTTGCCGTCGCGTTTGTGCTCCAGGGTGTAGGCGGCATAGGCGCGCCCTTCCATCTGGTAATTGGGCTGCCAGCCGATCGTCCACGGGAAGTGCTTGGGGTCGTCCCATTTGCTGGCGCCGGTTGCGGCAAACAGCTGCGGTACCTTTTTCTGGTTCAGGTAGTGCTGGATCGCGGTGTTGGTTGGCGTGCCGAGCGGGTTCAGCATCAGCAATACACCATCCTGCTCGACCAGCTTGCGGGTCTGCTCGACCGTCTTGGGCGGCGAATAGGCGTCGTCATAAGACAGAAAGACGATCTTGCGCCCGTTTACCCCACCCTGATCGTTGAGCATCTTGAAGTACGCGGTCTCGGCTTTGCCAATGGTCCCGTATGACGAGGCTGGCCCGCTGTAGAAGCAGGTATTGCCGATCTTGATCTCGGTGTCGGTGACACCCGGGCCGTATTTCTTCTCAGCGCGCGCCGGCAAGGCAGCAAGCGCGATGGCGCTGGGTGCCGCTGCAAGGATCGATCGACGGGTAATGCGCCTCATCTTGACCTCCTGTTGTCAGTCGTGGACCGCCCCGGTGATAACCGGACCAAAGAGTTCCCAGTGCTCACCGTCGAAGCGCCGCATTTGCATTTGCTTGATCGGGGAGAAGTCGGTCGAGCTCGTGTTGATCCTGATCCCAGGCAACAGCATCGGCAATTCGAGATCCTCCAGATTCGCCGTCTGCTTCATCACATTTTCCCGGGTCAGTGTGCCATCGCATTGTTTCAGCACCTGGATCAGCGTCTGGGCGATCGAATAGCCGGTCACGGTGCCGGCGTCAGTCTTGTCGCCCTCCGGATAATACTTGTCCATGAAGGCGGTCCATTGGCGGAAGCCGGCGTCGTCCTGCCAGCGCGGGTCGGTTGGATCCTTGAAACTGCCGGCCGACAGTATGCCCTTGGCATTTTCCAAACCGGCCGGTTTGAGGGTTGCCCCAACCGAAGCGCCGGGGACGTTGAGGATATGGACCGGCTGCCATCCGAGTTCGGCGATTTTGCGGATCGCCTGCGCGGCAAATTTCGGTGTGGCGATGTCGACGATAATGTTCGCGCCCGACGCCTTGAGGGCAACTATCTGCGAGTCGACGGTGGTGTCCGCGGTTTCGTACGGCGCCTCGGCGACGATCATCGACTTGGCTTTGTCGCCGAGCCCGTCTTCGAGGCCTTTCACATAGTCCTTGCCGTAATCGTCGTTCTGGTAAAGCACCCCGATCTTCCCGCCGGAATGGTGCTCGAGGATATAAGTCGCATAGATCCGCGCTTCGCTCTGGTAGTTGGCTTGCCAGCCAATCGTCCAAGGAAAATGCCTCGGGTCGCGCCATTTGGTAGCACCCGTCAGAACGAAGAGCTGCGGCACTTTCTTCTGGTTTATATATCTGTGGATCGCGGTATTGGTCGGAGTGCCGAGCGAGCTGAAGATCAGCAGCACCTGATCGCTCTCGACCAACCTGCGTGCCTGCTCGACCGTCTTGGGCGGGCTGTAGCCGTCGTCGTAGGAGAGAAAGGTGATCTTGCGCCCGTTGATCCCGCCCTCTTCATTGATCATCGCGAAGAAGCGGGCCTCGGTCTTGCCGATCACGCCGTAGGCCGAAGCCGGCCCGCTGTACGGCATGATATTGCCGATCTTGATCTCGGTGTCGCTGGCCCGACGTCGTATTGCGGCGCGGCGCGGGCGGGCAGGGCGGCGAGCGTCAAGGCCGCCGGTGCGACGGCCAGAAGCGAGCGAGTAATCCATTTCATCGCGTCAGGCCGGCAGCGCGCTGGAGATCACCGAGCCGAACAACTGCCACCGCTCGCCGTCGAAGCGCGCCAGCTGGACCTGCTTGATCGGCGCGAAATCGGTCGGGCTGGTGCTGATCGTGATCCCCGGCAACAGCATCGGCAGGCTCAATTCGTGCAGGTTGGCCGCCTGCTTCATCACGTTAGCGCGGGTCAACTCGTCGCCGCACGCCTTCAGCACGTGCACGATCGTCGCCGCGGCCGTCGGCCCAAAGACATTGAGCGCGTCGTTCTTGTCGCCCTCCGGGTACCATTCGTTCATAAAGCCGAGCCACCATTTGTAGCCCTCATCGTCTTTCCATTGCGGGTCGGTCGGGTCTTTCAAAAAGAAGTCGGTAACGAGGCCCTTGGAAGCCTCGAGGCCGGCCGGCTTCAGCGTGCCGGCGAGCGAGTTTCCGATGCCGCTTAGGATGTGCAGTGGCTGCCATTCGATCTCCGCCGCCTTGCGGATCGCCTGCGCGGCAAATTTGTTGATCGCGGTGTTGATGAAGACGTCGCAGCCCGCAGCCTTTATGTTGACGACCTGCGAATCGACAGTGGGGTCGGTGGTTTCGTAGGTCGCTTCCACTTTGATCAGCGAGGCGGCTTTGGCGCCCAGCCCGTCTTTGACTCCCTTCAGATAGTCCTTGCCGAAATCGTCGTTCTGATAGAGCACGCCGATCTTGCCGTCCGGCTTGTGCTGCAGAATATAGGCCGCATAGATGCGGCCCTCGCTCTGGTAATTCGGCTGAAACCCGATGGTCCAGGGATGGCCCTTGGGGTCGTCCCATTTGGTCGCGCCGGTCGCGACGAACAGCTGCGGCACCTCGTGCTGGTTCATGTACTTCCAGATCGCGGTGTTGGTCGGGGTGCCCGCACCTCCTGCGATTACGAAGACCTGATCCTGTTCGACCAGCTTGCGCGTCATCTCGACGGTTTTGGGCGGCGAATAGGCGTCGTCGTAGGAGATGAAATTGATCTGGCGGCCGTTGATGCCACCCTGGGCATTGATCATTTTGAAGTACGCCGCCTCGCATTTCCAAATCGTGCTGTAATTTGAGGCGGGGCCACTATAAGGCGCGGTATTGCCGACCTTGATCTCGCTGTCGGTAACGCCCGGGTCGTACTGCTTTGCCGCACGTGCGGGCAGCGCGGCCAGTCCTATCGCCGCTGGCGCCGCGGCGAGAATTCTGCGCCGGGTCATCTGTTTCATCTCGTGCTCCTCCCTTGGGGTTCCGTATTCGAGGCGCGCCTTAGACGCGCCAGCCAGGCCACCGTACGGCGCACAAAACCCGCGGCACCCGACGGCATCAGAAAGATCAGCAGCAGCAGGATGACCCCATAGACGGCACCCGAGAGGCCGGTCGAGACCTTCTCGGCGATATTGGGCACAAACAGCACGAACACCCCGCCGAACAAACTGCCCGGGATCGAGCCGATGCCGCCGACGATGAGCCCGACGAGAAAGTTCACCGACAACAGGAAGTTAAAGCTGTCGGGTGCCACGAATTGGACGACGATCGCTCCGAGCGCGCCGGCGATGCCGGTATAGAGCGCGCTGACGCCAAAGGTCAGGGTCTTGTAGCGCGCGGTGTTGATGCCCATCGCCGCCGCCGCGATCGGATGGTCGCGGATTGCCATGATCGCCCGACCGGTGCGGCTCCTGACCAGGCCCGCCGCAGCCGCGAACATGACCAGCAACACCGCCAACGTGAAGTAATAGAGCCACTGGTCGGCATTGATCGGCAGGCCCGGCGGCGGGTCGGGCTTGTCGATGACGATGCCCTGTACGCCGCCGGTCATCCCTTCGAGCAGATGCGACTTCAACAATTGCGGCAGGGCCACCGCTAAGGCGAAGGTCGCCAGCGCCAAGTACAGACCCTGCAGGCGCAGCGCCGGCAGCCCGAGCGCAATCCCGACAATAAAGCAGACGGCACCGGCGCACGGCAGCGTCCAGTAATAGGCGAGGTCGGCACTCCCGCTCATCAGGATCGCCGCGGTGTAGGCGCCGATCCCATAAAAAGCGCTGTGCCCGAGCGAGAATTGGCCATTGAACCCGGTCAGGAGATTGAGGCCGAGGATTGCCAGCCCGTAGATCATGACCATCGTCAGCTGGAAGATCGTGAAGTTCGCGACGACGAGCGGGGCCACCAGACCGGCGATCACCGCCGCGCCGATCAGCAGCCGGCGGCGGTCGAGCCAAAGGCCGAGGGGCCTTACGACAGCCGCCTCGGACGGGACCGCCGCGGCGTCGAGGGCGATCGCTTCGCGTTCCGGCATCGTCATACCCGGCTCACCGCAACGCGCCCGAAAATGCCGGCGGGACGCACCATCAGCACCGCGACGATGACGATCAGCGCCACCGTCAGCTTCAACTCCTGGCCGACAAAGGGGATGAAGGTGCCGGCGAGGTTCTCGATAATGCCGACCGCAAAACCGCCGAGGACCGCGCCGCCCGGGCTCGACAGTCCGCCGAGCACAGCGCCGGCGAAACCGTAGAGCAGCACCCCCAGCATCATGTTCGGATCGAGAAAGACGACCGGTGCGATCAGGATCCCGGCGACCGCGCCGATCGCCGTCGACAGGCCCCAGCCGAGGGCGATCATCCAGCCGACCCGGATGCCGACGAGCCGCGCGGCTTCCGGGTTTGCGGCGGCGGCGCGCATCGCCAGCCCGAGCCGTGAGCCGCGAAAGAAGACATAGAGCAGCGCCAGCATTATCAGCGTGACTGCGACCATCCCGGCCTGATGAGTGCTGATCAACCCGCTGCCGAACAGGGGCTTGGTTCCGAACGGGGTCGGGAACGACTTGATCGTAAAGTTCCAGATTTCCCCGTCCGAGCTGTTGAGGATGCTGAACAGCGCGATAAAGGCGACGAGCTGGGAGAGGATCGGGGCGTTGCGCACCGGCCGGAACAGGATCCGGTCAATCGTGACCCCGATGACAAAGGAGATTGCCACAGTGATGGCGAACGCGGCCCAGTAGGACCAGCCCCATTCGATCATCTGCCAGGCGAGAAAGGTCGAGAACGTCGCGAGTTCGCCCTGCGCGAAATTTAGATGGTCGATCGCCTGGTAGACCATGACCACGGCTAGCGCCATCGTCGCGTATATCGCACCGGTAGCGAGCCCGGCCACGACCTGTTGCAGCAGCTGCTCCATGGCGGTCCTATTGGCCGAGTACAACGAAGCCCGTCACCCTCCCGCTTCGCGGGCCCCTCCCTCTCCCCGCTCGCGGGGAGAGGGTTCGGGCGAGGGGCGGCGGGTGACAGGTGCTAGCCATATCTCCTAATACCCCAGATATGAGCGGCGCACCGCCTCGTCCTTGGCGATTTCCGCCGCCGGGCCGGCCATGACGATGCGTCCGGTCTCGATCAGATAGGCCTCGTCGGCCAAATCGAGCGCCAACGCCGCATTCTGCTCGACGATCAGCATTGCGACCTGCCGCTCCCGGTTCAACCGGCGGAGAATGCCAAACAATTCGGCAACGATCAGCGGCGCTAGCCCAAATGACGGCTCGTCGAGCAGCATCATCCGTGGCCGCAGCATCAGCCCGCGGCCGACCGCCAGCATCTGCTGCTCGCCGCCGCTCAACGTGCCGGCCTGCTGCTTGCAGCGTTCGCGCAGACGCGGAAATACCGAGTAGACCTCGTCGATGTCGGCGGCGATCGCGGCATGGTCGCGCCGGGTCATCGCGCCCAGCCGCAAATTCTCTTCGACCGTCATGCGCACAAAGGTGCCGCGCGCTTCGGGCACGTGAGCGATCCCAAGCCGTACGATGTCCTCGGTGGCGCGACCGGTGATCGGCTTGCCGTCGAAGTGGATCTCACCGGTCATCCGCACCATGGCGCACAACGCCCGCAATGTCGTCGTCTTGCCGGCACCATTAGCGCCGAGCAGGGTGACGATGCCTCCTTCGGCGAGCCCGAAGTCGAGCCCGTGGAGCGCTTGGCTCTGCCCATAAAAAGCGCACAATCCGCGAACTTCCAGCATCATCGGCGAGCCTCCGCGGGATCGCCGAGATAGGCCCGGATCACCGCCTCGTCCTGCTGCACTTCAGAGGGCGTCCCTTCGGCGATCTTGCGGCCGAAATCCAATGCCACGACCTTGTCGGAGACTGACATGACGAGGTTCATGTGGTGCTCGACGAGCAGTATCGTGACGTGCTGGTCGTCGCGAATGCGGCGGATCAACTGGCCTAGCGTCACGACCTCCTCGTGGTTGAGCCCGCCCGCCGGCTCGTCGAGCAGCAGCAACTTGGGGCGCGCCGCCAGCGCTCGCGCCAGCTCGACCCGCTTGCGGGTGCCGAGCGGCAGGCCATCGGGCGGGTGGTGCGCCACCCCGCGGAGATCCAGGATTTCGAGAAGGGTCCACGCGGCCTCTTCAAGCGCCGCCTCCTGTTGCCGTACCCAAGGCAGGTGAAACGCATCACTGACAAAATCGCTGCGACAGCGGGCATGACCGCCGATGCGCACATTGTCGAGCACCGACTGGCGCGAGAACAGCGCGAGGTTCTGAAAGGTACGGGCAATGCCGATCTCGGCAATGCGGTGCGGCGGGCGGTCGCGCAGCGAGCGGCCGTCGAACAGGATATCGCCCCGATTGGGCGTGTAGAGGCGGCTCAAACAGTTGAACAAGGTGGTCTTGCCGGCGCCGTTCGGACCGATCAGGCCGAGGATCTGCCCCTCGTCCAGGTCGAAGGACACGCCGTCGAGCGCGACAATGCCGCCGAACCGCAGCGCGACATCGCGGACATCGAGCAGCGGCGCGCCCATTCATTCTCCCTGGTTCGTGGCGAGCCTGCCGGTCTCCCCTTACGGAGTCAAGGCGGGTCGCGCGTTGGGTAAACCCAATTCTGGCCTTCATTGCGCACCGTTGTCAGGCTACTCTCGCCGAGGAGCCGTGAAGGGCGAGAAGCATCATGGGCAGCATCAACGCCAGCGTCGATCTCCAACGCGACGGCGAGCTCGCGGTCGTGACCGTCGACAATCCGCCGGTCAATGCCCTCAAGCACGAAGTGCGTGCGGGACTCGCCGAGGCGCTGCGGCAGGCGCGCGCCGATGGCGCGGTCAAGGCGGTTGTTATCTCCTGTGCCGGCCGCACCTTCTTTGCCGGCGCCGACATTACCGAGTTCGGCAAGCCGCCCCAGGCGCCGAGCCTCCACGACGTGATTGCGGCGATCGAGGCGATCCCGAAGCCGGTGATCGCTGCATTGCACGGTACTGCGCTGGGCGGCGGGTTCGAGCTGGCGCTTGCTTGCCATTTCCGGGTAGCCGTCGCTACAGCGCGGGTCGGCCTGCCCGAGGTCAAGCTCGGCCTGTTGCCGGGCGCCGGCGGCACGCAGAGGCTGCCACGCCTGGTTGGACCTGAAAAATCGTTGAAGATGATCGTCACCGGCGATCCGATCCAGGCCAGCGAGGCGCTGACGGATGGGGTCATCGACGAAATCGTCGAAGGTGATCTCACCGCCGGTGCGGTCGCATTCGCCCGCCGCGTCGTCGCCGAAGGCCGCCCGCTGACGCTCGTCCGCGATCGCGAAGATAAGCTCATTGGTGAGGGATTTGCCGACGCCGCCGAGGAGCTGACCCGGCGGCTGCGAGGCCGAGAAGCGCCCGCCGCCTGCGTCGAGGCGGTGCGCAACGCAATCGTCCTGCCTTTCGAGGAGGGCTTAAAGCGCGAAGGCGAACTCTTTCGCAAGCTCGTGACCGGCGATCAATCAAGGGCGCAACGGCACATCTTCTTCGCCGAGCGGGAAGCGGCGAAGGTAATGGACATGCCCGAAGCAACGAAGCCGCGGGCAATCGCCCGCGGTGCGGTCATCGGTGCCGGAACGATGGGCGGCGGCATCGCGATGTGCTTCGCCAATGCCGGGATCCCGGTGACAATCGTCGAGACCGGTCGCGACCTCCTACAAAGAGGTCTCGACCGGATGGCCGGCAACTACCGTACGACAGTTTCGCGCGGCGGTCTCGACGCTGCCGAGATGGAGCGCCGCATGGGACTGATCACCGGCGTCACCGAGCTCGGTGCGATCGGCGAAGCAGATGTCGTGATCGAGGCGGTATTCGAGGAGATGGACGTCAAAAAGCGTGTCTTCGCCAATCTCGACCGCGTCGCAAAACCGAATGCGCTGCTCGCGACCAACACCTCGACGCTCGATGTCGACCAGATCGCTCGCGCAACGGCTCGGCCGCAGGATGTGCTCGGCATGCATTTCTTCAGTCCTGCCAACGTCATGCGCCTGTTGGAGATCGTGCGCGGGGCGGGTACTTCGTTCGATGCGCTCGCCACCGCGATCGCGCTCGGCCGGCGGCTCGGCAAGGTGCCGGTCACGGTCGGTGTCTGCTACGGTTTTGTCGGCAATCGCATGCTGGCGCGGCGGTCGGTCGAAACCGAGCACCTGTTGCTCGAAGGGGCACTGCCGCAGCAGATCGATGCAGCGGTCACCGGGTTCGGCTTTCCGATGGGGCCTTGCGCGATGATGGACCTTGCCGGGCTCGATGTCGGGTGGCGGATCCGACAGGGACGAGGTGAGCGTGCCCTGATCGAGGATGCGCTGTGCGACGCCGGGCATTACGGTCAGAAAACCGGAAAGGGCTATTTCCGCTATGAGGCGGGGTCGCGCATGCCGCTCCCCGATGCAGAAGTCGAAAAGATCATCCTCGACGCCGCTTCCCGCCTCGGCATAAATCGGCGACCGATTAGCGAGGAAGAGATCGTCGAGCGCATGGTGCTGCCGATGATCAACGAAGGCGCGCGAATTCTCGAAGAGGGCATCGCCGCACGCCCGGGCGATATCGACGTGATCTGGGTCTACGGCTATGGCTGGCCGGTGTGGCGCGGTGGTCCGATGCATTATGCCGACCAGTTGGGCCTCCCGCATATCCGCGACCGGCTGCGCTTTTACGCCGACCGGTCGGGCGACGAGACGCTGCGTCCCGCGCCATTGCTCGACCGGCTGGCTGCCGAAGGCCGGAACTTTGCGAATAGTTGAGAGGAGTTCGCGTCATGGATCTCCGCTTCACCCCCGAAGAGCTCGCGTTTCGTGACGAAGTGCGGACGTTCTTCCGCGCCAATCTGCCCAACAGCATCCGCACCAAGCTGGTCGAGGGAAAGCATCTCGCCAAAGACGACATCATCACTTGGCAGCGTACCCTGAATAAAAAAGGCTGGGCGGTCGCCAACTGGCCGGTCAAATGGGGCGGCACCGGTTGGACGCCGGTTCAGCAGTACATCTTCCAGGAGGAACTGCAGCTGACCCCGGCGCCGCAGCCGCTCGGCTTTGGCGTGACGATGGTCGGGCCGGTCATCATCGCTTTCGGCTCGGAAGAGCAGAAACGGCGTTATTTACCGGCGATCGCCAATCTGGACGTGTGGTGGTGCCAGGGCTTTTCGGAGCCTGGCGCCGGCTCCGACCTCGCCTCGTTGCGCACCGCGGCCAAACGCGATGGCGATCACTACGTTGTCAACGGGCAGAAGACCTGGACGACCCTGGCCCAGCATGCCGATTGGATCTTCTGTCTGGTGCGGACCGACCCGCAGGCCAAAAAGCAGGAGGGGATCTCGTTTCTGCTGATCGATATGAAGACGCCGGGGATTACGGTGCGCCCGATCATCACGATCGAAGGCGGGCACGAGGTCAACGAGGTGTTCTTCGACGACGTCAAGGTGCCCGCCGAGAACCTTGTCGGCCAGGAGAACAGGGGCTGGGATTACGCGAAATACCTGCTCGGCCGCGAACGCACCGGGATCGCGCGGGTCGGTCTGTCGAAAGAGCGCATCCGCCGGATCAAGGAGCTGGCGGCGATGGAGCGCGCCGGCGACAAGCCGCTGATCGAGGACGAGCGCTTCCGCGAAAAGCTCGCAGCCGTCGAGGTTGAGCTGAAGGCCCTCGAAATGACCCAGCTGCGCGTCGTCGCAGCCGAACGCCACCGCACCGACAACAAGCCCGACCCCGCTTCTTCGATCCTCAAGATCAAGGGCTCGGAGATTCAGCAGGCGACGACCGAACTGTTGCTCGAGGTCGTCGGCCCCTACGCGATGCCGTACCAGCCCGAACGCGAGGACGTCGATCGTTGGAACGAGCCGCCGATCGGCCCGGAATGGGCCGGGCCGGTCGCACCGACTTATTTCAACTGGCGCAAGACTACGATTTATGGCGGCACTAACGAGATTCAGAAGAACATCATCGCCAAGGCGATCCTGGGGCTGTGACAATGATCGACGCGGGGGTGCCCCTCACCCCGACCCTCTCCCCGCAAGCGGGGCGAGGGAGAAGTTGGCAGGATACCCCTCGCCCCGCTTTGGCGGGGAGAGGGAGGGGCCCGCGCAGCGGGAGGGTGAGGGGCAAGAAGCGCCAGGGAGGAGAGACCGATGGATTTCGATCTCAGCGAAGAACAGCGGCTGTTGAAGGAAAGCCTCGATCGGCTGACCGGCGATCGTTATGCGTTCGAGCAGCGCAAGACCTACGGCCAAAACCCGGAGGGCTGGAGCCGCGAGCTGTGGGCGCAATATGCCGAGCTCGGGTTGCTGGGACTGCCCTTCGCCGAGCGTTACGGCGGCTCCGCCGGTGGTGCGGTCGAGACGATGATCGTGATGGAAGCGTTCGGCCGGGCCCTGGCGCTTGAACCTTATCTCGCTACCGTGGTGCTCGGCGGCGGTTTCCTGCGCCATGGCGGCAGTGCCGAGCAATGCGCTGAGCTAATCTCCAAGATCGCGAGTGGCAGCCTCACTGCCGCGTTCGCCCACACCGAGAGAGGGTCGCGCTACGATCTCCACAATATCGAGACGAGGGCGGTGCGCGACGGGGCAGCCTGGCTAATTGACGGCGAAAAGGGGGTGGTCCTCCACGGCGACACTGCTGACAGGCTGATCGTCACCGCGCGCGTAGGCGGTGTGCGGCGCGACCGCGAAGGTATCGCCGCTTTCATCGTCGACGCCAACGCCGCGGGGGTATCGCGCCGCGGCTACCCAACCCAGGATGGGCTGCGCGCCGCGGAGATTGTATTGTCGCAGGTGCGAGTTGGCCCGGAAGCGGTGCTCGGCGAACCGGGGGCGGCATTGCCGCTCGTCGAGCGCGTCGTCGACGAGGCGATTGCGGCGCTATGCGCCGAAGCGGTCGGCGCGATGGCGGTGATGCACGAGCTGACCGTCGATTACCTGAAGACGCGCCGGCAGTTCGGCCGCGAGATCGGCAGTTTCCAGATCCTCCAGCACCGTGCGGTAGATATGCTGATCGCCCTCGAGCAGGCGCGCAGCTTGGCGATGTTCGCGACGATGATGGCAGCCGAGGATAATGCCGCGGAGCGGCGCAATGCCATTTCGGCCGCCAAGGTGCAGATCGGCCGTTCCGGCAAGTTCATCGGCCAACAGTCGGTCCAGCTGCATGGCGGCATCGGCATGACGATGGAGTACAAGGTCGGGCATTACTTCAAGCGCGCCACGATGATCGAGATGATGTTCGGCGACGCCGACTATCACCTGCGCGAGCTCGCCCGCCGCGGCGCATCACCTGCCGCTGCGTAGACGCCGCTCGCGATGCCGGCCCGATGATTCTTAGCTGCCCGGCCTGCCGGATCCGCTATCGCGTCGATGAAAAAGCTTTGCGCGGACCGGCCGGCCGTACCGTCCGCTGCGCCAATTGCGGCCATACCTGGCACCAGTCGGCGCCGTCCGAGCTATTCGCCAATCAGGAAGCGGCCGGGCCCGAAAACCGCATCGAGCCGGCGCTGGAGGTCCCGCCGCGCCCGGGAGCATCTCCGAGACCGATCCCCGGCGCCCGTCAGATTCAGAGATCAATGCCGCAACCGCCATCCGGGCGCCAGCGGAGGCGCTGGACCGCAATCCGCTGGTTTCTTCTGGCACTGCTCTTCGCGGCGGCCATTCTTGCCGTCGTCGTCGCCGTCCGCGTCACGGTGCCGGCGTTTGTCTGATTGACCTCGCAAGTACAGGAATCCGCAAATGTTCATCGCGATGAACCGTTTCAAAGTCGTCCCGACGTTGGGTGCGGAATTCGAGCAAGTCTGGACGACGCGCGATACGCATCTCCGCGATGTTCCGGGATTCATCGAGTTTCACTTGTTGCGCGGACCGGAGCGGGAAGACCACGTACTCTACTCCTCGCATTCCATTTGGCGGAGCCAGGCCGACTTCGAAGCGTGGACGCGCTCGGAAGCGTTTCGCCTGGCACACCACAGCGGCGGGCAGAACCGGCCGCTTTATCTCGGCCACCCTGAATTCGAGGGGTTCGAGGTCATTCAGACAGTCACGCCGAAGCGAGAAGAGGATTGATGCCGGACGCGGATATCAAGATCGGCGATGGGCGAAAAAGACGTAGAGCAACGCTACACCGCGAATCTCCAGGGTGAGGTCGACGGCGCGGCGCTCTATCGAACGCTGTCGCAGACCGAGAAAAACCCACAGCTCGCGGAGGTCTACGGCCGTCTCGGCGCCGTCGAAGAGGCGCATGCTGAGTTCTGGAAGCGCAAGCTCGGGGCGATCGGGCGGCGCGTGCCGAGACTGCGGCCGAGCTTTCGTACCCGCGCGCTTGCTTGGCTGGCGCGCCGGTTTGGTCCGGCATTCGTGCTGCCGACGATCAACACCCTCGAGCAGATGGACAGCGGCGCCTACGACGTGCAGCCCGAAGCGGTCGCGGGCGGACTGCCCGCCGCCGAGCGATCGCATGCCCGCATCATCGAGGCGCTGGCGGCGCCGTCGTCCGCCGGGTTCAGCGGCTCGACGATCGCGCGACTGGAGGGCCGGCATCGCGCCTTGGGCGGCAACGCGTTGCGCGCCGCGGTGCTCGGCGCCAATGACGGGCTCTGCTCCAATCTGAGCCTCGTCATGGGTGTCGCCGGAGCGGATCTGACCTCGCATGCGATCCTCGTTACTGGTCTCGCCGGCCTCTTGGCCGGAGCCTTTTCGATGGCGCTCGGCGAATGGCTGTCGGTCAGCACCACCCGCGAATCGTATCAGCGGCAGATCAAGACCGAGGCCGACGAGCTGGCGCAGGTCCCCGAAGAGGAACAGGAAGAACTGGCGCTGATCTATCAGGCCAAGGGCCTCCCCGAAGACCAGGCAAAAGCGCTGGCACAGCGCCTGATCGCCAACAAGGAGACTGCCCTCGACACCCTCGTTCGCGAAGAGCTGGGGATCGACCCCGAGGAGCTCGGCGGCTCGGCCTGGGCCGCCGCGGGGACCTCGTTTTTGTTGTTCGCGGCCGGCGCGATTTTCCCGGTGGCCCCCTATTTTGCGCTCGCGGGTCTGCCGGCCGTGATCGCCAGCCTGGCGGCGAGCGGCGTTGCGCTGTTCGTGATCGGCGCCGGAACGACGTTGTTCACCGGGCTCTCGGTGTGGTTTTCCGGAGCGCGGCAGCTCCTGATCGGCTTTGCCGCGGCCGGCGTCACCTACGGCATCGGCAAGCTCATCGGCGCCGCTCTCGTCGGTTAACCCTCTTCACGTCAGAGCGCGGCAGGCGCGGTCAATTCGCGTGCAGGCGTCGCGCAATACCTCGGTCGAGGTCGCGTAGGAGATGCGGAAGTGCGGCGACAGCCCGAAGGCGGCGCCGTGCACGACCGCAACGCCGGTATCCTCTAGCAGGTAACGGACGAAATCCTCGTCATTCGTGATCGTCTGCCCGGCGGAGGTGCGTTTGCCGATGACACCCGCGCAAGAGGGGTAGACATAGAACGCGCCCTCCGGCCGCGGGCAGAACAGCCCCGGCACCCGGTTCAGCATGTCGACGACGAGGTCCCGCCGCTCCTTGAAGCTGCGGTTGTGCACCGGGATGAAATCCTGTGGGCCCGTCAATGCCTCGATGGCGGCCGCCTGGCTGATCGAGCATGGGTTGGCGGTCGAGTTCGACTGGATCGCGCCCATCGCCTTGATCAGCGCCGTTGGGCCGCCGCCATAACCGATGCGCCATCCGGTCATGCAATAGGCTTTCGAGACGCCGTTGACGGTCAGAGTGCGCTCGTAGAGGCGGGGCTCGACCTGGGCGATCGTCGTGAACTCGAAATCGTCGTAGACCAGGTGCTCGTACATGTCGTCGGTCATCACCCAGACATGCGGATGACGCAATAGCACCTCGGCGACAGCTTTCAGGTCCGCTTCGGTATAGGCCGCCCCGCTCGGGTTCGACGGCGAGTTCAGGATCAGCCACTTGGTCTTCGGCGTGATCGCCGCCTCGAGGTCCTCGGCCCGCATCCGGAAGCCGTTGTTTTGCAGGCACGGCACCGGGACCGGGGTGCCCTCGCACAAAAGTACCATCTCTGGGTAGGAAACCCAGTAAGGCGCCGGAATCACGACCTCGTCGCCTGGGTTGATCGTTGCGACGAGCGCGTTGTAGAGCACCTGCTTGCCGCCGGCGCTGATCGTGATCTGCGACGGCTCGTAATCGAGCCCATTCTCGCGCTTGAACTTGCCGCAGACCGCCCGCTTAAGCTCGATGCGGCCGTCGAATACCGTGTATTTCGTGTCGCCGGCATTGATTGCCGCGACAGCCGCCTCTTTGATGTTCGGCGGCGTATCGAAATCCGGCTCGCCCACCGACAGGCCGACGATATCGCGCCCAGCCGCCTTCAGTTCGGTGGCGAGCGCGGTCATCGCCATTGTCGGCGACGGTTTGACGCGGGCGAGACGGTCGGCAAGAAGAGGCATGGCGCAGCTGTACCTGAAAAAAGGCGAACAAAGTAACCTACTGCGCGACCGCACTTCTGTGAACCCCCGTTACCATGCTCCCTCGCCCCGCTTGCGGGGAGAGGGTTGGGGTGAGGGGCCGGCCCGCGACCTCACAGCGGCTACAGCCCGCGGCCATTTCCCCCTCACCCGGATGCCGCGCTGCGCGCGCCTTCCGACCTCTCCCCGTTCGCGGGGCGAGGTGATCAGCCGCGTTGGGCTTTGCCTGCGGTTTCTCTGTTGCGAACTACCTTTTATCGGCCATCACCGGGATGTCTCTTATACTTGAGTCTCCCTTGATTTCTATGGCGTTTGCCAGGTGGACCGTTTTATCATAATAATTCACTTCCTTCGACGCCGATCCAATATCGACAACTGCTGTTCCAAAACTTGGAATTGTAAACACCAGCCATGGAATTCCCCCGTCCTGTTCGGGCAACGCTGCCCTCATGCGGAAGCTTTGGTTTCCTATGATTTCCGGTTTCGTAGCAATATTTAATTTGACCAACAAC
>Ga0306920_100003606_pt1 | contig 19694 bp, 29 predicted proteins | sample flu12Cox44000170_FD_204666 | JGI IMG/M metagenome (GOLD analysis project Ga0306920, IMG submission 204666) | Lab enrichment of tropical soil microbial communities from Luquillo Experimental Forest, Puerto Rico - flux4day.12C.oxic.44.000.170 (v2)... | ecosystem: Environmental > Terrestrial >... | reverse complement strand
TTCGACGATATCGTCGACCACTGCTGCTACGCTTGGAACACACTCATCGACCAGCCCTGGAAGATCATGTCTATCGCGCGACGCGACTGGGCAGCAGTCGGTCACTCAAACTGAGGATTGGTATAACTCTCACTGTAGGCGAGATGTTCAGGCGATCTTCTGCCGCCGTCGCCACCAGCCGAGCAGGCCAGCGCTCACGAGGACAAGTCCGGGCAGTCTAGCACCGACGATGGGGCCGGGGACGCTTAGTTTATGAGCACCTGATCTCTACGCTCGATTGGTATGAATTCGCGAATTTCGCTCGCCGGGACAAAATATTTGGCGACGTATCTGCCGCCTACCTTGAATTTTCGGCTCATGATTCCGAGCAAGCATTTCCGATTTGGGTCGAATACGCCCGACCCGGAATTTCCCGTGCTATCAACATCTCCAATCAAGCTCCAAAATTTGCTTCGAAACTCAAGTGGCAAAATCTGCGGCGCGACGATGTGAGACCGGGTCGCGCCTGCCTGATCCACAACGATGACCGGGTCTCCCGGCCAGGGAGGTGCTTGACATAATGACGCCTGAATTCGCGCAACGCGCTCTGGCAGTTTCTGATCATCGACAGAAAAAAGGCTTAGGTCTACGTCCTCGACATCCCCCTGCTTCACAAGGTTCGCAGGCGAGGCAGTGCCATCAATGTGCACACTTAAGTCGGCTGCCCAACCGGGCGTCAGATGGGCGGCGGTGATGACGAGGCCCGGTTTCAAATAAATTGCAGTCGCGGACACTCGCTCGTTTAGCATAATCTTCGCGGTAACAATCCACGGGCCGGGAGTTTCTGTTTGATTGGCTCCCGCGGAGATCATCGACGGGATGAACAAAATCATGGCCACGCACAGGGCAAGGGGCCGCCACTTATTCGATTTTTCTGGGGTACGAATAGGCATAACTGGGTAGACCTCAGGCGATCTGCCGCCGCCGTCGCCACCAGCCGAGAAGACCACCGCCTGCCAAGCTTCCACCCGGTCTTTGAAGGGAGTTGGCTACGTATGAAGCGGCGCGCCTCTACTTGCTTCTCAAGAAGAAAATGAGTGGCCAAGAGAGGATCACACGAATCCATTCGCGCAACCCGAGCGCATCGGGGTAGTGCGCGTGCACCAAAAAAGCCAAGATCAGCCCGGAGCCAAGGTAGAGTCCAGCCGCCCGATGTCAACTGATGTTTTTGGAAAAGCCGATATAGGTGGGCGGCGCTGCGATCTGCGCGTTAATGCAGACACGGGCTAAATCAGCCGTCTCAGCACTACCAGCATCGTCGCCAAAGCCAAAACTGCCATTGCGAGAAATATCATCGTGTCGGTCGGCATCTGTCCCAGAAACTCGATCATCCGCCACCATGATTCAATTAGTTCTTCTCCAGCGTCGAAACGCGCCTGCGCAATTCGTTTATGACATTGTAGAAATGACTGATTGCATCCTCGAGGCGATCAACTCGAGCACGCAGGCGTATATAAGTGCGCTGACGGGCAGCAGGCTGTGAGTTGGCCGCACGACGACTTGGCCCTGGCTCCACTCAGGGAGATTATCCGCAGAATCGACGACGGCAGTGAGTGCAATTTTTTGGACAAGCGTAAGCGGAGGCGTAAAAAGTGGTATTGGGGGTGAAGGTGAGACAGGAGCCTTCAAGTGTCTCACTCTGTCCACCTTAAGCCCCGCCCCCGACGCGGGGCCTTTCTTTGAGAGCCCCTCGGCACGCCACCGGGCGGCTTCTGCCTACGGCGTGTACTCATAAATCGCGATTGCTCGGCAATCGCTGGCTGCCGCAAACGACGTGTGCGGATTGCGCTTAATGTTCAGGCGATTTTCTGCCGCCGTCGCCGCGCCAAGGCGAGCAGGCCACCGGCCGCCAAGATCAGGCCGGGCAGCCCGGCTCCTGCGATGGGACCGGGGACAGCCATGGGGACTACTGATCCTCCGGAGATGACGAAGCGATTGCTAGCGCCAATTTCAATTTCTTGAGAAAGCGGGAAGGGGCCGGCGAGGATGCTTGATGGGGTGGTTAGAGAGAGCGGGTCGCCTTGAATGAAGAGGAATAACACCTGAATGGTGTTTGTTGCTACGAATGATAATTCGGTGATGGACTGGGGATCGATGACGGTGGCGCCGCCGGTATATTTGGCTCCTGGAAAGGTGGTTGTGGTCGAAGTGGTGATATTGGAACTAGACACGTTGTCAGATGTCGAGTCGAAGTCGAATGATCCACTGGCCGTACCGCCATCGGCGAACATGATGTCATGAAGGGTGAATGTCGTGATGACGTCCGCCCGCGCCGCTGTCGCTCCGACCAGCAGGAACAGTGTGGCACCAGCGATGGTGGATAGTGGTGTCATGGTGGAAGCTCCCCGCTCATGTACACCCCCCGCTGAGTGTGCCCCCCGCTACCCCCCAAGGAATAGCGCCCCAGAGGCAAGAAACACCCCAGATTTAGGGTCCAAGCGCTGGAAACCGCGGTACCCACCGTGTATTGGAGGGAGGGGCCCCCCTTTGTTCTGCACCCATTGATAAATATCACACCACTAGACCCAGTTTGGGAAACGGCCCCAATTGAGGGAAGGCAAAGCGACTCCGAGGGTAAGCCGCCCCCCTAATCCGGGGGATGGGGGGTGTGCACCGGACCCGATCTGAGAAAAAGAAATAAAATCAAAGACTTTGCGGCAAAGATCGCGATCTTTCCCTTTCTCCTCTCTCGCTCTCGATTGTGGGAAGAGATGTGGGTACAGACTGAGAAAGCAGAAATACCTGAGCAATATCAATGATGGATGGCGGAATATTTCCGCCTCAGCTCAGCAGCCACAGCTCCAGCGCGACTGTCAGCAAGATGCCGAGCAGCAAGGCCAAGAGAAGATAAACAGCGAGCGGCATGTTCATGGCAATGCGACGCGAAGTGCGAGCGAGCGATTAACCTCATCTCTACCGTTGATACATCTCGCATTGATGTGGTTATTCCCAAAAGCTAGTTGCTCTTGTTCCTAGCTTTCCTTGTGCACGCATGAGCTTTTCGCCCAGTTTGTTGTGCAAGCGTTCGCGAGTACGCCGGTAGATATGTGATTTGCTATCGAGGAAGTTTGCAATACGGTTTGCTTCAAGGATTGGGCGTTCGCGTTGGTCGACGGTTTGCGAGGCGAAGATTGCGTTGTGGCAGCGGCGGCAGGCGAGGTGCCGGTGCTGGCAGTAGAGTTTGAGGACTGCTCTTCCGCATGAGCAATGCACGGCGTAGCGAATACCAAAACCAGTCTTAATAGGCTTTACCTTGAACGCCTCTACGTGTTGCGGGTCGCCGCGATGCAATGGTGGAAAGCGGAATTCGACGACGCAGTTGGAAACCTTTGCGCTGGCCAATTGTGGATATCGAAATGAGATGTTGTCTAGTATATAGGTTTTCGGGTCGTAAGGCGAGGGAATTCGTAGGCTTTTCACTGTTATCGAGGGTAGTTTCTCAGCGATAGGCCGCGGTGTCGTGCGGCCAGAACGACGCCTTTCCTCCAAGCCTTTCTTGAGTTGCCACGGCATCATTAGTTCATTCCCCCTTCCGCCTCGGCGCGGATCGCCTGCAGTCCTGCAATCAGCCTTTCGTGTGCCTCGACAGCACGTTGTATGGCCGCATCGTCGGGGTCGGCAAGGCCGACAGATTGCAACAGTTTGCGGGCGATATCTTCGCGGCTTTGGCAGTCGTCATAGCCGCTTGACGATTGCTCGATTACCGCAACGAGTCGAGCAGCAATATCAACGTATTTGTCAGGATGCGTCTCACGAAGCTTCTTAATTGTCTCGACGCCGTGGCTTTCGAAATCGCTTTCAAGCGCCCTGAACAACTTGCTGCGCAGCGACGGCTCACTAGCTTTTGGTTTTTTCGGTTTCATCGGCGTTTCAGTCCATAGAATTCCTGCACAATAGCATCGACCTCGTGAGGTTTTTCCTTCTTAGCGAGCTCGCCGCTATGCCGGTCGTCTACGACGAACTGACGCTCAGGGGCCAGCGCGACCTCGTAACAACACGCCGCCGCTAGGCCGACGAAAGTCACGCGCGGCAATATGCTCACGAACCGCGGCTCGAAACCGAGATCCGAGATCGCTTGCAAAACCCGGTTCTTGTCGCCGTCGAGCAACTGAAATCGAAGACGTTTGCCATCGTCGAGCGGCAGCGGCGATGTCACCCATGCGCCCAGACTCTCGATCTCGCGAGCAAGCGCCTGTGCCGTCCGCTGTCGTTGGTTCAAGATCGCCGTCATTTCTTTCTCGGCCTATAAGCACTGGAATACGGGCTGCCCTGACCACGAAGGTATCCGTCCCGCACGTCGTATAAGCCTTTCTGCACCGTGGGCAATTCGTCCGCTTGCCTTGTTGCCCGCCGCAGCGCTTGATCGCCACTATGCTGTCGTGACGACTTAGGCTTTCGCCCGCGATAGGGATCAATCATTTGCCTTTGTAACCTTCCCGCAAAGGTGGTCCGCTCCGGTAGGCAGTAGCTTCACCTTTCGGAGAGCGCCAACCGCCTACGTAATTTGGCCTCGATTCCCCACCTTGGCCGCCGCCCCGACGCCAATCGCTTGCATCAATGTCGTCGCGCGGACCCTGCAGGTTGTTTGGATCCCCAAGCCGTTGCGGGTAGCATTTGTCTTCCGGCGCTGGGAACGTTTTTGTTGACCCGCCAAATCTTTTGGTCGCCATGTCCTCCCCATGAGCCATCTCATTGACCACCCCGCCGAGACCCTTAACACCAGGGATTCCCGTTCTGCATTTATCGACAAACTTCACCATAGCTTTCTCCTCATTTTGCATTTTGCTGAAAGGCAACAAGAAGCTCTTGCAGGCGCGCGTTCCATTTGACCGGATCCGACGGCAACTGCTCTGCGCTTAGAGCCTTCATGACAACACTGGGCACCCCATGCGGATTCTCGGGCGGCGGCAGATAATGTCTCCTGTGGCTGAGCTGAGAGCGCGCGTCACCCGCGCAAGAACATTCCCGCCTTTCAGCCTTGAGCGCGTAGTGCCCATGTCACTTCACCGCTGAGAAAAAACCGGCAGCCGCACCCTTGCTCTCCGCTGGGCTGCAGTCGCCGGAGTGTCCGTCGCGCTTTTGCGATAACGACGGATTCGGATTGGTGTTCTTGCGTTGCCGTCGCTCGCGCAAGCGATCCTGGCGCATTAGAAAACGCTGCTCAGCTTCTTGCTTTGCCTTGCCGCGTCGCATTCACATGCCCCGTAACAACTTTTCGAGACACGCCTGATACACGAATTCATTGGGCGGCCAATTCAAAGCAGCGAGCTTGGCGAGTATCTCGTTCGGAATTAGCTTCTCGCCCTTTTGCCTCAATCGCAGCATTTGCCGCTGCCTCATAAGCTGCTTCATGCGCTGCCCCTGCTTTCGTGCATTGGTGCGCGTGCTTGCCATTGCTATGAGCTCGACCAGCGAACGGGATTGTTGATAAGCGTGCCATCGAGCCTCCACTGTTTCTGCCCGGTGAAGGAATCTTGATAGTTCTGTCCGCCACGCCACGCCCCGTTGTGGTAGAGGCCCCACTGACGGCGGCCGTCGGATTCGTACAAAAGCACAGGCCTCGCTCCCATTGTCGGTGGCCGAGTCCATGCTTTGGGAATGCGCTGGAAATCTATTGCGCCAATCATCTTGGCGCGGGCCATGGCCGCCATAAGGGCGATCCGTGTATTTCAGGGCCATTGCTAATTTTCCCCGTCTCTTTGTACCAAGCCGGATTGCTGCAACTTGTGTTGATTTAGCAAGTGCCGCGCCATTTCTAAATCCGTCATGCCGTGCAGCTTGCACATTTCACGCGCCATCGGCTTTAAGCGAATTCGCGTTGGTGACTCGATGACGTATGGTTGTTCATCGTCCATCGTGCATTCCTGCGGCCTTCTCAGCCATCATCCGCTTTTTGCCTTCCATATACTGGCTGTCGCTCAAGCCTAGTGTTCTTGCAAGTTGCTGCTCTTCAGCCGTCAATCTCAGCGGCTCGCTTGGGGATCGGCCCGTCGTCATGCTTGGCGCGTCTCTTGTTGGCGGTGCTGACACTGGTGCAGCAGGACGCGCCTGCTGTGGCACTGGCGTGCGAGCTGGCGCTGCCTCAACGTAACGCGGCTGAATAGGTTGATTGGCCGCTGGGCGCACTTGCTCAGGTCGCGGTGTCAAGCCAAGGAGATCTTCCATCCGCTCGAAATAGCGATCCGTCCATTCCTCTCCGGATTGGCGCTTGGCGACGTCATGCAATGCGATGATGGTATTGTTCTTGGCGGCATCCAAAATGAACTCGGGGTGCTGCCTCAACCAATTCTTGGCTCGCTCAGGCAATCCAGATCCCGCAATAATCTGCTCAGCTGTAATCGGCTGTTGCGGCTGTGGCTCAGCCTCTCGCGGTTGTGCCTGCTGCTGCCGCACAAGCTTTTCCGCGTTCTCTACCTCGGACAAGCGCCGTTTGAGTTCGTCGCCTATTGCCTTCCGCTCAGCTTCCTTGACTGGCCCAGGCTCTTCGATTCGCATCGGCTCGGTAGGAACATCCTTGTCATCTGCAACCGGCGGCGGTTGAGCAGCCGACTCTTGCGGCATTGCTGCTGTTGGCCCATCCTTGCCGTTTTCGGGAGAGTACCTTTTCCGCAGTGAAGCCATCGCCTATTCCTATTTCCGATTTCCGAGTCGGCCTTGCGCAGATACTGCACGCAAAGCGTTGTTATACTGGTTGGCACTCAAACCGCTAGCTTTCGCCGCTTCATTTGGCGTCAACAAAAGCTCTCCGGGATCGTACTTCAGTCCATAGTCTTTGCCGTACATCGTCAAAAGATTATCGATGGCTTCAAAGTATTGCGGAGTGTTCACTTGCAAGCCCATGCCGGACTTGCCTGCACCGATGCTTTGCGCCGTCGCGTTTGGATCACGCGGCGCGACCGCATAGTTATGTGCCATCTGAATTGCTGCATCGGCCGCTTGACCGTGGCGCTCTCGGAACGCGCTACGTCGCCGCAGCCACTCAACCGCACGCGGATCCATCTGCGGCGGCCGCGGCGGATTTAAAGCGGCCCACTGTTGCTCATGCATGATGCAATCGTTGTCTCTCAATTCAAATTCCTGCCAATCACCACGCGCCGCTGCTTCATCACGCTTTGTTTGCTGATATGTTGGCTCAGCCATTGTTGTCGTCCTCTTCGTTCTCTCCATCGCCATCCAAGTGGGCGATCAGATCGCAGCATTCTTCGTACCAGTGTTTGAGGCCAGCTTGATTGCCACGCGTCGCTTGGTGCACCATCTCCTGCAGGCAGCGGGCAATCGACATTGCCGCGTGGGCCGCAACTTCGTCACCGTGCTTCAAGCGCTCGTAAATGAGTTCGAGCGTATTGGTCGGGCCGTCACCATCGCCGTCATGCTCGCGGTTCAAGTTATCTTCGTCTTGCCCCGGGCCACCATGAGGCAAACCAATCGCGATCATGAGGGTCGGCCTACGCATTGCCATTGCCTCGGTATTCGCCTTGCTGGGTGCAAAATTGCGTAATCCCAATTCGAGCGCCAATGCCTTCAGGAATGCCCCAGCGTCGGCAAACCCTTTTCAATGCTTCGTATTGGGCCTGACTAAGATTGACCTTCAATTGGATTGGATAATTCACGGGACGAGCGCTCTTTGCCCTGACAGCGGGACCGTTAGCCCCTGGCGCGGGACTCTGCGGGCTAGTGGAGGGGTCCAAAGCGAACCTCCGGGACCCTAGAGGTGCCTAGGAACTTGTGAACCGCCTGCCGCAAGGTGTGGCGCTCAATCTCCCGCAGCGTGGCCTCGCGCTCGGCGGGCTCAAGCCCGGAGATCGCCAGCGCAAGTGCCGCGAGCCCAATCCCGACGAGATCATTCGGACTGCGGCTGATTGCGATGGCATCATCAAGCAATCGATCAAGCTGGGGGTCAGTCATGCTGCTACTCCTGCTGCACTCTGAAGGACGGTCGTTGGTGCGGGGCGCTGTAGATGCACACCGCCATCAACAAAAACGATGCCTTCGGCTTCCAGAGCCGCAACCACGCGATCCAGCGCTCTCGCATTGGCATTGGGAACGCTGCCGCTCGAGCCTTCCCATGTCGTCAGGCTTGGACGCGAGATTGCAGCACGGTCTGCAACCTCTTGCTGCGACAAGCCAGCAAGACTGCGCGCAGCGCGCAACATGCCGCCTGTGATTCGTGTAATCGCCATGTTGAGATTTTTGGCGCGGCGTAAGCGCGCGTCAATGTAAGCGTTTTTTACCAACCGTTGACACCGCCAACCGGCCTTGGCCTACTAGCGTCGCCCCGCGGCGGCTTTCCTTCGGTCGGGCGGCGCGTGGCTCGGTCGCTCCCAGAAAGATGGCCTGCCGTCCTGCCGCGGGGGGTCGTATGAGGCGGTTCAAGGCCATCAACTCGCGCACAGAAGAGGGGGCAGCCTGGTCGCTGCCCCTTTCTAATCGGAAGCGAGAATGGACGCCGAAACGCGCGACGTTGCTTTGCTCACCGCCCTGTCGCTGTTCTGCGCAGGCTTCGCCTGGATTTTGGGCTACGTTATCTTGGGTTTGCTTTTTTTTGCGCTCGGTGTAGTCGCCGCTCTCGGCATAGTGCAGAAGCACTGGCGCTGACATGGGCCCAGATACTCAAACGCGCCTCGGCCTCTCGTTGCTCGGGGGAGTGGGATGACGACGAATATGACGTGCTTGCTGATGGCGTCGTCGTCGGCCGCATCATGAAAACAGAAGCCGCGCCGGTCGGGTCGCCGTGGATGTGGACGCTCGCCTTTGGCCATTATGAGGACCGCACACCGACGCACGGCTACGAGCCGACGCCCGAGGCTGCGATGGCGGCGTTCGCCAAGAGCTGGCGACGGCAATAGCCAGAACGGCACGTATCTGTCGGGGAAACTGTCGGGATCGATGTTTCAGGAGATGCTAAGTGTTGGTCGGAGTGGCAGGATTTGAACCTGCGACCCCCTCGTCCCGAACGAGGTGCGCGACCTAAACTCGCAATTACCCTTCCATTAAAGAAAACCTCGAGAAGTTCGAACCGCCGAGAGGGGCGACATAAGCACCAGGCATCTGCCAGGGCTGGGTCTGACAGTTAGGCAACGAGCTTTGCTGGAATCCGCGGCAGCGGTCCAATCGGCGTCCGGTTCCCATGCCCCGATCATCTCTAGACTGCGGCGCCATCATCAGTCTTCCACGGGCGCACCAGTTACGCCAGAGCAAGTTGCCCCCGGCAGTCTGTGAACGGCATATACTGCCTTCAACTACATCTCGCTTGGGCGCGCTCGGCTGAATGGCAACACCTTTACAGCAGTCAGCCTGCCTTCCGTTGCGGCGAGAAGGTGCGCAGACCATGCGTCGAGTGCAGCGCGCTTCTCCTCTGCCCAATCGTGCCTTTGATAAATCCCAACTACGCCAGCCCGACTTCCGCTCAAATGATTCAGCACCGCCTCGGTGACTTCGAGTCGCACGCCGAGGCGCTGCAGCCCTGTCGCAAGCGTCCGGCGCAGGTCATGCAGCCACCACCCCGAAACACTTGATGCGGTGTCGAGCGCTGACTTGGCTTTCGACCAGCCCCTAAAGGGCATTCCGCGACCGCCAGGGAAGACGAGCGCCAGCTTCGCGCGCTAGTGCGCGCCGCAGCGTCGGCGTGGTAGAGTGAATCAGCGCGGGCCGGTCGACGCACCGCCGCATCTCGTCTCAGGGATGCTTGCACCGCGTTTCTACTCCTCAGCGGTGCAAGCAGTTTGTCATGGTCGACAAGTCGATCACCGATGAGCTGACGCCGGAGAATTTTGTCCGAGCGATTGCCGATCTCATGAGGCCGTGGAAAGTCCCCGAGGGCGCCGCCTTGGAGGCAGTGCGCCGCGAGATTGAGGACCCTTGGTATATGCGTACCGACTCTCCGGAGATGGGGTTTCGCAGCGAGAACAAACAAGATGCAGAGGACCTTGTTGATGCGCTCAATGTCGTCGAACGAGCCACAGCAAAGTCGACCTTTATCGCAAGCCTCGTACAATCGTCACAGGAATTGCACGTTGAACAGGAGGCGCTGACGAAGAAAGCAGAATGGGAATTGGAGGACCTCGACCGTCTGTGGATTAAGAAAAACAAAGAAGCTGCGGAAGAATTGGTCCCGTTCCGCCAGCGAGCGGCGAGGTTAAAGAAGCAATGTCAAAAGATTATCGCCAATCCGCCAGGCGAAGACCCACGTTCCGGCTATCGACAACGTGATGTGGCTTGCGGCGCGTTGCTCTTATGGCTGAAGCATTCGACGAAAAAGCCGACCGTCGACACCAACAGTGAATTTTGCAGATTCGCTTCCCTGTTATGGGAAGCAATCACCGACGATCCGCGCAATATGGAGTACGCCTGCAGGAAGTTATTAGGTTGGCTACGCTAAGGTTCGGTCCGAATAAACCGGTCGATCCGTCGGAGAGATCGGCCAGAAAAAACCGGTCGACCTCTCCGAGGGCTCTCAGCCGTAGGTGCTAGAACCTCGCTGCATTTTTGTCTGTAGCGAGGTCAACATGCGCCGTCAGGAGCCACCAAACCACGCGATTCAGGTGCGTCTGGTCGACCCACTCTTCCGGGCACTTGAAGACTGGCGTCGACGTCAACCGCAGATTCCGTATCGCTCACGCGCGATCCGAGAGCTGCTGAGCCGCGCTCTCGAAGCTGAGCAGCGCCGCAGGAGGCATCCGATGGATGAGGCGCCGAACCCTGCATGACCTCAAATGGCGCGACCCCCGCACCCTGCGACGACAGGGACGAGGGCCGGGTAGCTGATCGGCTTGGCGGCGCGATCTCTAACCTTTCTAGCCCATCCCCTCAGGCCTCGCAACACATCGATCTGCGGCGGACTTTTCTGGCTTCCCCGCTGCTCGTCCTGCGCGCCTTCGGTGGACCGCGCCCCGAACTATTCGCACGCAAACCACGAGAGGGTTGGCATACGTGGGGCGATGAGCTGCCGCCGCCCGCTGGTGATCGGCCGGACTTCCCTACTTGCTTGCAGAGGGCGGCCGAATGACTCGCCAGCGCTTGCCCAATCGCCGGCTTGCCGAGACCTTCGAGCTCACCGTCGCTGGCCTCCGCTATACGTGCACTGTCGGTTGGTTCCCAGATGGCTCGATCGCCGAGCTGTTTCTCAACAATCATAAAAGCAACAGCGCTGCGGACACCAACGCCCGCGATCCTGCAATCGTGTTTTCGATTGCGGTGCAATGTGGCGCCGATCCGGAAGTGATCAGGCGAGCCTTGTCCCGTGGTTCACAAGGTCGCGCGTTGGGTCTCCTGGGCACCGCGCTAGATCTGGTCGCCGTCGCGGAGGCCGACCGATGATCTCCACCTCATCTTTTGCAGCAATGAAATTCGCGGCAAGCCGCGATGTGTCGGGGGATGACGAAACCTGCGCCGAAACAGGAGAATAACATGAGTACAAAAGAAGCAATCAAACAGCAACAAACAAACGGACCTGCACTAGCAACCTATGCCCTTGATCCGTTTGAGGCGTATGCCAATGCGGTAGCGCCTCGGACCATCATCGGAACGTTATTGCGCTTTTCAAAAGGCGACTATCTTGCCGGCGAAGAAGGCAAGGAAATCCCTAACGGGTCCACCTTCACCGCCAACTTGGATGAACTCTTGGCTGGGTGGATCAAATGGTCCGGCGGCAGACCCATCGAACACATGATGGTCCGCGTTGCCGAAGGCCGCACATTGCCCAAACGTGAGGTGCTCGGCGACTCCGACGCCTCGCACTGGGAGGCCGACAGCGCGGGCGTGCCACGCGATCCATGGCAGTTTACCAACTACCTTCCGCTATTGGACGAACAAGGTGGGATCTTCACCTTCGCAACGTCCTCACGTGGTGGGCTCACCGCTATTGGTGATCTTGCCCGACTATACGCACGGCACCGACGCGCAGGTCATCGCGATGTGCACCCAATGATCGCGCTCGATGTTGGCTCGTACCTGCATCCGAACCGCGAATACGGGCGCATCAAGTACCCGCTGTTTACGCGGATGGGCTGGGTGTCAAAAACTGCCTTCAACGAAGCCTTGGCCGCTGCCGGGTTTACACCAGGAGCAGAACCGCCTGCGCTTCAAGAAGAAGCGCAGGCGGAACAAATGAACGATGAGATTCCGTTCTGATGGCTCGAGACTGAGGCCGCGCCTGATCCGCGCGGCCTCTACAACTTCCACAAAGCCGACCGTGAATATACATAGCCTTTCTGCGACGGCAACTCCCGCAGACAACCCAAACTTAACTGCCGCGCTCAGTCTGACTGCGGCGGGTCTACCCGTTTTCCCCGCCGGGCCAGATAAGCGTCCATTGCTAGCTGGCTGGCAGGAAAAGGCGAGCACCGATAAGGAGCAAATACGTAACTGGTGGAATACTCACCCCGCCGCTTTGCCCGCCATCGTCGTCGGGCGCGTTAGGCTCGTCGTCATCGACTGCGATCGGCATCCTGGCGGTAGTGACGGCATCGAAGCCTTCAAGCAGCTTCTAGGTGCCAATGGCGGCAACCTTGCCGACGTGCCGATGACAAAGACCGCGCGTGGTGGTGCTCACCTCTTCTTCAAGCAACCAAAGGGTGAGCCGCTCGGCAACAGACGCGGCGAGTTGCCGGACGGCATCGATGTACGCGGCCTGGGCGGATTCGTCATTGCACCAGGTGCCGTGCTGCCGGACGGTAGGAGGTGGCAGTCTTTTAATGGCAGGCCATCGCTGGCCGAGGCTTTCAAGGCTGGCACCATACCCGAACTTCCGCCGTGGCTGGCAGACATCATCCGTCCAAACCCGCAACCGAACAGAGACCGGGTCGACGAGTATGCTGGAGCGAATAGTAGCCTGCGCGGCCAAGCGTATGCGGCAGCAGCGCTCCAAGGCGCGGCCGCCGAACTCAGTACCGCGCCGGCCGGCAACCGTAATGAGATGCTCAATGCCGTGGCCTTCCGTCTTGGAAGGATGATTGTGCGCGGGTGGATCGACGAAAAAACCGTGGCCGATACTTTGCTCGGGGCCTGCGATGCAAACAAGTATTTGCGCGGACACGGTCATCGCGCGACGATAAAAACCATCCACAGCGGCATTGAAGCTGGCAGGAAAGAGCCGCACCCGGACCTGCTGGAGCACGACGACCTCTCATCGGGCGATGAGGGCACACCAGATTCGGACCTTTCTGACCTTTCTGGCCTTTCCGGCGTGTCGACGAAATATTCATGTCGGCGGCCTGCCGCTTAGCGTGCGATTATCTCTGGCCGCATAGCCGGGCGGCGCTGCGCCAGATCGGACTGAGCGAGCGCCATGCCAACTCACGGCGTGTGCTGCGGTGGATCAAGGCGACCGGCAAGACGGAAGTTTCGATAAAGGACATTCGCCGGGATGCGCTGGTCGGTGTCCTTGATGCCGATCAGACGGAAAGCCTTGTGGAATCGCTGGCCAGGTCTGGTTGGTTGCGAAGCCCTTACTTCGCCGCGGTTAAGAACCGACTTCACCTCAATAACAGCGTACACGGCTTCGCAGGGGAAGAGTTCGTTCTTGCGACCAGTATGGACCGCCTGAGTTACGGTCTGATCGTAAATGATCAGATCGAGCTGGCCTGTTCTCCGGTCACCGTTGTCAATGACCTCACCGGTAGTGATTCCGAATGCTGGAGGCAAGCGTGATTTCAAAAACACGGCGAGCGCTTCCGCGCGCTCTTCGCCCTTGATTCCACTATGGGCGAACCCCTTCGAGGTGTCAAAATCGAGCAGAAGCTGCTTGCGGGCAGCTTCCAAGACGCCCCGGAATATCTCACTGCCCTTGGTCATCTTGCCCGTTCGTGAATTGGTCGAACGCCTGAACGCAAAGTTAACACCACAGACCGAAACAGAACGCAACTCTCGGCTTTCGGCTACGTGGGACGTACCAATACCAGCCGGTGGGCAGATCTCTATCTTTCCCACGGTCGCGACTGAATTCGCCGACGGCTGTGCAAGCCCCGAGCTGGAAACGCACATGGCGGGACCGCCGCGGACGGCAAGTCATCGATCGCCAGAATTTCCTTGGGTCCTCATGGAATAGATCAGACATGCTGAATAATGCCAGAAAGCGTGGGCCGACGCGCTGGGAGTTGGCGTCGGCGGACAGCGCGCGCCACCGATTACGCAGAGGGCCAAACGGGAAGTTGGACCTTGGCGAGCGATACCCCCAGCGCGGGTGGTGATTGGGCTAACGCCGGAGTGGCCACGCGCCTAGCCGGAATGTGATATATCTCTGCGAGTTCCCGGCCGATGTCGCCTCAGCAAAGCTCGGCAAGGCGCACTTGCTCGCCGGAAGGCTGCCCTTGGCCAGCGAAATGAGGCTGTCCCGAGAATTGGAACGAGCGGTGGCGGTATCTTTCACTGCTCCCCATTCTGCATTAAAGTCTTCCTCTGTAATGGAGCGTGGCAAATGGCACTTCCGACCCTGGGCTCAGCCGTAGTGCAGTCGCTAAGAGCGGGGCAAATGCATCCCGATCTTCCTTCAGCTCTCTTGACCCAAGAAAGAAATAAGGTTCGTGTTCGTGGCGAGGATCGGCATTGGGATTATAAGGAGAAGTTACCGCTTGATGGTCCGTTTGAGACTGCGGAATTTGCTAAAGACGTTCTTGCTTTTCACAATACGGATGGAGGCGTAATCATAGTCGGAGTGTCGGACAAATTTGCAGCGAACGGCGTTCCAATGTCTATGATCTTGAGCAAGAAACTATTGCGCGATAAAATCAAAAACTTTTGTGCTGATTCGGTTGATCTATTTCAGGAAACCATTGAGCTCCCAAATGAAAATCTGCTTTGGCTGATATTCGTCAGAAAGTATTTAAGCGTGCCGCAAGCAACGGAAAGCGATGGCCCTTATGCTCGCGGGGCTCACATGTTCAACAAAGGACAATACTTTTACCGAGATGGAGACGAGGTAAAACTCTGCCGCAGCGAAAATGATATGGAGCGAGTTTTCCGTGGGTTCTCGAATGCGCATCTCGGCGCTTACAATTATGACGTGGATCAACCTTATTATCGGCTATTGCACCCAAATTGTGAAAAGTTCATCGGGCGCCGAGCGAACGTTGATGAGGTAAAAACGAAGTTAGGGCTGCGCCATCCCATTATCGCGCTCGACGGTCTTGGCGGTGTGGGCAAAACAGCAATCGCAATTAAGGCAGTCCGTGAACTGTATGACGATAGCGGGAAATATCTTTTTATTGCTTCTCTTTCTGCAAAATCCAAGATGTGGCTTGGCTACGTAGGCCCCCGAGCAGCGGAGTTCGCTGACTTGCATGGACTTCTACGTGTCATGGCAGACATCATTCCTGATGTGCAGAAGACGGATGATACGACGACCCTGAAACACTCACTTATTGAGTTCATGAGAGGTATGAACGGCCTCATACTTGTAGATAACTTGGAAGAAATTAAAGACGATGCAGTCTTCGAATTTTTGAGCCAGGAAGTGCCTGAGCCAGTGAAAGTTCTTGTGACAAGCAAGATTACGAAAAATCTCGGCGCTTTAACAATCTCTGTTCCCGCCATGACTGACGAAGAGGCTCGCGGCCTGCTTGAGCTTGAACTTGACCGACTTGGGTATGAGGTTAAAAGAGGGGACGGCGATCAGAAGCAGGCAATCTTGTTAGCGGCTGGCGGGGTACCATTAGCTATTAAATGGGCGGCGCAAATGGCCGCCGAACGCCGGTCGCTCAAAGAGGCTTCGTCGATATTGCGGGGTACCGGGCCAGGGAAGCAAGCCTTCTTGAGCTTCTGTTTCGCAACTATGTACGACGCATTGAGTGATATTGCAAAAGATGCGGCCAAACTAATCCCGCATCTCGATTCCGAATGGCAGCCTATGACTCTGGCAGTAATGCTTGACCAGCCGGTAGAGAGCGTCCGCCTGGCCATCTACGAGTTGGCCGACCAAGGCCTAATATACAGCAACGATGATGACAAAGATGGGTATGGGGTTCTTCCGTTAACTAAGGAGTTTTTGTCGAAGAAATGGAATGAGGATCAGACTTTTCGTAAAAAGGCAATGGCTCGACTTGACGAAATGTTCGAGGCAGATGGGGCTGATCACGTGTTGCGTAATTGGTCAGCGGAACGACGTGTCAGCCATCTTATTCCGAAAGACCCGAAAGGCGGAACATAGCGGCGCGCTGAAGATCATAAATTTGGCGCAGAGTTGGATTGGGACACAAGACATGCGCCCTCAGGAGACTGTCCTACGTTTTCTGGAAGGGCAAAATCTATACTTGTTGGGGAGGATGGCACCTGGAATTGCGCATATGCGGCAGGCTGTTTCATCTGAGGAGACGAATGAAATCTTAGAAGGTGACGACTTACTAATCTTCGCTGACGCTCTATTTTCTTTCGGGGGATATTCAGCAGAAAAAGAGGCTTGTACGGCGGTTGCGCTTGCACTTCAGAGGAAAGCAATTCCTGGCCATAATATTTGGAAAAACTTTTTGGAGTCGAATATCAAGCGCAACGAAATTAAGCCGATCGCAAATGCCGTCGCGAATATTCTTGATGTTAACTTGCTTTCGGCCGCGATTGACAAATTGGGACGTCTGTTAATTGGAACTTCAGGCTATACCTATGAGGACTCCTGGGCGACGGCGTTGAGCCGGCTCTTGAACTCCTCGCTTCCCGAAGACAAAAAGCTGTCTTATCGGGATCTACTGAAGGAGAATCGGCGTTTGCTGGCACGAGTAGATCCAAATTGGCGACCATCGTCTCCTGCAACCCCGGAAACTGGATGACCAAGTCCGCCGCAGCTGTTCTCGGGCGGTTTGGCGGCAATAGCACCGCCAGCCCGCCGGGAAGGTGCACTGACCATGTCGGCAGAAACGAGTGATCACGATCACAGCGCAGGTCCACGTGGTCACCGATGCGCCGGTCGCCTCTCTCGACCCCGATTCACAAGAGCTGAACCCGAGCGGGGGAGAACCCGGTCAAGCGTCGGCAGCCGTTTGTCGCCGGAGCACAGTGCTCGGCGCCGGACTGACTATGGTGTTTGGAATGATTGCAGCGGAAGACGTTTGCCGGGTAGGACCCGTAGTCGGAATCGCCGTCACACGTATAGCTACAAATGAATTTTGTCAGCAGTGGACGTATGGTGTGTTTGAGAAAAAAATTATCATGGCCAAGCCTTTCCGAAAGCAATCGAGTGGCTCGAAACGGGACGCAGTGCCGAATTTACCGAACAACAGCTGCCTCGGTGGAAGCTGCCACGATTATCTCGCCCATGAGTCTCGAACGAGCTGATGCTCTCGATAAAGCCGTCATCGAACCTGGTGCCGTCCTTGTACCATAAAAACAGAGACCAGGTAGTAGCCGCATGGTTTGCCATTACGAGGTTTGCGAATGAGAAATGGCAACCAATCGATCCAAATATTAATGCGCATCGCGAGCGCCATTTAAAGAGCGCAGCCGCTCACCGATCTAAACACAGAGAGGAAATTGTAATGCCCTACGTCATCGTGAAGACGGCGTATCAGCTCGACTTCCCCCTAGATGATCTTCCCCTTGCAGCCCCGGCACCTGTGCGCGGGCCATGCGTCACTCGGCTCTCGCGATATCAGCACGATACGCAGCGCATCTGTGCCGATGACCCAAGCGCCTCGGTGTGCGCGCGGTGAGATTTCCCGCGTCACGCCGCGCGGGGGCGCGTAAAGAATGGGTGTATAATCCCTCCCGGAAAAGGGGAGGAGCTTCCAATGAGTGAGGAGGCGCTCCGTGGCTGGTACTGGGCTGGCGTTATCGTGTTCGCGCTGGCCGTGTTGGTCGGCTGGTACATGCTAGTGGGTACGTAGCCCGAGCTGAGTTGCCCGCCAGTTGACCGTGCAAGCCCTCGTCCGCGACATTCACTGCCGCTCCCGGATCAGGAGCCGGTTGCGCTGGTCGTCGTCTAGAGCAAACTGCTTGATGGCTATGGCTTCAGCCCTCTCGCGATCCGGCGCTTCGACCGAGCCGAGGTACTCGCCCTGCTGCGGATGATGATGACGCGCCAGCTTCGCAGATTGGCGGCGGCGGATTTCTTTCGTACGTCTTTCATCGGTACTCAAACAACCCCTTGGATGAGGAGGGAGGAAGAATCCGCGCGGGTCGGCAGCCTTGAACGGGTGATGCACCCACCGGAAGGCGGACCGCAGGCTGTCTTTCGCTAGCGTCGAGTCCCGCGCTACCCGACCGGAGATAACCCCGCTTCCGGTCGCTTCAAGAATAAGGCGATCTTCTACCAAATAAACAAGCGCGCGTTCTGGTTCAATCAATCAGATTGCGATTTGTGCGCGCCACGCTATCCCCGTGCGTTGCATGGTTCGAAGGCCCGATCCCGATAAGGGCGACCCCGGTCAAATCATCGAGGCCAGCTATACGGTCACAGACAACCTGCTTCGCGTCTATGACGAGGGGGAACGCCCGCGTGGCGCCGCAACGCTGCGGCCGGAAGGCGATCTTGAGGCGGCAGCGCGGCAAGTCATACGCGAGAAGCACGGAAAGCATCTCCGGTTTTACGATCCGATCAGCTATCGCGGTAACGTAGTCTAAAAGGCCGCCCGGTGGCGTGCCGAGCGGCACAAAAGCATGTTCTAGTGTTCGCTCGGTGACGCCCTGCAAATGACACGCGCGATGAGTTGAGTGCCGAGCAACGTCCCGAATTCTCTTACCGTTCACAGTGTCATTCTACCGTTTCGAATTTATCGCAATTGCGCAGCTAGCGCGGTACACAACAACCGCACGTGGCCCGCTCTGCTGTGAGACAATGTCATTGCGGGGCTCCTGTGGCGGAGATGAAAAATGCTCGACAAGACTGAGCAATCAGACCGAGCTCCGAACTCAAATGAGAAGCCGGAAAATTGCTACTGCTCGGCACTGCCGAAAGGGTCCGGCCCGTGCCTACCCTGCTATACGCGATGGCTGGCCGGTGGCGCTCGTAAACAAAGCCGCCTCGCGCTGCCGTCGTTTGCTGGGGCTTCGAACTAGACGAGATGCCTAGAGGGTCGCCCGGCCGGCGAGACACCACGATGACACTGGCTCAATCGGAATAAAGAAACGTGTTTAGAATTGCGCCGGAAGTTTCAAGCAATTTTCTGCCGCCGTCGCCACCAGCCGAGCAGACCACCGCCCGCTAATAGCAGGCCCGGTAGTGAAGCACCGACAAATCGGGCCGGGACAGCAGTATCTTGAGGAATGTCCTGTCCCCATGGCGAATTCGCGACGAGGCGCCGGTAGGCTGAGGTCAAACGGCGGAAAGAGGAGACCATGATGGCGGTCCCTGCATTGCTTTCGGAGCTATATGAGGTCTTCCGCCGCAAGGTCGATGCGGATGAACGGCCTGCTAGGGTTGTCGCCGAAGCTGCGGTGATCGAAGATGCTCGGTTCCGCAGTATCGATAAGAAATTTGACGCGCTGAGCCACACGATGGACCAACGGTTCGACGCGCTAAGCCAACGGTTCGACGTGCTGAACCAACCGAGCGACGGGCTCAGCCGTGTGCTGGACCAACGCTTTGGCACATTTGGTCGCGACATGGGCCAACGGTTCGACGTGCTGAACCAACCGAGCGACGGGCTCAGCCGTGTGATGGACCAACGCTTTGATGCTCTTAACAAAGCGATGGACCAACGCTTTGGCACATTTGGTCACCAGATAAGCCAACG
>Ga0306920_100003605_pt1 | contig 19696 bp, 18 predicted proteins | sample flu12Cox44000170_FD_204666 | JGI IMG/M metagenome (GOLD analysis project Ga0306920, IMG submission 204666) | Lab enrichment of tropical soil microbial communities from Luquillo Experimental Forest, Puerto Rico - flux4day.12C.oxic.44.000.170 (v2)... | ecosystem: Environmental > Terrestrial >... | reverse complement strand
CGCAGGGCGCGGGGGTCCGGCCGGACGAGGCCGCCGACTGGGTCCGGGCCGCCGCCGCCGAGATCAACGACGACCTGGTGCCGGCCGGGCTCGACCTGCCCGGCCGCCCGGTGCTCCCCCGCGACCTGCGGGCCGATGACGGGCTGCTGGCCGAGCAGTACTTCGACGCGATCCGGCGCCGCGCCGCCCGGGCAGGCACCGGGGCCGGGGCGGATAACCCGGCCCGTTCGGGTCAATGGCTCGACTGCGGATCCGGCGCGGACGGGATGCCGCGGGCCGGCCAGGACGACGGCGGCCTGCCCCGGTGGCAGGCCGAACTACTGCGGCGGCAGGTCGCGCTGGACGTCATCGCGCACGACAAGCAGCCGGGGACCGTGCCGGCCGGGCTGCTGCGCTGGGCCGAGGAGGTCCTCACCCCGAAGGTCGACTGGCGCGCCGTGCTCGCCGCCGAGCTGCGCCGGGCCGTCGCCGAGGTCTCCGGGGCGGTCGACTACTCCTACCGGCGGCCGTCGCGCCGGTCCGCCGTGGCCGGGCCGGTCGTGCTGCCGGCGCTGCGGCGGCCGGTGCCCGAGGTGGCCGTGGTCTGCGACACCTCGGGCAGCATGACCGATGACCTGCTCGCGATGGTGCTCGCCGAGGTGGAGGGGCTGTTGCGGGCGCTCGGGCTGGTCCGGCAGGTCCGCGTGCTGGCCTGCGACACCGTGGTGGCGCCCGTGCAGCGGGTGAGTTCGGCTCGCCAGGTGCAGCTGATCGGCGGCGGCGGGACCGACATGGGCGCGGGCATCGACGCGGCGGCCGCGCTGCGCCCCAGGCCCGCCGTGACGGTCGTGCTCACCGACGGGTACACGCCGTGGCCGTCTTCGCCGCCGAAGGGCATGCGGGTCGTGGTGGGGCTGCTCGGCGAGCACGCACCGGACGCGCCGTCGTGGACGCGTGCCGTGCGTGTAGAACCTTAAGGGTGGACACCAGGCCAAGACAGCAGATCCTGACGCTGATCGCGATCGCGCTCACGTTCGGGTCCGGCGCGAACGACGTGGCCAGCTTCACCCGGCTGGGCGATGTCTTCACCAGCGTCATGACCGGCAACATCGTGCTGTTGGGCCTGTCCCTGGCGGAGAGGTCGGTGTCACTGGCCAGCCACACCGTGGTGTCGATCGCCGGCTACGTCGCGGGGGTGGCCGGCGGCACCTGGGTCGCGCACGGCTTCAAGGTCCACGGCAACGGCAAGCCGGGCGAGACGGACCGGGACAGCGTGCTGCCCGGTCACGTCAGCTGGGCGCTGTTCACCGAGCTCGTGCTGCTGGCCGGGTTCGCCGCAGGCTGGGAGATCACCGGGGCCCACCCGGCCGGGTGGGCGGAGTTCGTCCTGCTCGCGCTGCTGGCGGCGGCGATGGGCATCCAGTCGTTGTCGGTCAACGAGATGGGGCTCAGCCACGTGTCCACCACGTTCCTCACCGGCACCCTGACCGGTCTGGTCAGCTCCCTGGCCAGGCCGGGGCAGGACACGAAGCACGGGGCGCGTAGGATCGGCGTGCTGATCGGGCTGGCGGCCGGCGCCCTGCTGTGCGGGCTGCTGGTGGCGACCGCGCCCCGCGCCGTCCCGGCGCTGTCGCTGGCCGCGGTGATCACCGCGCTGGTGCTGTCCGCGGTGCCGCTGCGCAACGGCGAGTAGGCAGCGCGACCGGGCATGCACCTGGGCGCGGGCGCGCGCCGGACCAGGGCGCCAAAGAGATCTGGATTCTCTTTGGTTTACTCGTGACGCTTGCTACCGACTGTTCATACGATGTGAATACCGTGTTCATGTCGTTCTGACCTCATAGGCGGAGCGTCCACGCCCTATGGTTCGGGGACGGAAGTCCGGTCGATCGCTTCATCTACCAGGGACTTCACTGTTCGCCAAGGAGACATGCCCTATCTGGTCAGCCCGACGCCAGATTCCGGAATGATCAAGATGAAAATCTCGGCATGAGCGAGTAGCTAGGTCCAGGACCTTTGGCCTTGCTATTAAAGCCATGAGAGAGCTTGACTAAATATGTGGAGGGGAATCCAGCGACAGGACGGCCGGACGGCTTAAGGCGGCTAGAAGGCAGTTATGCGATCGCCGCCCCAGCGCAGCAGATGCTGCCTTGGCACGGCGTGGAGCACATTAGCTGGGCATCTGTCGTGGTTCTGTCAGCGCCATGGGATTTCCTGATGCTGGGCAGGCTGGCGGCGCTCTTGCGTCAGCGCTACGCCGACCTCGTCTGGGTACGCCTAACGGCCCAGGGTGACGATCCCGGGCAGCTGCTGCTCACCTTGCTAGGCGCCTTGACCAGGCTTCACACCGGACGGTCGGCTGAGGTCTGGGAGACGGCCACCCACTGGGCTCGCCGGGGTGAATGGCGGCGGGCCTACCAACTGCTCGGCGAGGTGCTGAGCGCGGCAGCACGGCCGACAGCGCTGGTTCTGGAGAACACAGAACATCTGGACAGTGGTCACAGCCCGCCTTTCAGGCTGCTGGTGCAATCCCTGAAATCGGCCGTGCAGGATGGTCTTGACATCATCCTGGCGGGCGGTGTCCAGCAGCGCTCCTGGCGCCTGGGCGTCGATGGCCTAGTCCTCGGGACTGAGCAGCTACGGCTGGATCAACACGCGGCGGAACGCGGCGCCGCGGCGGCTGGCCTGGAATTGACCCCTGCCATACTCGACCGCATCGTCACCGTGACAGGCGGTGCCGGCGCAGTGCTGGGAGGAGTCTTCTCGACCGGCACCGCCATCGGGTCCGCGGCTCTTGCCGAAACGATCGCCCGTGCGAGCAGCCGTCAGGAACTTCTCGCCGACCTATGCGGAAAGCTGCTTGCTCTCACGGACGACTACACCTGTACCGCCCTGGCCACGGCGACCCGGCTGGGTTTGTGGCATCCAGCGATCGCGGCCTCGGTCGGGCACGAGACAATCGACGCACTCGATCTACCGCAACAGTGTTCGCCATGGTGGCTGGACCTTGCCGATGGATGGCGGCAGTTGATCCACGCATGGCGTGTTCCCTTGCGATCCGCTGAGGGGCTCGCGGGCCTTGATCCGGCGGAACTCATCCTGATCGGGGACTACCTGGCCCGGGAGGGAGTGGCAGAGCAGGCGCTCCTGCTATACCAGGAGGCTCATGCTGCCGATCGTGTCGCCGACTCAGCCGCCACAGTCGCAGGAGGCCTGGCGAGCGTCGGTTCCTGGCCGCCACTGGCGCAGCTAGGCGAGCAGATGGCCCGTGCTTCACCGGCGACCATTCTGGACCCAGCCGGAGCAGAGGACCCGGATGGCCAACCCTCCGGGTGGCGATGGCTGTCTCGCCGGATCTTGCGGACGAATCCATGGCGCCTCGGGAAGCCGTCGCCTCGCCGGGAGATGGCAGCGCGCGCGCCTACCGAGTCCGGCGCCCCCGAAGCACAGCCTGCCGTCACCGTCCACCTGCTTGGCGAGTTGCGGGTGGCATTCGGCGACCGCTTGGTCGAAAGCTGGACGTCGGGGCGGGGCCGGGCCGTATTCGAGTACCTCGTCGTCCACCGGCACAGCAGAGTGCGGCGAGACCGGCTGATGGCCGTGTTCTGGCCTGAGTCCACCGCCGATGCCGCACGTAACAGCCTTAACGTCGCAATCCACGGGCTCCGCCAGACGCTGCGTACCGTGGCGGGGGACCGCCCGATCGTGATCTGCAAGGAACACTCCTACTTCATCGAGCCGGATCTTGGCATCTGGGTCGATGTCGAGGCGTTCGAGGAGCGGCTGAAATCCGCCGAGCAGCACCTTAACACCGACGACGCCGCGCAAGCGCAAACGGACTTCGGTCGAAGGACAGATCGGCCCACGTGGCTCATGCCGAGCCTCCGCGAGCCGCTTCCATCCTGGCTCGGATCGGACCGATGCCGCGCCGATCCGTGCGAGGTCAGTGTGCATTTGTCCTGGTACAGGGAAGTACTGCCCGGCAACCGGAGCTGCCGGGTTGTCCTGATACCGGTTGGCAGCACTTAATTTCAGCGATGCGCAGATTAAGCGCTCAGCCCCCCGTCGGTTAAGTGCCGCTCGCGACGATCGGAGTATCTGGGACACCAGGCGCCCGGAACGGAGAACAGATCAGGTTCCGGCCGCGCCACCTCACCGAGGAGGAGAAGATGACAACACGACCGCGATGCCCGCAGCCTCAGAATTTCAGCATCGTGACCGGGTTCCTCACTCCAGGATCTGATACCGGTCCGGGGGCGCTGGATGGCAGCATCTCATTGGACGTGCTCGACCCGACCGAGAACAACGAGCGTGTCCGGGCCGTGGAGGTCTCCGACCCCTGGAGCCTCGAAGTCGACTGGTGCATCTGCGGCCGCTTCGCCGACCTCGTAGGCGGCTGCTGGTGCGTGCAGGTCTTCATCGACGACATCGACGGCGTCGGGCCAACTCACGGGCCGCTCGGCTCGAAGAAGGTGGCCGTGGATACCGGGACGACCGCCGAAGGAGAAGATACGTCCACGAGGTGCTTCACGACCACCTTTGATTTTCCTGCCGGCTCGGTCGGGGCCGGCGTCTACGACCTCGTCGTCCTCATCACCCTGTCCAGCTCCGATTGTGACGACAAGGGTCGTCTGGTTCAGGACATGGTGGGCTGGGCGGAGATCCCCGTCCTGGTCTTCTTCGACGAAAACGCGCCGTTCTGCCCGCCCGTCCGGCGCTGACCGCGGCCGTGACCGGGACCTGGGCATCCGCCCTCATGTGATTTGCCATCACTGGATGAGGTGCTCCGGGTCCCGGTCAGTGGCGTCCTAGACTGGCCCCCGGGCCAGTACTGCCAGAGCAAGGAGCACCAAGTGACGCACAATGGTGACCCCCAGTCCAGCAGCACGGGACCGTCCGGCGACGACTTCAAGAAGATCGACGGCATAGGCCGGGTACTCGAGCGGCGCCTCTGGGACGCCGGGATTCTCACCTATAGCGATCTGGGGCAGCGCACCCCGGAAGAAATCGCCGCGCTCCTGCCGCCCACCGCCGGGATATCCGCCGAACGCATCGCCAGCCAGAACTGGACCGGGCAGGCCCGCGAACTCGCGGAGCATCCACCCGAGGCATCGGTCCCGCGCCAGCATTACGCCGCCTTCCACGTCGAATTCCTTCTCGAGTCCGACAACAGCGTCCGCGGCACCAGAGTCCACCATCACCAGACGGACGTTCGCGATGCCTGGGCGGGATGGGATGAGGAGAAACTGCTCACCTTCCTGCGCGATCGGATACCGCTGCCCGCCGCGGCACCTCCGGCCGGAGCGCCCGGTCCTGAGTCGGCTCAGACCCAGCCAGGTGAGCCTGCTCAGGCCCAGCCAGGTGAGCCTGCGCAGGCGCAGCCAGGTGAGCCTGCGCAGGCGCAGGCGGGAGATCAGGAAGCGGGAAACGCCGAACCCGCGTCGGCGGGCCAGCCGCCGGCCCCCGCTCCCAGCTGGTTGCCGTCCTGGTCCCTGAGCATCGAGGAACTGGCGCCCATCCGTGATGGCCAGCCCAGCCATACCCTTCCTTCCGGCGAACCGCACTCGGTGCGCCTCACCATGCGCATCGACGCGGCCGGCACGCCCGTCCACGACAGCTTCGACTTCTCTGCCGTGATCGCCGCCCGTAGGTTCGCAGGTCACGATCGCTTGCCCGTGGGGACCACTCACGGGACCGTTCGCGCAGGCGACCCTGTCTCGGTCGAGGTGACCGGGCCGGCCCTGCCCACTGACCTGTACCGCCTGGTGGCAACCGTGGACATCTACCCTGCGGATCACTCCCCCGACGAGCCCTCTCTCTATCAGAAGCGGGCCTCCGGGGATTTCATGCGGGTCGCCGATGTCCCGGTGGGCTCCGCCCCGGCCGTGGCCTGACGTCTTTCAAGTCCCGTGTGGCGCGGACGGAAATGTCACACCTCGGCGTCAGCATGTGACCATGAGACCGGTTCTGAAGGCGGGATTGCTGCCGGTGTGGCGGGACCGGGACACGCTGCAGTTCGGGGTGGATCCGCGGCGGGCGGTGGCGGTGGGCGGCCTCGGCCAGACCGCGGCCGTGCTGAGCCTGCTCGACGGGAGCCGCGACCGCGACGGGGTGATCGCCGCCGCACAGGCGTGCGGCGTACCGCCCGAGGCGGCCGGCCACGTGCTCGCGGTGCTGGCCGCGGCGGGCGTGCTCGACGACTTCCCGGCCCGGCTGCACGCCTCGCTCCCCGCGCAGCTGCGCGCCCGGCTGGCCCCCGAGCTGGCCACCGCCTCGCTGGCCTACTCGGACGGGGACGGCGGGGCGCGGACGCTGGCGCGGCGGCGGGGCGCGTACGTCCGTGTACACGGCGCGGGCCGGACCGGCGCGTGCGTGGCCAGCTTCCTGGCCGCCTCCGGTGTCGGGCACGTCGGCTGCGCCGACCCGGAGCCGGCCGAACCCGCCGACCTCGCGCCCGCCGGGCTGATCCTGGCGGACGTGGGCGCGCCCCGGCAGGAGGGCGCCGCCCGCGCGGTCGAGCGCGCCGCGCCCGAGGTCAGGACGGGCGACGACGGCAGCGTCCCGGACCTGGTGATCCTGACCGGGCCGACGCTGCCCGACCTGGCCGGCCAGCTGCGGCGCGACCGGATACCGCACCTGGCGCTGCGCACCGGGGAGGCGATCGGCGTGGTGGGACCGCTGGTAAGGCCGGGTCGTTCGGCGTGCCTGAGCTGCGTGGACCTGCGCAAGACCGAAGCCGACCCGCGGTGGCCCAAGATCCTGGCCCAGGCTACCTTCGCCCGGTTCCGGCCGCAGGCCTGCGACACCGTGCTCGCGGCGATGACGGCCACGCTGGCCGCGGCGCAGGCACTGGCGTTCATCGACCGGCCGGGGACGGTCCCGGTGACCTCGGACGGCACGCTGGAGCTGGCGCTGCCCGACTGGCAGTGGCGCCGCCGGACGTGGCGGCCGCACCCGGCCTGCGGCTGCGGTGCGGCGGTGCGGTAAGTTCGCGATCTTGACAATAGTTGCTTATTTTGGAAATAATTGCCGGTATGGCCGAGGATGCGGGCGGGGGCGAGCTGGCGGCGGTGCTGCAGGCGCTGGCGGATCCGGCCCGGCTGCGGGTGGTGGAGGTGCTCAGCCGGTCGCCCCGGCGGGCCGGGGATCTCGCCGCGGCGGCGGGCGTGCCCGCGCCGACCATGAGCAAGCACCTGCGGGTGCTGCTGGCCGCGGGGATCGTGACCGACGAGCGGAGCGCCAGGGACGCCCGGGTGCGGGTCTTCCGGCTGCGCCGCGAGTCGGTGGTAGCCGTGCGGGCCTGGCTGGACCAGGTGCAGGCCCACTGGGACGAGCAGCTGAAGGCGTTCAAGGCCCACGTCGAACGGGAGGGTGCGCGATGACCGAATCAGCGGACACGATGGTGTCGTCGGAGGTCGAGGTGGCGGTGGACCCGGACACGGCGTTCACCGCGTTCACCGAGGAGCTCGACCTGTGGTGGGTGCGCGGGCCGATCAACCACTTCGCCGGGGGGCGCACGGTGGCCATGCGGTGCGAGCCCGGCGTCGGCGGCCGGCTGCTCGAGGTGTACGAGGACGACGCGCTGGAGCTGGGCCGGATCACGGCGTGGGAGCCGGGCAAGCGGCTGGCCTGGCACGGCTCGCTGGACGACGTGACCATCGACGTCAGCTTCGCCCCGGCCGGGGCGGGCTGCCTGGTCCGGGTGGAGGCCAGCATCCCGGCCGGCGGCCAGGACCGGGGCGGGACGGCGTGGGTGCGGGTGACGCCGAAGTGGTTCGGGCCATGGTGCGCCCGGCGCGACAGCGCGCCGCACGAGGTGCGTGACCTGGCCCGGCTGGCGCTGGGCGTGTCCTACGCCAGGCCGGCCGCGGCCGCTCGGTGGCTGGCGAGCGCGTTCGGGTTCACCTCGCCCGATCCGCTGCCGGAGGGCGCTGACCCGCTGCCCGAGACCGGCCACGGGCATCCGTGGATCGAGTTCCGCCTGGGCAACAGCTCGCTGATGGTCTTCAAGCTCGACTCCCAGTCAACGGCCGAGCCGCCGGGCCGCCCGGCGGTTCACGTGCCCTGGGTCTACGTCGACGACATCGACGCGCACTACGGGCGGGCCAGGGCCGCCGGGGCGACGATCGTCACGGAGCTGGCCAGTCCGTGGGGGCTGCCGTTCTACGTCGCCGACGACCTCGAGGGCAACCGCTGGACGTTCGCCCAGGCCCGACCCACCATGCGCTGACCCCTCCCGCCCGGCCGGTCACGCCCGGGTCGGCAGGAAGATTGCATGAATGTGGCGCTGTGCACATTCTTTTGTGCACAGCGCCACGTTCATACCCTGCCAAGGGCACCGGCACTGCAACGGACGATGCGAACGAGGAGCAAGAGGCAGCCGGTGCCACTCTCCCGGCACCCCGGTTAGGCCGGCACGCGTCTCGCTGCCGAACGGGACGTGCGCGGCCTGCTGAGCATCGGTGACTGGTGCCCGCCCACGATCAGGCCGAACTCCAGTTGCTTGAGCACCTGACGGAACACCGGCGGGCCTGATTGAACCCTGACCGTCGCGGCACGCACGCATCAGCGGGCTTTGGTTGTATCGTCCGCGCTGGCCATGCGTGACAATGTGAGTGTGAACGACGTGCCCAGGAACCCGGTGACGCGGGCCGCGAAGATGGCCAGGCTGCCGATCGGGCTGGCGGGCCGAACGGCCCTCGGTGTGGGGAAGCGGATCGGCGGAAGACCAGCCGAGATCGTCGCGCAGGAAATACAGCAGCGCACGGCCGACCAGATCTTCCGCGTCCTGGGAGAGCTCAAGGGCGGCGCCATGAAGCTGGGCCAGGCGCTGTCGATCTTCGAGGCGGCGCTGCCGCCCGAGGTCAGCGGGCCGTACCGGGCCACGCTGACCAGGCTGCAGGAGGCCGCGCCACCACTGCCCACCCGCACCGTGCACCAGGTGCTGACCTCCGAACTCGGCGAGGACTGGCGGGATTACTTCGCCGAGTTCAACGACACGCCCGCCGCCGCGGCGTCCATCGGCCAGGTGCACGAGGCCAGCTGGTGCGACGGCCGGCGGGTCGCGGTGAAGATCCAGTACCCGGGCGCGGGCCGCGCGCTGATCGGCGACTTCAACCAGCTGAGCCGGGCCGGGCGGCTGTTCGGCATGCTGATGCCCGGGCTGGAGGTCAAGCCGCTGCTCGACGAGCTCAAGGACCGGATCAGCGAGGAGCTCGACTACGAGCTCGAGGCGATGTCGCAGCAGATGTTCGCCGACGCCTACACCGACGACCCGGACATCTACGTGCCCAACGTGGTCATGAGCACCAAGCAGGTGCTGGTCTCCGAGTGGATGGGCGGCACCCCGCTGTCGAAGATCATCAGCGAGGGAAGCAAGGAAGATCGCGACAGGGCGGGAATCCTGCTCGTCCGGTTCCTATTCTCGGGACCGTCGCGGGCCGGGCTCCTGCACGCGGACCCGCACCCGGGAAACTTCCGCCTGCTCGAGGACGGGCGGCTCGGGGTGCTCGACTTCGGCGCGGTGGACCGGCTTCCGAGCGGGCTGCCGCGGTTCTTCGGCCGGCTGCTGAGGATCATGCACGACGACGACGCGGACATCGAGGAGGTGGAGCGCGAACTGCGCGAGAACGGGTTCCTGCGGCCCGGGATCCACGTGGACCTGGACGCGCTGCACGCCTTCCTGGCGCCGCTCGCCGAGCCGTCCAAGGTGGACTCGTTCAAGTTCACCAGGGAATGGCTGCGCGAGGAGGCCAGCCGGGTCACCGACATGCGGCCCAGCAACATCAGCCGCCAGTTCAACGTGCCGCCGTCCTACGTGCTCATCCACCGGGTATCCACGGCGGGCATCGGGGTGCTGTGCCAGCTCGAGTGCGAGGGAGAGTTCCGGGCCGAGGTGCTCAGGTGGGTACCCGGCTACTTCGATCCGGCACCTGGCGCGCCCGAGGGCGGCACATAGGCCAGCCCGTCACGGCTCGCGTTCCGGCACCTCACGACCCACGGCCAACCGCTGGGCGGCCTGCTCCTTGCGGATCACGTGCATGACGGCGTTGATCAGCGCCAGGTGCGTGAAGGCCTGCGGGAAGTTGCCCAGGTGCCGCCCCGACCGCGGGTCGATCTCCTCGCCGTAGAGCAGCAGCGGGCTGGCGTAGGACAGCACCTTCTCGCAGATGTCCCTGGCCCGCTGGTGCTCGCCGATCTCGGTGAGCGCCGAGACCAGCCAGAACGAGCAGATGGTGAAGGTGCCCTCCTCACCGGAGAGCCCGTCGTCGGTCTCGCTCACCTGGTAGCGCAGCACCAGGCCGTCCTGGGTCAGCTCGTCGGCGATGGCCAGCACGGTGGCGCGGATCCGCTCATCGTCCGGTGGCAGGAACCGCAGCAGCGGCATCAGCAGCAGCGACGCGTCCAGGGCCGTGGTGTCGTAGTGCTGGCAGAACACGCCGCGGTCGTCGAGCGCGTTCGCGCAGATGTCGGCGTGGATCTCGTCCGCGGCCTTACGCCAGGTGCGGGCCAGGTCCTTGTCATCGCGCAGCGTGGCCAGCCGCGCCCCGCGGTCGGCCGCGACCCAGCACATCATCTTGGAGGAGGTGAAGTGCCTGAGCTCGCCGCGGACCTCCCAGATCCCCCGGTCAGGTTCGCGCCAGCGTTCCAGGGCGCGCTCCACCTGCTGCCTGGCCATCTTCCAGACCCGGTCGTCGAGCCGGTCGCGTGACTTGGTGTGCAGGTATATGGAATCGAGTACCACGCCCCAGACGTCGTGCTGGGCCTGCTGGTACGCGGCGTTGCCGATCCGCACCGGCCGGGCGCCCTGGTAGCCGTCGAGGTGATCGAGCACGTGCTCGTCGAGGTCGCGCCGGCCGTCGATGCCGTAGACGATCTGCAGGTCACCCCGGTCGCGTTCGACCAGGTCGCAGAGGAAGGCGAAGTAGTCACTGGCCTCCCACTCGAAGCCGAGCGTGTACAGGCCCCACAACGCGAACGTCGCGTCGCGCATCCAGGTGTACCGGTAGTCCCAGTTGCGCTCGCCGCCCGGTGTCTCGGGCAGCGAGGTGGTCGCCGCCGCGGCGATCGAGCCGGTGGGCGCGAACGTCAGGCCCTTGAGGGTGAGCGCGCTGCGGGCCAGGTGGCCGCGCCAGCGGTGGTCGGGGAAGCGGCCGCGGGCCAGCCAGTGCTGCCAGTGGTGCGCGGTCCACACCAGCCGCCGGTAGGCGTCTTCGTAGCTTTCCGGGACGCGGCGCCCCCAGGACAGGGCGCAGAAGCGGGTCTCGCCCTCCTTGAGCAGCGTCCGCCCCCGGGCGCCGGATCCTTCCAGGCCGAGGCGGATGTCGGAGGTCAGGGTGAGGGTCAGGTCCAGGCCCTCCGCCTCGATGACCGCCTGAGTATAGCCGCGGTCGGTGTGCCGCCAGCGGGCGTGCTGGCGCCCGTAGTCGAAGGCCGGCACGCAGTCCAGGGTGAGCTGCGCCTGGCCTTCCACGCAGCGCACCGTACGCAGCAGCATGTGCTCGGCGTCGTAGTCGGTGGGCGGCCTGATGTGCGTGCTGCCGTGGGGGTGGTCGTGCTGCCACGGCCCCATGACCAGGCACTCCCGCACCACGAGCCAGCCCTGGCCGCAGTCCCAGCTGGTCTCCAGCACCATGGTCCCGGGAAGGTAGCGCCGGTCGCTCGGCACGTCCGCGTCGTCCGGGCCGAACCTGAACCATCCGGCGTCCCGGTCCAGCATCGCGCCGAAGACGCTCGGGCCGTCCATCTTCGGCAGGCACATCCACTCGACCGAGCCGCTCGGCGCCACCAGCGCGGTGACCTCGCAGTCGGACAGGAACGCATAGTCCGCGATCGGCGGGTACGGCGAGAACTCGTCGAAGCTGCCGGACGGCCGCTGGCGGGAGCTGTCGGTCAGCGCCTCGAGCGGCATGGCGTTCTCTGCTGCCACTGCGATCCCCTCTCGTCACGTTTTGTCTCGTTACGTCACGGCCGGACAGCTGAACTGGGGCGGCGGGTATCGTCCGGGGCCTATGGCAAAATAGTAAGCTGATTAAAAGCTTTCTAACTAGAGCTAATTTTTCGGACAACAGTTCGCGAACGGGTGATGTCCGGCAGGTGGAGGAGCTTCTGGCCGCCGGGGCCCGGGTCGCGGCGCGCGGGTGCGTGAGCGGGTTCCCGTCACTCCGGCACCGCCCGTACCGGGCCCTGACGACGTGGATGTGGCATCCACGTCGTAGTAGCAGCATGGATGTGGCATCCACGCCTTAAGAACGGGCGGGCCGCGTCGACGGGCAGGTATCACGGATCACGGGAGCTTACCGGGAGCACAGCGGCACCAGGGATTCCGGCGATAAGGCATTGCGCGCTGACGCCATGAAAGCCGCGGTTCATGTGGGCCGGGACGCGGCCGGCGGGGGTCAGCCGAACAGGTCGACGACGGTCTTGGCGCCCATGTCGTCGCGGAGCAGCCTGCGGCCGACGACCTCCATGTGCGTGCGCCAGTGCCGCTCGGCTCCCTCGGCGTCGCGCGCCTCGATCAGCAGCACCAGCTTGCGGTAGGAGCGGACCAGCTTCCTGAACTGGTCCCGGGTGTCCGGGTGGTCAAAGGTACGCATGACGACCGTGGACAGGTGCATGGCGACGACTTCGCGTAGCACGCCCGCCTGGACGGCCAGGGTGCGGTTCCCGGCTCGCTCCAGGATGAGGTCATGGAACCGCTGCGTGGCCTGCGACCAGGCGTCGGCGTCCCGGAAGTGCTCGTCGCTCTCGACCAGGCCGACCAGGTACTCCACGCAGCCGTTCAGGTCGTCAAGGTCCTGCTGGGAGCGCCTGGCCGCGAGCAGGCCCGCGGCAGCGGGCTCGGTCACCATGCGGGCCTCGTACACGTCGGCGATCGTCGTCCCGCTGGTCTGGAGCAGCAGGCCCACGTACCTGGCCGCCACGGCGATGTCCGGGGACACCACCCGCGCCCCGCCGCGGGCGCCGCGGCGGACGCTGATGAGGGATTCGGCCTCCAGGATCCGGAACGCCTCGCGCAGCGTCGGCCGTGATACGCCGAACATCTCCATCAGGACGGTCTCCGACGGCAGCGAGTCGCCGGTCTCCAGCTCGCCACGGACGATCTGGCCGCGGATGTACGACGCGATGAGCTCGGCCGTCTTGGGCGCGCGCAGGACCGGCCCGGCCGGATCACGATTCGAGAGCACCCGGAGCACGTCCTCACCCAAAGGAGTTATTGAGTTAACCGAGCTTACCGGATGTACCAGCCCGGTTCCGGGCTAGCGGCCCTCGAAGACGGCTTTGCCCGGGCCCTGCTCGAGCAGGGAGGTGAGCCCGGCGGGCAGGTCGCGGGTGGCGAAGATCTGGCCGACCTCCCGCGGGGTCACGGCGTCGGCGGCGGCCACGCCGTGGTCGCGGGCGATCTGCAGCAGCCGCTTGCCGACCGCGCTGGCGGCGGTCGGGCCCGCGGCCAGCCTAGCCGCGAACGCGCGGGCCTGCTCGAGCAGTTCCGCCGCGGGCAGCAGCTGGTTTACCACGCCCCACTGGTGCATCTCGGCGGCGGGGTAGACATCACCGGTCATCACCAGCTCTGCCGCCCGCGCCACCCCGGCCCGGGCGACCAGACGCTGCGTCCCGCCCCCGCCCGGGGTGAGGCCGACGGTCGCCTCGACCAGGCCGAACGACGCGTCCTCGGCGGCCCACATCAGGTCGCAGCCTAGGCACAGCTCGAACCCGATGGTGAGGTTCAGCGCGTGCACCACCGCGATCGTGGGCACCGGCAGCCGTTCCAGGATCTGCACCAGCGCTAGGAACCTGGCCATCAGGGCCGCGCCCTGGGACGGGCCCAGGCCCTGGAACTCGTGCACGTCCACGCCGGCGCAGAACACCTTGCCCTCGGCCCGGAGCAGCACCGCACGTGCCGCACCATCGCGGGTCAGCATGGCCAGCTCGTCGAGCGCGGCGGCCAGGTCGGCGGCCAGCTGGCCGTCGAACAAGTTGAGCGGAGGAGCCGAGATCACCAGCTCGGCCACGTCACCGGCTGCGGTCACCCACACCTTGGCCATGTCCGGGTTCCTCTCTGGTCGCGGCTGGTCCGGCGCGGCCGGATGTCCCAGATCCGGGCGCACGCCTACGGCGCGACGGACACCGCGGTCGTACCGGGCGGTCGCGTGGCCGAGACTACTGGATCGGGCTGGCTATGCCGGGTCTTCGTACTTGAAGGACAGCCGAAGCTTGGTCCGGAAGACGATCTCGCCGCCGTCCTCGATATGCAGGTCCTGCTCCACCACTTCGGCCACGCGCAAGTCACGTAGCGACTTACGGGCGGTGGTCACCGCGGTGACCGCGGCGTCCTCCCAGGACTGGGTGCTCGTGCCGATGACGTCGATGACTCGGTACACGCTCACGGGATCCTCCTCGATTCCGCAGAGGCAGAAAACTGCTCTTGTTGTAGCCTCGTTCCCCCGGGATCTGGCCGGTATGCTCGCCGCGGTCAGAAAGGCAGGCACGGGCAGCTCCGCCCGGCTGATCCGGTGCCGGGCGGAGCCGTGTCAGCGGGTACCGCAGGCGGCCTGGCTCACGCAGGGCGCCGGTCCGGCGTCTGCGGACCGGTCATGGCCCGGCGGCAGGTCCCGCGGCCGATGACCTATTCCTTCCAGCCGTAGATCAGGACATCGAGTGCGTCCGTGCCGGTGCCGCCGGCCGCGTCGGCGAAGACGCTCAGCTTCGTCCCGGGAACCTCGTAGACACGCGTCACCTGCTGGTGCGGCGCAAGTGTCAGCAGATCCAGGAACGCGACGAGTTCCTGGCCTTCGGTAATCGTGAGCCGTATCGTGACGCCGGTGCCCGAGCCGATTCGCTCGTCGGCGACAACGCGGATCCGCTCGTAGGGCGTAACATCTACCACCCCCAGCTCGTGCGACGTGCCCGCGGGTACCGATACGCCCCCGGGCTTGGTGCGGAACGCCAAGACGTTGGTCATGGCCGACCCCTCCCCTTGTCTCATTTCCTATTCCTGTGCCTCCGTGACGCGCGGCGCGCACGGTCCCGGGCGGCCAGGGACGCGACAGCTCCCGCGGCGGGCGCTGCCCGGCCTGGAACGCCCGGCACCGCACGATCAGCACCGGCCCCCTCACCCGGCCCTGACCCCCCGCATATACAGAGGCGCCGGCAACGCCCCAGATACGCGCGCACTTGAGAGCGTCGGGCCAGCTGATGCGTGAGGACATGGAGCGGCACCCGCGGATCTGCCGCCGTCTATAAGATTTCCGGCAATTGGCGCCGATGGTCGTACGGCTGGCGCGCTTTCCGGGTGGTGACAATCCTGCGCTTGCGCAACGACTCGAGCCATTCCTGCCCGCTGAGCAGTCGCGTGGTCTTGGCCGACTTGACCTCGCCTGCGGCGGCAACCGCCATCGCGACGCTAGCAGCGGTCACATCATCGGGTGCCTCATACACGATGAGCACGTCATATTCGCCAAACGGAAAGCCAGCCACCACGATCGTGGCTCCCAGCTCATCCAGTGTCGGCCTGATCGCTTCCATGGGGTCGTGTGGCTCCGTGAGCTGAGCCGCCATCGACTTTGCGGTATAGGAGGCCTGGTACATGTAAAGCGTCATCGAGATTCCCCTCGGTGGGAACAGGCGAAGCGATCACCTGCCAGTCCCTGTGACGCCCTCCGACGTGGGCGAGGCGAAGGGCCTGAGACCACTGTGGTCTGAAGATCGTAGACCCGGCCCGGACCGGAGCACCAGCCTCCGCCCCCGGGCGACCCCCTGCTCAGACGCGCCCGAGCCTCGAATCCGGCCAGCTGGCTAGACACCGGCCTATGCTGACGGGCAGTGTGCACATGGACAGCGGCATGACAGGACGTTTCCGCGGAGACGCCTGACGCAATTGCGTGGAGCGTTTCCGCGGAAACGCCAGGCGGACGACCATTAGCCGAATCCGCCGTCGGATATCCGGCCCGAAATACATCGGGCAATGGGGAGGGCAGGTCAGCGAACTTCGGTGTACTCGCTGCGGTCCAGCCGCACAACGTTGGTATAGTCGCTGTCCTCTGGCTCTGCGACGTAGGTGTACTGGGTGTCGTCCAGTTGCGCGACACGGACGCTGCCCCCGGAGAGTAGCTTGCGCAGGTGCCGCATCCCGCTCATGCCCGCGAGCGCGACACCTAGGGCAGCGGCGAGGATCGAACCGCCGAACAGCGCGAGCCCGCCCACGACGTGGCCCAGCATCATCATGACCACTCCGGCCAGCAAGGCCACCGGCACGGCCGCCACCAGCAGTAGCGCGAGCAGCGTCATGGCGATCACAACCTTGGCCGACCTGTCCGGCGTCCGCTCCACGTACCAACTGGTCATCACGCTCACCTCTCAGGGCCCGCTGCTCCTCAAGGACACCGGGCTTATCAGATAACACGATATGTCGTGTGCTCTATGTCAACGCACCTGTCGATCAGGATCATCCCGTGACCGTCCGGCTCGCTGACCGTGGGCGGGCAGCCTGCCGCCGGAGTGTTCCCAGCGCGGCCGGGTGCAGCGCCGGGGCTGGGCGCACATTCCGGCCCCGGTAACCCTTGATCGTCCTGGTCCAGGCCGACGGCCGTAAGGCCGGGGGCCAGGAAAACAGGGCCGTGACGACGAAGGCACGTTCAGGCACATGGTGAGAAACCTGGAACTCCAGGTGCACGGGTCCGATCTCGGGCGGTGTGAAGACGTGCGTGCCGTAGTTGCGGTCGTCTGACGTGGGCTGCGCTGCTATGGTGCGCCAGTCCGTGACCGCATCGGCGGGGAAGCCCCACTGTGCGGCGTAGTCACCGATGAGCCTGGCGGTGGCTTCCAAGCTGTCGGGCGGAAGCTGGACCGTCAGCCGGTCAGGCTCCCCCGCGGGGGTGGAGCCGAGCATGACCGCCATCTCCGCGCGAGTGTGATAGGCGCGGCCGCCGGGCAGCGTGATCGTGACGTCGAACGGCGTGCGGCCGGGGTTCACCCAGACCCGGCTGCCGGCGCCGGCGGCGAAGCCGGCCGACTCGCGGGTGGGCGCGCTGGTCAGGTCGATCACTGTCGCGGCCGCCCGCGGGGACCGCCCGGCAGGCCGGGCGCTGGGCGTTCGCGGCCCGGCCGGCGCGGCGCGCAGGTCCACGTCCCAGCGGGTCAGCGCGCCCGCGGCGAGCTCGCAGGCCCGCGCCAGCAGCCGGTAGCCGGTCATCCGCTGCGACAGCGGGATGGCCATCAGGGCGCGTGCCTGGTCGGGGTGGTTCCGGATGAAGGCCTGATAGGCCGGCAGCGTGTCGGCATCGATGAGCTTCCACCGGTCCGCGAACAGGGCGATGTTCCCGTCGGCCAGCGGCGTCCGCGCGCTGACCGCGATCGGCGGCAGCCGCGCGCCGACCCGGAGCGGGTACCGCTGCGGGAAGGACTGGGCCCGGGGCACCGACGGCGCCCCGGCGAGCGTCAGCAGGTACGTGAACGTCCGGCCAAGCGGCCAGCGGTAGGCCAGCATGCGGACGTAATACCGGTCGATGATGTCGTGCTGCTCGCGGAACAGCAGCGTCCGGTTGCCGTCGGAGACGGCATCGGCGGCGGGATCGTGGCGGCCCGCATCAATCCGCCGCCAGGCCTCAAGCGTGGCCGCGTCGATGATCCGGGCCTGGTAGAACTCCTCGATCTGCGCCATCCCGCCGGCCAGGTAGGCCTCATGCATCGCCGCCTGGTCCTCGAAGATCTTTTTCTGCATGGTGAGGAACGTCGTCTCGTAAAAGCCGAGATCGCCCGCGGCGCGCCCGGCCAGCCGCCGTGATGCCCGCCCGAGCGCCGCGATCACCGCCCCGCGCACCGCGTCCGGGAGCACGCCCAGGTCCCGGAAGCCGGCGTAGAAAGCCGGGCCGATCATGGCCGCCAGGCCAGCCCACTGCAGGTAGGGGTGCTCGATGAACAGCCGCCCGTAGTAGCCGTAGACAGCCTCGACCGTCCGCCTGTTCTCCTCGACCCCCCGTCCGGGGTGCCAGCTCTCGCGTTCGATACCCGCGCGGTCAAGCGCCCGCCTGAACCAGGCCTCCCGCAGCTCGTGCGCCTCCACGCCCACGACGCTACAACCCAACGCCCGACACGGCACGCGGCGATCCGCGGCGGTGCTACCGTGCTGGGGGATGGTCACCCCCACAGTGAACTCGGGCTTGCTCCCGGTACAGTGCGTTTCCGTGCGGGAATTGATCACGCCGACCGTGCGGCTGCGGGAGTCATGGCTTGCTTCCCGTGACGAGTGGGGCCGGAATGTCCACCAAGACGGTGCTGGCCTGCGTGACGACGATGACGTGGACAGCGTCGCCGGCTTCGCCCTGTGGGTCGGCAGGCTGCTCCGCGCGGCGGATACCTCTAGGCCGGCGGCTGAGGGCCGTGCGCGACACCGAACTCGGTCTTACCCGCCGTTACTGGATCATGCTCTGAACCGGAGTGCTGCGGAAGACCGCCCCGGGCGCTGGGCCGCCCGTACGCAGCCGGACCGCGGCACACGGCCCACGTCAGGGCGCGCTGATCGTCAGACCGAGTGGCGCGGAGGTGCCGATGGGATCGCTGCTCAGCGTCATCGCGGTGACGGTGACCGCGAACGCGCCGGCCGCGCTCGAGGGTGTGGCGGTCAAGGTCAGGACCGAACGACCGCCGATGACGGCCGTGCGCGGCGAGAACGACGCCGTTACGCCACTGGGCAGGCCGCTGACGCTCAGGGCCACCGGAGTACCGTTCAGATCGGCCGTGGCCCGGAACGAGACGGTGATCCTGGTCCGGTAGCCCGCCCGGACCGTGACCGAAGACGGGCTGAGCTGCATGGTGTAGTAGCTGTCCGGCGAAGACGCGGAGTGTACGTCGCTTGTGACGTTCGCGGTAACGGCAGCCTGGCTGGCGAACGCCGCCTGCGACCCGCCGGCGGCCATCAGCAGTGCCGTCGGCAGCAGCGCCGCTTTCAGCAGCGTTCCGGGGTGAATGCGAACCATGTCAGTCCTCCTGAGTGTCCGGTGACAGCGCTTCACGGCTGCGCACCATCGGTTGCTCCGGGGAATATCGCATTCCGGGTTGGAACAACGCTGATGCGGACCTGAAACGACCTGCACACAAACCCGCCGGGAGCACAGGGCGCATACTGGGTACATGGGCCGGATCATCGGGACAATCCTCGGCGCGATCCTCGCCGTCTGGCTTGCCGTCGCGGCTGCGGGCGGGATCTTGGCGACGTTCAAGGCGTTCTTCATCATCGGGCTGATCGCGATGGCCGTGTTCATCGTCGTGTGGCTCGCGGCCAAGCGCTCCCGGCGCGGCTAGCGCGGCGCGGCGGCACCGGGCCGGGGATGAGCACGGCCACCGAGGACACGCGCCCGGCCGGTGATGGCTGCCCCTGTCCGTGAGGGCGAGGCGGAGGGACCAGGACCGGCGGATTGCTGCGAGATCGTGACCAGCGGAGGGAACCCTTCCGGAGGGTGCGACCGTCGAAGCGGGCATGATACGACACCTTGGCGGCAAGGACGCTGCTGTCCTGGCAGGCTGCCTGCTCGTGATATCCGGCTGCACGGGTGGCGCGGTGCAGCGGGCGGTGCATCAGGACGCGGCCATGCGGTCCGGTCCAGTGCGGCTGACGTCGTTCCATGGCTGCGGCGAGGAACTCGCCGCCCTGCGCAAGGCGGCCGAAGCCAGCGTCGGCCCTTACGGCCTTCCGGGTCTGGCTTCGTCAGTGAACGGCGCCGCG
>Ga0306920_100003604_pt1 | contig 19700 bp, 12 predicted proteins | sample flu12Cox44000170_FD_204666 | JGI IMG/M metagenome (GOLD analysis project Ga0306920, IMG submission 204666) | Lab enrichment of tropical soil microbial communities from Luquillo Experimental Forest, Puerto Rico - flux4day.12C.oxic.44.000.170 (v2)... | ecosystem: Environmental > Terrestrial >... | reverse complement strand
ATGGTGCCCGGCGCGGCGGTCGCGGTCGACGTGATGCGCGGCGATCTCCAGATGTCGGCGATCGGCACCCTGACCTGGCGCGATGGGGACCGCGTGCTGATGTTCGGCCACCCGTTCTTCCAATCGGGGGACGTGCGGCTGCCGCTCTCGACCGCCATGATCACCACCATCGTGCCGAGCGAGGCCTCGTCGTTCAAGCTCGGCGTGACCGGGCGCGAGGTCGGCGTCATCACCCAGGATCGTCGCGCGGCGGTGGCGGGGCGGCTGGGCGAGACGGTGCGGCTGCTGCCGCTCTCGGTCGCGGTCGAGTTCCCGAGCGGCCGGCGCTCCGCGTTCAGGTTCGAGAGCATCGAGGACCGCGCCCTCGCCCCCTCGCTGGTGGGCGTGGCGGCGCTCAACAGCGTGCTGGAATCGGGCGGGGCGGGAGCGAGCCAGACGCTGCGCTGGACCATGACCGTCCACCGTCACGGCGCGGCCCCGCTCACGCTCGAGGACGTGGTGGCCGGCGAGTCGCCGGCCACCGAGCTGGTGTCGGCGATCTCGGCCCCGGTGCGCTTCCTGCTCGTCAATCCCTTCGAGCGTCCGGAGCTCGACAGCGTCGTGGTCAGGATCCACGTCGAGTCGACCCGCAGGCTGTGGACGCTGCGCGGCGCCCGGCTGCTGAGCGCGGCGGTGCGCCCCGGCGGCACGTTCAAGGTCGAGTGCGACGTGGAGCGCTGGCGCGGCGGACACGAGACCCGCACGCTCGACGTCACGGTCCCCGAGGAGGCGCCCGACGGCGGCTACACGCTGTGGCTGGGAGGCGGGGCGGAGCTGGCCCGCTACGAGGCCAAGCTGCTGCCGGCCCGCTACCGGCCCACCTCGCTGACCGACGCGGTGCGGCGCCTGCAGGGCAGCCGCTCGTCGGATGCGCTGTATGCCGCGCTCTACGCGCGCGCGATCGAGGTGACGAGCGACGGCCGCGACTACCCGGAGCTGCCGATCTCGGCGCTGGTGGTGCTGGCGGGGGCCGAGCGGGCCGGCGACGGCGCGCGCCGCGGCGAGGTCGCGAAGCTCGACGAGCGCCGTCTGTCGCTCGGCGGTCTGACCCGCGGCGAGCTGGTGCTGCAGGTGCGCGTGGACTCGAAGGCACCATGACCATCCCTCGCCCGGCCGCGGCGCTGGCGTTGACGCTCGCGCTGCTGGCCCCTCCTGCGCGCGCGGCCGAAACGCAGTGGTGGGTCAGCGACGTCCCGGCCGACTACGCGCGCGCCGAGTCACGCGGCGTGGTGGTGGGCTCCGACGGCGCGCTCGGCCTCGGGCCGCGCACCACGGTGACGCGGGCCGAGAGCCTCACGGTGGTGTGGGCGCTCGCGCCGCTCAAGGACGGCTCGGTCGCCATCGCCGGCGATCGCGGGCGGCTGATGCGCTGGAGCGAGAGCGGCGGCATCCGGCCGTGGGTGCGGCTCCCGGTCGGCCAGGTGCTGTCGCTGATCGCCGACGGCGACGGCGTGGTCGCCGGCACCGGCCCCGACGGGCTGATCTATCGCATCGGGGCGCGCGGCGACACCTCACTCATCGCCCGCACCGGCGAGCGCTACGTGTGGGGGGTGGCGCGCGCCGCGGGCTCGGGCGACGGCGCGGCCAGCGCCTGGTACGCGGCCACCGGCACGCGCGGCCGGCTGCTCCGGGTCGAGCGCGGCCGGGTGCGGATCGTGGTCGACACCGATGAGAGCAACCTGGTCTCGATCCTGGCCGATGGCCGCGGCGGGGTGTACGCGGGCGGCGATTCGCATGGGCGCATCATCCACGCCGCCGCCGACGGCGCCCTGAGCACCACGTACGACGCGAGCGAGGACGAGATCCATGGCCTCGCCCGCGGCGCCGACGGGGCGCTCTACGCCGCGGCCCTCACCGCCGCCGCGGTGAGCGACGAATCGCCCGACCATGATCAGGCCGAAGCGCCGGGCGGTGGTCCGGCCGCCGGCCCCCCTTCCGGCCCGGCCCCGGCGCGCAGCGCGGTCTCGGATGGTCGCGCCACCATCTACCGCATCGTCCCCGACAGCTCGGCGAGCGTGGCCTGGAGCTCGACGCAGCCCTTCATCTTCGCGCTCGCCAGCCTGCCGCGCGGCGTGGCCGCGGCGACCGGCAGCCGGGCCGGCGTCTACCTCGTCGATCGCGGCGGCGCGAGCCAGTGGCTGGCCGCGCCGCAGGGCCAGGTGACGGCGCTCGCGGTGGGCCGCGACGGCGCGCTGTTCGCGGCCACCTCGAACCCCGCCGCGCTGTGGCGGCTGGGTCCGGGGCGCGCCGAGCGTGGCGAGCTGACCGGCCCGGTCCTGGACGCCAAGCGCATCGCGCGCTTCGGGCGCATCCAGTGGCACGGTGAGACGCACGGCGGCGCGGTCGAGCTCTTGTGCCGCAGCGGCAACACCGACCCGCCCGACACCACGTGGAGCAAATGGAGCGGGGGCAAGGCGGGCGAGGACGGGCTCGCGAGCGGCGCTCCGGCGGGACGCTACTTCCAGTGGAAGATCTTCCTGAGCGGCGGCGATCCACGGGTCGAGTCGGTGGAAGCGTCGTGGCGCGAGCAGAATCTCGCCCCGCGCGTCGAGGACGTGGTGCTGGCGCCGCAGGGCCAGGCGTTTCGCGAGGGCGACATCCAGCCGCGCATCGAGCCGGTGACCCAGTCGCTGCCCGGCGGCCAGAAGGTCGAGTACACGATGCCGCCGGCGCAGGGTGCGCGCGCGCTGCGCGAGCTGCCGATCTGGGCCCGCGGGCTGCGCACCATCCAGTGGCATGCCGTGGATCCCAACGGCGATTCGATGCGCTACCGGGTCGACGCGCGCGCCGAGGGCGGGAGCGCGTGGATCAAGGTGGCCGAGGACCTCGACGCCCCGACCTACACCTGGGACACCGCCACCTTCCCCGATGGCCGCTACCGCCTGCGTGTCACCGCCTCCGACGAGGACGCGAACCCGCTGGGCGAGGGCGGTACCGGCGAGGCACTGAGCGCCCCGATCACGATCGACAACACGCCGCCGGTCGTGACCGCGTTCGAGGCTCGCGGCGAGCCGGGCGCGGTGCGGGTCGAGGGCCGGGCCGAGGACGCCGAGAGCGCGCTCAGCCGCATCGAGGTGGCGGCCGACGACGGCGACTGGCGGGTCGTGACGCCCGACGGCGGCTTCGCCGACCGGCGCACGCTCTCGTTCCACGGCCGCCTGCCGGACTTGAAGCCCGGCGAACACACCGTGGGGCTGCGGGTGGTGGACGGCGCCGGCAACTACGCGCAGCGCTCGACGCGCGTCACCGTGCCCGCGACGCGCTGAGCCGGTGGCGCGGCGCGGCGGCCCCGGGCCCGAGCCGGCGCGCGATCCCGGCGCCGGGCCGGCCCGCGACCGCGGGACAATCGAGCTCCTGGCGCTGGGCGCCGCGCTGCTGGCGCTGATCGCGCTGATCGCCCAGCTCCCCGACTGGCTCTCGGGCCTGCGGGCCCTTCAGATCCGCTTCGCCGCCGCCTTCGCGCTCTACGGCCTGACCCTGGCGCGCCTGCCGCGGCTCGCCGGGGCGCGCGGCGCGGTGATGATCGTGCTCGGGGTGGCGCTCGCGGCGAGGCTCGCGCTGCTCGGCGCGGCGCCCGCGCTCTCGGACGACATCTACCGCTACGCCTGGGAGGGCCGGGTGCTGCTCCACGGCGGCAACCCGTGGACCCAGCGCCCCGACGATCCGGCGCTCGCGGCGCTGCGCGACCCCCAGATCTACCCCGGGGTCAACCATCCCGACCTCGCCACCATCTACCCGCCGCTCGCCGAGGCCGGTTTCGCGCTGGTCGCGGCGCTGTCCCCGACCCTGGCCGCAATCAAGCTGTGGGTGATGGCTCACGATCTGGTGCTCATCGCGCTGCTCGTGATGCTGCTGCGCCGCCACGGCATCGATCCGGCGTGGGCCGCGCTCTACGCCTGGAATCCGCTGGTGCTGATCGAGTACGCGGGGAGCGGACACAACGACCCCACCGCCATGGTGTGGCTGCTCGGCGCCCTGCTGCTGGCGCGCGCCCGCCCCGCGCTCTCGGCGCTCGCGCTCACCGCGGGCGTGATGATCAAGCTGGCGCCGCTGGTGGCACTGCCGGCGCTGTGGCGGGAGTGGCCGGGACGCGCACGGGCGCTGGCCGCGCTGGCGCTCAGCGCCGGGCTCGCGGGGTTCGCATGGCTCACCCGCGGGGCGAGCTCCGGGCTCCACGCCTACTGGTCGACCTGGCGCAACAACGACCTGGTGTTCGAGCTGCTCGAGCGCTGGACCGGGCGCTTCGAGACGGCGCGCGCGATCGAGCTCTCGATCGTGGCGGTCGTGATCGCCTGGACGCTGTGGCGCGGCGCCGAGACCGCGCGCGCCGCCCGCGCCGCGCTCAAGACCGGTTACCTGGTCTCGCCGGTCGCCCATCCGTGGTACGCGGGCTGGTTCCTTGTGCTCGAGCCGCTGGCGCCCAGCGCGCCCTGGATTCTGCTCTCGGCGACCGCCATCATGAGCTACGGGGTGCTGGCCGCACCGGCCGCGGGGCGCAGCTTCCACCTGTCGCTGGCCTGGCGCGCGGTCGAGTTCGGAGTTCCGGCGCTGCTCGCCGCGGTGCTCGCGGTGCCACGGCGGCAGGCGCGCAGGGGAGATCGATCGTGATCGAATCGTGGCTCGATGCCGTGCGTGCGCAGGTGTCGGGCGAGCGCGCGCTCGAGACCGTGACGGCGATCACGCGCTTTCATCGCATCCAGTCGAGCCCGGGCTACGATGCGGCCGCCGCGTGGCTGGCCGGCCAGCTCGAGCCGCTGGCGCGCGGCGGCGTGCAGAGCGAGATCGAGCGCGTCCCCGGTGACGGGCGCACCCGTCGACTCGGGGCGCTGATGCCCGAAGGCTGGGAGTGCACGCATGCCCGGGCCACGCTGTGGGATCGGGGCCGGAGTGAAACGCTGTGCGACCACGCGCGCCTCAAGCTCTCCCTGATCCAGCGCAGCGTTCCGGCCCGCGGCCGCTACCCGCTGGTGGCGCTCGACGACGGCACCGAGCCCGCCCATTACGAAGGGCTCGAGGTGCGCGGCAAGGTGGTGGTGACGCGCGGCGCGGTGCACCGCGTGCACCGCCTCGCGGTGGTCGAGCGCGGGGCGGCCGGCCTGCTGTTCGACGGCCGGCGGCTCCTGCCTCCGGTGCGCGGACCCGAAGTCGACCCCGACTCGGTCGCCTACACGTCGTTCTGGTGGTCCGAGGACGAGCCGCGCGGCTGGGGCTTCGTCGTGAGCCCGGCCGCCGGCGCGCGCCTGCGCGAGCACCTGCGCCTCGGCGGCGCGCTCGAGCTCGAGGTCGAGATTGAGAGCCGCCGCTTCGCCACCATGATCCCGCTCCTCTCGGCCCGGCTGCCGGGTGCGGGCGAGCGCGAGATTCTGATCGTGTCCCATCTCTGCCATCCCGAGCCGAGCGCCAACGACAACGCCTCGGGCGCCGCGGCGGCGCTCGAGGCGCTGCGCGCGCTGGCGGCAATCCGGCGCGCCGGCCGGGTGCGGCGCTCACCGCTCGGCATCCGCTTCCTGTGGATGCCGGAGCTCAACGGCACCTGCGCTTACATGGGCGGCGAGACCAACGGTGCGAGCGGCGGGCGCGCGGCGCGGACCGTGGCCGCGCTCAACCTCGACATGGTGGGCGAGAATCAGGCGGCGTGCGGCAGCACGCTCCTGATCGAGCACCCGCCGTGCTTCACCGGGAGCTTCGCCGAGGAGCTGCTGCGCCGCGTGCGTGACGGCGCCCAGGACTGGGTCACCTCCTACTCCGGCCCCGGCCACTACTCGCTCGCGCGCCTCGGCGAGGTGCCGTTCAGCGGCGGCAGCGATCACGTAGTGATGATCGATCCCGCGCTCGCGGTGCCGTGTCCGATGCTGATCCAGTGGCCCGACCGCTACTATCATTCCTCGCTCGACACCCCCGACAAGTGCGATCCCGCATCGCTTGCGCTCGCCGCGCGCATCGCCGCGGTCTACGCCGGCTTTCTCGCCGCCGCGAAGGCCCCCGAGCGACGCTGGCTGCTGGGCGTCACCGCGCGCGCCGCGCGCCGCCGCCTGCTGGCCGCCGCCGACGCCCCGGAGCCGGCACGCGCCCTCGAGGCAGAGCGGATGCGCGGGGGGCGGGCACTCGCGAGCCTCGCCCGGCTGGGGGTGCCGGCCGCAACGATCGAGCGGGAGCAGCGATCCCTCGCGCGCTTCGCGCGCCGCGAGAAGCTCGACCCCGGCCCGTCTCCCGCGCCGCTCGCGGACGCGACCCCGGCCCCGCGGCGCCGGCTCGAGGCCCCGCTCGACTACCAGCGTCACCTGCTTCCGGGTTACGGTGCGCTGGGGCGTGAGGAACAGGAAGCCTGGCGGCGCCTCGAGGCCAGGACGCCGGGCGGCGGCGGCACCCTCGACCTGGCCTGGGCGGCGGCCGGCGCGGGGGAGGGATCGCTCGACGACATCGCGCGCCGGGTGTGGCTCGAAACCGGACACGATGTGGCCGGCTCGGTGGCGGCGCTGTTCGAGCTCACCGGCCGGCTCGGGCTCTCGGGCCCCGCGCCGCGGGGGGAGGAACGGTGAAGCACCAGCGGACGCACTACGGCTACGCGCTCCGGATCGATCCGGGCGAGGAGATCATCGGCGCGCTGACGGGGTTCGCGACCGGCGAGAACGTGCGCGGCGGGCTGATCAGCGGGATCGGCGCGGTGGGCGAGGCCGAGCTGGGATTCTACAAGCCCGCGACCGGAGTCTATGAGCGGCGCCAGCTGCGCGGGGACTTCGAGATCCTGGCGCTGACCGGGAACTACAGCGATCTCGAGGGCCAGCCGTTTCCGCACTGTCACGTGATCCTGGGGGGGGAGGACTTCGCGACGCAGGGCGGGCACCTGATCCGCGGTGTGGTCAGCGTGACCTGCGAGGCGCACATCGTCATCGATGGCGGCGTGATCCGGCGCGTGCGGCGCCCTGGCCAGACCTTCATGCCGCTCGAGCCGGGGGATTGAGGCCCGCGCGTAGGATCCATCGTCCACCCTGGGACGAAAGGACCATTGCGGATTCGCGTGAGCGGTGGGACCGTTCATAGGGCCGGGGTGGAGGATCTAGATGTCGCGCCCCAGAGCGGTCGCGCTTGTGATTTGCGGGCTCGTAGCCGCCCGCGCGGTGGGGGCCGAGACCCCTCCTACGTACCTTCTTTCGTGGGGAAGCCCGGGAACCGGCGCGGGCCAGTTCGACCAACCATTCGCCTTGGCGGTTGACGGCGCCGGGTTCGTCTACGTGGCGGACAAGGGCAACAACCGTATTCAGAAGTTCACGGGCAACGGTGCGTTCGTGACGATGTGGGGAACGCCGGGAAGCGGCCAGGGACAGTTCCAGAGCCCGTTTGGCGTGGCCGTTGACACCCCCGGCAACGTGTACGTTTCGGACAGCGGGAACTACCGAGTCCAGAAGTTCGCCAGTGATGGCACGTTCCTGCGCGAATGGGGCTCCAACGGCTCGGCGGACGGCCAGTTCATCGGGCCGGGTGCTGTGGCATGCGACGCTAGCGGTAAGGTCTACGTGATGGACCGCGGTAATCTTCGCGTTGATAGGTTCACGGCGGACGGCGTTTTCATAACGAGCTGGGGCTCGAACGCCTCGCCGGCCGGCATCGCGACGGACTTGAGTCAGCACGTCTTCGTCGCGGAGCCCTGCTATGTCGTCACGAGGTTCACTGATGAAGGGGTGTTCATCGGGGACTGCGGGATGGCGGGCTATGTCGAATGCGCCAACCCCGGCGGGCTGGCGACGGACTCGGGCGGCAATGTGTACCTCGTGAAGCCCGATCTCTCCCGGGTGACCAAATTCGACCCCAATGGCACGTTGCTCGTCGAGTGGGGCGCGCCTTCGCAGGGCGGACTGCTCAGCCTTCCGGCTGGCATCGCGGTCGATGGGGCCGGGAACATCTTCGTTTCGGACCTCGATGACCAGATCCTCAAGTTTGCGCCGTCGGTGACGCCCGTGTCGCGCGCGACCTGGGGACGAGTCAAGGTCGTCTATCGTTAGCCGCAACGCGGCGACGGCCCGCCCGCATCGTTGCCCGCGACGCGGGCCACCGGTACGGCGGGCCGTTTCACGGACCGGCCTGCGTGCTAGTGCTTCGTGGTGTCGGCCGGAGCCTTGGCCATCGACTTCGGGGCGACCGTGCCCTCGGTCGGGGTCGTGGCGGCCGACGTCGCGGGCTTCGTGTACTTGCTGAGCGGCGCGAAGTAGGCGTGCTTGATCATCGCCTTCTTCATCGGATTCTTGCCCCCGCCGCCGGCGTTCGGGAGGCTGGGGTCGTTGGCCAGCGCCGCGATCTTGTCGACCGTCTCCATGCCGGAGATGACCTCACCGAACACGGTGTAACCGCCCGCGTCCAGCGACGGCTGGGGCGCCAGATCGATGAAGAACTGGCTGCTGCTCGACGCCTTGGCGGGATTCACCCCGTCGCCCTGGCGCGCGGTGGCGAGCGAGCCGCGCTGGTGCTGGAGCTTGATCTCCGCGGGCACCGTGTACTGCTTGCCGTCGGGCCCGGTGGCGCCGCCGAGACCGTCGTTGTCGGGATTCTCGTCCTTCGAGTTGGGATCGCCGCCCTGGATCATGAAGCCGGGAATCACGCGGTGGAAGCAGGTGCCATCGTAGAACTTGCTCGCCACCAGCTTGCGGAAGTTGGCGCAGGTCTTCGGCGCGTCGGCGTCGGCGAGCTTGAGCACGATCTCGCCCTGCACGGTCTCGAGCACCACCGCGTCGTGGGCGTGGCTGGCCCCGGTCGCGGGCGCTCCGGCGGGCTTGGTGCCCGTGGGGGCGGCTGGCTTCTTCGCGGTCGAATCCGTCTGCGCCCCCGCCATTCCGGCCGTGAGGCCGAGCAGCGCCACCGCGGCCACGATCAAGCGAACCATCCGTCTCCTCCTTGGGACTGGCGCGGGCGACACGCACGCGCGCGGCCCGCCAGTCTAGACCGGCCCCGGGGCGACGGCAAGTTCACGGCTTGCAAAGTCGTGGCCGCCGGCCGCCCGGCCGCTGACGCACGCCACGCGCTCTTTGCTATACTCGCGCGTCGCTTCGCGGCCGATCGATGCATCATGCTCGGGCGCGCAGCGCCACGATTCCCCAGTGACGGCCGGTGCGGCCGGCATCGCGGCGATGGGAGTAGTAGCGGCTGACTTCGCACGCGGTGCAGACTCCGGTATCGGACAGCGCGCCCGCGGGCAGGCCGGCCTCGAGCAGCTGCAGCCGGGCCGCCACGGCGAGATCGAGGCGCAGGGCGCCTCCCACCAATGACAGGGCCGCATCCGGAAATTGACTGGCAACCTCGATACCGACTTCATAGCAACACGGGCGGATGCAGGGCCCGAAGTGCGCCTGGACGCCCTCGGGCGGCACGCCGCCGGCCGCGCACAGCGCGGCCAGCGCCGCGCGCGGGGCGCCCGCGAGGATGCCGCGCCAGCCGGCGTGCGCGGCGGCGACCGCGTCCCTGGAGACGAACAGGATGGGCAGGCAATCGGCGCTGGTGACGGCAACGGCGAGCGCGGGGGTGCGGGTGACCAGCACGTCGCAGCCCTCGGTGTGGCCCGGGGCGCTGACACTGGCGACGCCGGCGCCGTGGACCTGGCCGGCGGTGGCGAGCCGGCCGGGATCGAGGCCGAGGGCGGCCAGCACGCGATGGCGATTCTCGCTCACCGTCGCGGCCAGGTCGCCGGTCGAGCGGCCGAGGTTCAGTGAGTCGTAGGGCGTGGCGCTGACGCCGCCGAGGCGGGTGGTGAAGGCGAGGATGGCCTCGCCGGCTTCGCCGGGCCGCCACAGCGGCGGGGAATTCCAGAGATCGAGGGACCACATGGGAGGCGGCACGCTAGTGAATCGTCCACGCGCGGGTCAAGGACGTGAGCCAGGTCGTCGCAGCGCCGCGCCACGATCCCGCGCGCTCCTGATCGTGCCGCTGCTCGCGCTGCTTGCGGCGCCGGCCGCGATCCCGGCCGCCGGCCCGTCCGCGAAGCCGAAAGCGGCGACCGCGACCCCGAAACCCGGGGCGACCACCCCGGCCACCGACAACGTGGCGACCGTGGGCGGTGTCGGCATCTCGGGCACCGAGCTTGACCAGCGAACCACCCAGGCCCTGGCCGAGTATCAGAGCCATTCGAACAGCGACGTTCCGGCCGAGCTCAAGCCGGTGGTCAAGCGCCAGATCCTCGAGCGCCTCATCCAGCATCAGCTCCTCACCCTCGAGGCCAAGCGGCTGGGCATGACCGCCAGCGACGCCGAGGCCGAGCAGGTGCTGCAGCGCGATCCGTTCTTCAACGAGGGCGGGGCCTTCAACACCGCCAAGTACCAGGCGGTCAAGGGCGGCAACTCGCCCCAGTACCGCGCGGCCCTCGAGCAGGCGCGCAGCGCGGCCACCATCCGCAAGCTCACCGATCAGGCGCTGGCGCGGGCCGGGGTCGACGACCGCGCGATCCGGGCGCGGGCAAGCCGCGGACTCCAGCGCGCGTCGTTCGATTACCTCGCGCTGCGGCGCAGCGACTTCAACGAGCCCGGGGCGGAGCCGCGCGAATCCGAGGTGCTCGACTTCTATCGCACCCACGCCGCCGAGCTCAAGCGTCCGGATCGGGCCGAGCTCAGCCTGCTGTGGATCCAGCAGGCGCTCTCCGACTCGACCACCGCCTCCTCGCAGCGCCTCGCGGCGTGGGAGGAGGCCCAGCACCGCCGGGCCGACAGCGTGCTGGCGGCGGTGCGTGCCGGCACCCGGATGGAGGAGATCGGGAAGCAGTTCGGCGGCCTCAAGACCCACGTGGTGGCGCTGCCCGGCAACTTCCCCAGCTACTGGCGCGGTGACCCCCGTCAGAGCGAGGCGGTGTTCGCCGCCACGCCCGGCACCATCCTGCCGTCGATCGTGCCCTCGAATCCCGGCTGGCTGGTCGTGCGCGTCGACGCGGTGGAGCGCGCGCATCCGGCGCGCCTGTCCGAGGCGGCACCCGAGATCCGCGGCATCCTCCGGCGGCAGCGGGTCGCGACCCGCGACGAGCGTGAGCTGCGCGCGCTCTACGAGGCGCGGCGCGCCGAGCTGCGCGGCACCGCCTACCGGGTGCGCTACGCGGTGATCGACACCGGTCCGATCGCGGTCGGCGAGCCGAACGCCGCCGATCTCGATCACTACTACCGCGGCCACCTCGCCGACTACTCGACCTTCAACAACCAGACCGGCAGCGTCGAGTCGCAGCCGTTCGCGGCGGTCAAGGGGAGCGTGCGCCTGCGCTGGATCGCCGAGCGCCGCCTCGAGCTGGCGCGGGCGCTGGCGGAGCGGATCGCCGACACCTGGAGCGCCGGCCGCCGCGACGAGAAGCTGGAGCGCTCACCGGGGGTGGTGGCGCTGCGCGAGCCCGGCCCGGCACCCCTGGGCGCGCCGGTCGACTCGGGGGCGGCAGCGGCCGCCGTCACCGACTCGGTGGCGGCGCGACAGGGCGCCCTGGGGGTGGGCGTGATTCGTGGCGGCTTTGGCACCGTGGTGTTCAACCTGTTCGTGAAGGTCGTCAACTACGACCCGACCTTCGAGCAGGCGCGTGCCACGCTGCTGGGGTGGCGCGACGCCGAGCGGGCGCGCGCCGACGCGGCCGGCGGGCAGGCGCTCTACGAGCGCGATCCGCGCTCGCTCGCGATCGGCAAGTCGATGTTCTGGTCGAGCCTGCTGATTCCGATCCCCGACTACTTGACGATGAAGATGACCCATCGTGAGGTCGAGGAGTACCAGCGTCGCCATCTCGACCGCTACGGGGCGCCCGAGCTGGTGCACGCCAGCCACATCCTGGTGAGCCCCGACGATTCGAGCCCCGAGGCCGACGCGCGCGCGCGCGCCCGTGCCGACAGCCTGCTGCGGGCGCTCAAGGCGGGGGAGAACTTCGCGCGGCTGGCCCGCCGCTTCAGCGACGACGAGGCGACCCGCGACCAGGGCGGCGACCTGGGCGAGTTCGGCCGCGGCGCGATGCTGGCCGAGTTCGAGCGCGCCGCGTTCGCGCTCGGGCCCGGGGAGATGAGTGGCGTGGTCGAGTCCGAGGCCGGCTACCACATCATCCGCTGCCACGAGCACCTGCCGGCGGCGGTCCAGCCGCTCCCGCTCATGTACTCGAATGTCAGCTCGGACCTCGCCCTCGACAAGGCCGACAGCGTGTCCGCGCGCCGTGCCGACAGCCTGTTCCGCGCCATCCGCTCCCCGGCGCAGGCGCGCCGCGCCGCCCAGAAGCTGGGGATCGACATCCTGCCGTTTACGCGCCCGATCGGCGCCGAGACCGGTGGCGATCCGCACCTCGAGGCCTATGTCCGCAAGCTCGAAACCCTGAAGCCCGGCCAGCTCTACCCGGGCGTGTTCTACGAAAAGGGCTCCGGCTACTACGTGACCTGGATGGACAGCGTCACCGCCCCGGTGGCGCCGACCTGGGAGGAGGCGCGCTCGCGCGCCATCGAGCGCTATCAGCGCGGCGCCAGTCAGCGCGCCCTCGAGGCCAAGCGCGCCGAGCTCGATTCGATGAGCGCCCAGGGCTGGACGCTCGACAGTCTGGCGGCGCTGCGCGGCGGGCTCGAGCACGCCACCGATGTCGGCATCGTCGCGAACCTGCCGTTCCTGGGACCGCGCGACCTCGACACGCTGGTGTTCCGCACGCCGGGCCGGCTCAAGATCGGGGAGGACAGCCATTGGATCGTGTTCCCGGCCGGGCAGGCGCGCCTGCGGGTCATCGAGCGTCCGGACCCCAACCCCGGCCAGCTCGCGGCCCGGGTCGAATCCTTGCGCAAGCTCGCCGAGGCGCGGGCGCTCGACGACTACTTCGCCCGGCTCAAGCAGCGCTTCCCGGTGCGCATCCTCGATGCCGAGATGCGCGAGGTGGTGCTGCCGCCGATTCCCGAGGACGACTCGTCCTAGACTCCGCGTGGCGGGCGCGCCCCGGCCGCCCGGACGGCGCATCCTGCACGCCCCGGCCGCCAAAGCGTGCAGTCCGCCCGCCCGCGCCCCACGTGCCGGCGCGCCCAACCCCCAAACCGGCTGCCCGGATGAACTTGGGAGCAGTGGTATGCTCCATGCGTTCCCTCCGGCGGGGGATCCCCCCACATCATGACCATGCCCTCCAATAACCAGCCGGGCTCGGCCCGCCGCGTCGTGCTGATCGACTTCGATTGGCAGGATGCCGACTTGCTGCCGGTCCTGTGCAAGCGCCCGGAGCTGTCGATCCGTCTGGTCGCGGGAGCGCAGAACGACGACCCCGGGATCAAGGTCGCCGAGCTGTGCGGGCTGCCGCGCACCGTCGATCTCGGCGACCTGACCCGCGAGATCTTCGACCTCGCCCTGGTCAGCGAGCGCAGCACGCGCCGCACCCAGATCGAGGGCTTGCTGCGGGTGCTCGGCACCCCGTGCGTGACGCCGGAGTCGTTCCTCGACGGCCGCGAGACGCCCGAGGCCGCCGCGCCGGCGATCGATACCACGCTGGCGGTCCATGCCGCCGCGCTGGAGAGCGCGCTGGGCGGCGGCTCGATGAACGAGATCGTCGATCAGGCGCTGCCCGACATGACCCAGGACGCCGCGGTGCGGCCGCCCGAGGCCACCGGGCATCATCACACCGCGGGGCCGCTGGTCTCGAACCTCGAGGACTTTCCATCGCCCGAGGATCGCCGGGGACTCGAGCATGCGCTGCACGGCCTGATGACCGACACCGGCGCGAGCGCGGCCGAGCTGCACGCCGGGCGCTCGGGCGACGTCGTGGTGGTGGCGCAGGTCGGAGAGCAGGACCCGCTGCTCAAGGGCCTGGTCGACCTGGCGCTCGAGTCCGAGGAGCCGCAGGTCGTCAAGCGCCTGGCCGGCCCCGACGAGGGCAAGGCGTGGGGAGCCTGGCCCTTCAAAGCCGGCAAGCGCCAGGGCGTGCTGGCGGCGGCGGCGATCGACCCGGCCGAGGGCTGGACCATGTGGGAGAGGACGGTCGCCGAACTGCGCTCGACCTGGGATCTGCGCGATCGCGAGCAGGTTCAGCACGCCTTTCCGCTGGTGCCGGAGCGCGAGCCGGGCTGGCTCGATCGTGAGGAGTTCAGCCAGCGCGCCGAGCTGGCGGTCCATCGCCATCGCCGCGACGGGCTGCGCTTCGCGGTCCACCGTCTGTCCCTGCCGCAGGTGCAGGACGTGGTCGAGCAGTTCTGCCACATCCTGCCCGCGCAGCTGCGCGACACCGACAGCATCTGCCGCCCGGCGTTCTTCGAGATGCTGGTCCTCACCCCCGACGCGCCCGGCGCGTTCGAGGTGCTGCGCGGCCGCCTGCGCGCGCTGTTCGAGCGCGTGTGGCGCGACGCCGGGCATCCCGAGCCCGCGCACCTGCCGACCGAGGAGTCGCGGGTGCTGGCGAAGCCCGACGATGCGCCCGCGTTCCTGGCGCAGGTCGGAGCCTGGCTGACCAGCTCCTGAGCGCGGCGCCGCGCGCCCGCCCGGGTGCGCGCGAGGCGCGGGGCGCGTCCTCCGCCGTGTTTCTTGACCGTCGCGCGAGCGGTCGTGTAATGCTTCGGGCCTCGCGATGGCCCACCCGCCGCACCACCCGATCCGACGGCTTCCGCCCGCGACCGCATCGCGCATCGCCGCCGGCGAGGTGATCGAGCGGCCGCTGTCGGCGCTCAAGGAGCTGCTCGAGAACGCGCTCGATGCCGGAGCGCGGGCGATCGAGGTGCGGGTCGAGGGGGCGCTCGACCAGTTCTTCCAGGTGGCCGACGACGGCGAGGGCATCGAGCCGGACGAGCTCGCGCTGGCGCTCGAGCGTCACGCCACCAGCAAGATCGGCTCGCTCGAGGACCTCGACCGGCTCGACTCGCTGGGCTTCCGCGGCGAGGCGCTGCCCAGCATTGCGGCGGTGAGCCGCCTCGAGCTGTCGAGCCGCCCGCGCGCCGCCGACGACGCGACCTTCCTGCGCACCGAGGGCGGCGCGGTGCTGGAGCGCGGCGCCGCCGCCCGGGCGCCCGGGACCACGGTTGCGGTCCGCGACCTGTTCTTCAACACCCCGGCCCGCCGCAAGTTCCTGAGCTCCGCGGCGGGCGAGCTGCGCGCCGCGATCCGCATGCTCGAGGCCTACGCGCTGGCCCGCCCCGACGTGGCGCTGCGGCTGCTGGTCGACGGCCGCGAGCGCTTCGACTGGCCGGCGGCGGCGGGAGCGAGGGAGCGCGCCGCGGCGCTGTGGGGCGCGCGCCACGCCGGCCAGCTGCTCGAAGCGCGCGGCGAGCGCGACCAGGTGGTGGTCGAGGCGCTGCTCGGGCTTCCGGAGCATGCGCGCGCGACGCGCGAGGGCCAGGTGGTGATCGTCAACCGGCGCTGGATCCAGAGTCCGTCGATCGGCGCGGCGATCCGCCAGGCCTACGGCAACCTGCTGCCGCCCGGTCGCTTCCCCGCGGCCACGGTGTGGATCACCGTGCCGCCGGCGCGGCTCGACGTCAACGTTCACCCCACCAAGCGCGAGGTGCGCTTTGCGGATGAAGGTCTGGTGTTCAAGCTCGTGGCCGGCACCTGCGCACTGCCGCTCGCCACGCTTCAGCCGCCGTTCTCGGTAGTGCAGGGCGGGACGCCCGAGCCGGCGGAGCCGCGCTGGGCCGACCGGGTGCGCGAGAAGCCGGGACAGACCTCGCTGGGCTTCGGCCCACCCGCGGGCGCGGCAGGTGGGCAGCAGCCCGGGCCGCAGGCGACCGAGCCGTTCTCCGCGCTGGGCGAGACCGCGGTGGACCCGGGGGCGGTGGAGCCGGAGCTGTGGCAGCTCCACCGCACCTACATCCTCGCGCCGGTGCGCGGCGGGCTCGTCATCATCGATCAGCACGCGGCGCACGAGCGCATCCTGTTCGAGGAGGCGCTGGCGCGGATGCACGGCGCGCCGGCGCTGGCGCAGCAGCTCATGTTCCCGGTGCTGGTCGACCTGAGCCGCGACCAGTTCGAGCTGCTGCTCGAGCTCGGCCCCTCGCTCCGGCAGCTGGGCTGGGACCTGCGCCCGCTCGGACCGCCCACGGTGGTGATCAACGGCGCGCCGGCCGGGCTCAAGACCGATCGCCCGGGGCGGTTGCTCCAGGACCTGCTCGACGGCGTGGGGGAGAGCGGGAGCGGCGCGACGCCGGAGCAGATCGCCGAGCACCTGGCACGCTCGTTCGCCTGCCACGCCGCCATCAAGGCCGGCGATCCGCTCTCGACACCGCAGATGCGCGCCCTGGTCGACCGTCTGTTCGGGACCACGCGGCCCCACGGGGATCCCCACGGCCGCGCCACCTTCGTGCGCCTCGACCTCGACGAGCTGCACCGGCGCTTCGGACGCGCCTAGGTCTGGTTTGCGCACGCCCCGCGACCTGATCGTCGCGATCGTCGGCGCCACTGCGACCGGAAAGACCGCGCTCGGCGAGGCGCTGGCCGAGGTTCTGGGCGGCGAGGTGGTGTGCGTGGATTCGCGCCAGCTGTACCGCGAGCTCGAGGTCGGAACCGGGAAGCCGACGCCGCGGGAGCGCGCCGCGCGGCCCCACCACCTGTTCGACGCGCTGGCGCTCGGCGAGCGCGCCTCGGCGGGCGGGTACGCCACGGCAGCGCGCAGCGCCTGTGCCACGATCGCCGCGCGCGGCCGCGTGCCGGTGCTGGTGGGCGGCTCGGGGCTCTACCTCGAGGCCGCGCGCCGCGGCCTGGCCGACGAGCCCCCGCACGACCCGGCGATCCGCGCACGGCTGCGCGCCGAGCTCGAGCGCCACGGCGCGGCGATGCTCCACCGCCGTCTCGCCGCCGCCGATCCACCCACCGCGGCGCGGCTCGCGCCCGGCGACGCCCAGCGCATCACCCGCGCGCTCGAGGTGCTGGAGGCGAGCGGACGAACGCTCTCCGACTGGCAGGCCGCCGGCCGCGGCGGCGCGGTCCCCGGCACCTGGCGGGTGATCGAGCTCACCAGCGCGCCGCGATCGCTGGCCCCGCGCATCGAGCGCCGCACCCGCTGGATGTTCGAGCACGGGCTGATCGAGGAGACGCGCGCCCTGATCGCCGGCGGCTCGGGGCCGGCGCTCGAGCGGCTGCGCGCGGTGGGCTACGACGAGGCGCTGGCGCTGATCGACGGCAGGCTGGCGCGCGCCGCGGCCGAGGCGCGCGTCGACCAGCGCACGCGCCAGCTCGCCAAGCGCCAGCGCACCTGGTTCCGGCATCGGGTCGAGGCGGCCCGACTGGATGTCAGCGCCGCCGGCCTCGAGGGCCTGACCGCCGCGGCGCTCGATCTACTCCACGGATGAGGAGGCCGCGGCGCGCGCCGGGGCGGCCGGCGCGGGGCGGGGCGTGGACTCGGGCGCGGACGGTGGCGCTGCGGGTCCGAACACGATCGCCCCGTCGCTCGAGAGATCGAACCGCTCGGCGAGCGGCTCGCGCGGCAGGCCCGGCATCCGCAGGATCTCGCCGGTGATCGGCACGATGTAGCCGGCGCCGGCGGCGAGCTGGATCTCGCGCACCGTGACCAGGAAGTCCTTGGGCCGGCCCAGCAGGCCGGGGTTGTCGGACAGCGACGACTGGGTCTTGGCGATGCACACCGGCAGGCGGGCGTAGCCGAGCTGCTCGAGCTGCGCCTTGTCGCGGCGCGCGCGCAGCTGGTAGTCGACCGCCTCGGCGCCGTACATCTCGGAGGCGACGGTCAGGATCTTCTTCTCGATCGGATCGCTCCACTCGTAGAGCGGCTTGAAGTGCGCGCGCCCGCGGCGCGCCACCGCCCACACCGTCTCGGCCAGCTCGCGGCAGCCGTCGCCGCCGTCGCTGAACGGCCGCGCCACCACCGCCGCCAGCCCCAGGATCTCGCCGTGCTCGCGCACCACCGCGATCTCCTCCTCGGTGTCGGTCGGGAAGTGGTTGATCGCCACCACGCATTTCTGCTCGAACTTGCGGATGTTCTCGACGTGCTTGTCGAGGTTGGCGAGCCCGCGCGCCACCGCCGCCGGATCGGGGCGCGCGACGTCGGACAGCGGCACGCCGCCGTGCAGCTTGAGGGCGCGCAGCGTGGCGACCAGCACCGTGCACACCGGGGCGAAGCCGCCGTAGCGGCAGTTGATGTCGAAGAACTTCTCGGCCCCGAGCTCGAAGGCGAAACCCGCCTCGGTCACCACCGCATCGGCATGGGCGAGCGCCAGCCGGGTCGCGGTGATCGAGCTGGTGCCGTGGGCGATGTTGGCGAACGGGCCGCCGTGGACCAGCGCCGGCACGCCCTCGGTGGTCTGGACCAGATTGGGCTTGAGCGCGTCGCGCAGCAGCACCGCCATCGCGCCCACCGCCTGGAGATCGGAGGCCCGCACCGCGCTGCCGTCGCGCCGGTAGCCGACCACGATCGCCCCCAGCCGGCGTTTGAGGTCGTCGATGTCCGACGACAGGCATAGGATCGCCATCACCTCGCTGGCCGCCGCGATGTCGAAGCCGGTCTCGCGCGGCACGCCTTCGCGGTGGCCGCCCAGCCCGATCACGATCGAGCGCAGCGCCCGATCGTTCATGTCCAGCACCCGCCGCCACAGCACGCGGCGCGAATCGAGGCCGTGGTCGTTGCCGTGGTAGAGGTGGTTGTCGACGATCGCGGCCAGCAGGTTGTGAGCGGTCGAGACCGCGTGGATGTCGCCGGTGAAGTGGAGGTTGATGTCGTCGGCGGGCTGAAGCTGCGAGCGGCCGCCGCCGGTGCCGCCGCCCTTGGCGCCGAAGTTGGGACCCAGCGAGGGCTCGCGCAGCGCCACCGCGGCGCGCACCCCGATCTTCGCCAGGCCCTGGGCGAGCCCGATCGAGGTGGTGGTCTTGCCTTCGCCCGCCGGGGTGGGGGTGATGGCCGAGACCAGGATGAGCCGCCCGCGCGCCGGCCGCCCGTCGAGCGCCGCCAGCGCCACCTTGGCCTTGTCGTGTCCGTAGGGTTCGAGGTGCGCGGGGTCCAGCTCCAGCGCCCGCGCGACATCGGCGATCGTATGCACGTCGGCGACTCTACCCGAACACCGCCCGCCCGGCCACGCCGCGCCCTCACGCGCGCGTCAGGCCGCCGGCCGACCACCGGCCGGCGCGGAGCCGTTGACACCCATGGGTGGGAGGCACTAGCTTCGAAGGTGATTGAAGCCACCTTCCCGACGCGGGCATAGCTCAGTTGGTAGAGCGCGAGCTTCCCAAGCTTGAGGTCGCGGGTTCGAACCCCGTTGCCCGCTCCATCTTGACCACGCTTCCGGGTGTTCCGGTAACCGCGTCGGCCGCGACCGGAGCCCCCGGGCGCGTGGCGGCGGCCCGCATGTCTACGCCCGTCGTCGCCATCATCGGTCGCCCCAACGTCGGCAAGTCGACGTTCTTCAACCGGGTGCTGGGCGAGCGCCGCGCGGTGGTCCACGACCGCCCCGGCATCACCCGCGACCACAACACCGCGCGCGCCGAGTGGGCGGGGCGCGCCTTCGTGCTGGTCGACACCGGTGGCTTCCTGCCCGCGGCGCTCGAGGGGCGCGACGCCGAGGTGCGGCGTCAGGCCGAGATCGCGATCGAGCTCGCCGACCTGGTGCTGTTCATGGTCGACGCGAAGAGTGGGCTCACCGACCTCGATCTCGCGATCGGGCAGAGCCTGCGCAAGCGCGGTGTGCCGGCGCTGGTGGTGGTCAACAAGGTCGACCGCGCGGGCGACCCGGTGGTCCACGAGTTCCACCGTCTGGGGCTCGGTGCGCCGATCCCGGTCG
>Ga0306920_100003600_pt1 | contig 19708 bp, 20 predicted proteins | sample flu12Cox44000170_FD_204666 | JGI IMG/M metagenome (GOLD analysis project Ga0306920, IMG submission 204666) | Lab enrichment of tropical soil microbial communities from Luquillo Experimental Forest, Puerto Rico - flux4day.12C.oxic.44.000.170 (v2)... | ecosystem: Environmental > Terrestrial >... | reverse complement strand
TGCTCCCAAGGCAGGTGCGCTACCAGGCTGCGCCACGCCCCGAATCGTATGATGGATTAACATAGCGGCGCCTCGCTCTCAACCGGCTTCCTTACGAATCTGGCCCCGTAAGCGACGATTCCTAAGTGTCTGCGCTCACATCCGCCCTCGCTTGTTTGCGGATGGCTCCTCAAAACCAGACCAGCTCCTTAACTACGTGAGCTAATAGGTCTAATCACGCATGCGTTGCGCTCCCCAATCTTAAAGGGGTTTCTCACTTGAACTTCGCGAATATCGCGGCGGCGCATCGCGAATCGCGAAACGCCTTTAAAATCCGAGGATTACGGTGAAGTGTGGACCTCTATGTCGCCTTCCGGTTCGCACAATAGGAAGAGCTATATGGCTGCGGAATTGATTTGGCGATACATGTTTCTGGGCATCAACCTTGCGGCAGAACATATCAGCGCGGCCATCTCCCCAAAAGGCCAGCGCTTTGTCCCCCAAGCAGGGCCGGGCTGCTTCCCGTAGGTCCCCCAAACGTGCGGTCATAATCAGCAGCCCGGCTATTTTTTTGCCCTTTTCTAATCGGCGCGATCACCAATAGATTTAGAGCGGCGGCAGCCGAACCAGGTTCGATATTATGCCTCTTTTCGGAAGGAGGTTGCCTGAAAATGTCTCCCGTCCCTTTTGATCCGCTCACTTCAGCTGCACCCCTCATCGTCTATATTGATTACAAGAGCCCGTACGCTTATCTAGCTAAAGACCCTACTTACGCCATCGAAGATGAGCTTGGCATCGAGATCGACTGGCGGCCGTTCACACTCGACATTCCAAGCTATCTTGGCTCTGCACGCCTCGACGACCAGGGCCGGCTCGTGGAGAGCCGGCGTACTGAGCGCCAATGGAGCGTGGTGAGGTACAGCTATCGCGATGTGAGGCGCTATGGATCGCGGCGGGGCCTGGTCGTGCGAGGAACCACTAAGATCTGGAATTCGTCGCTCGCCGCTATCGGAATGTTGTGGGCGAAGGACCAGGGCAGCCCGGTGCTCCGCAGGTACTCAGGGTTGGTGTACGAACGTTTCTGGAAACGGGAGCTGGATATCGAAAACATCGTGGTCATCGAAGGGGTGCTCCGCGAAGCCGGGGCTCAGACAAACGGGTTCCAGGGATATGCCGCCGGCGCAGGCCGGGCGCTACACGATGAAATGCAACGGACCGCGTTCGATGCGGGAATTTTCGGGGTGCCGACTTATGTGGTCGGTGGCGAAGTCTTCTTCGGGCGCGAACATCTGGCGCGGATTCGTTGGATGCTGAGTGAGCACGCTGGTGCCGCGCCCGACGTCGCCTACGAACATCTTAAGGCCCCGAACGTAACGACGAGCCCTAATGCTGGAGGCCCGCTTTCGGTTATTATCGATTTCAAGAGCCCCAACGCCTACCTGGCTATCGGACCCACCTGCGCATTGGCGGAACAACTCGGCTTCTTCGTTGACTGGCGGCCTTTCCTTGTTTCTCCGTGGAAAAGCCATAGTCCAGGTTCTGGAGCCAATGACCGTGGCGCACGTCATCGCCTTTACCGTGCCGATTACACCGAGCGCGACGTGATGCGGTACGCGGCAAGCCGCGGTCTGCTGTTACGCGGTCTGCGCCGCGAGACCGATTCGAGCCTCGCAGCCATAGGACTCTTGTGGGTGCGGCGTGGGCCGACGCCGATTACGCATGCGTACGTGCAACGCGTGTTTGAGCGCTACTGGCGGCAAGCGCTCGACATTGAAGATGAAAACGCGCTTCGCACCTTGCTCGCTGAGATCGGCGCGCCGGTCGAAGGATTCGGGGCGTTTGCACGAGGCGAAGGTCTCGCCGAGCTGGAGCGCGTGCAATCGGAATCAAGCAACGCCGGGGTCTTCGAGGTGCCGACGTATCTACTGGAGGGCGACATGTACGTTGGCCGCCAGCACCTCCCGCTGATTCGTACCTTGCTATTGGAAGGGGCCGGCAAATCGATATCGGAAACCTCACAGTAGCTCGCCCGAAGCTCCTCCGCGAGGAGAACCGGTTTGCCTTGTGCCCCGGCGAAATGCACAATTGTCGCCCTTGCCCTGGCGGTTTTGCAGGGCACCAGATTGCGTTGCTTTTGGATCGATTCTGGAGCGCCACTGGAAATGCTGAGGCGCCACGAGCAACCTTACTAAGTGCCCTGGGTGGGCGTCAGTAACCGCGGGGCGCCTTCAAGCGGAACATAGCAGCGACACGAGTTTATCGGAGAGGGCGTGCAGCCTCGCCACAGCGCAGATCTCGCCTGATCGTAACGAAGTCAGTCTCGTCAATTTAGATTTTTAAGTTGGTTTGTTCAAAGGGCGCAATTAGTCAGTGTCATAGTCTCTTGAGTACGAGAAGTACTAGAGTGGCGTTCCACTCTCATTGATGACGGTAGTCGAAAAGGGTACCGCTAATGTATATCAGCGCTTGTGGTCGAGTAGAGTTGGGATAATTTTGCTCGGCTACGCCGATAAGATGGATTCAGGGCGGCGTTTCGCCCAGAGGAAGAACCCAACGCCGACCAGACCGGAGATGGCGGCGACGATGGCGAAGGCCGCCCACCAGAGACCCAGCGCTGCATGAAGGCCGATGACCGCGGCGCCCACCGCACAAACTGCAGCGCACAACAGGAAACCCATCGCCACCATGACTTTTAGCGAACGATCGAGCTCCTGCTCAATCAGGCGCTTTATCCCGAGTTCAGCTAACCGGATTTCGGCGTGAACGATCCGCGAGAGGTCATTAACCGCGCGCGAAACCAATTCTGGCCATTGGGCGTCCGAGCTGTAGCCGGGGCCGTCGCGGACAATTTCATTTGCTCGTTCCATTACTGCGATTGTCGCTGCCTCGATGTGCAGCAGCTAGCGCCACCCCAAGCAGGGCACCGATCGCAACCCATCGAAGTGACCGCTGCTGGCGGTCGCTCCCGGCGAAGAATCCAAGCAGACCTGCGAGAAGCGGCAGCGCAATAGGATTATTCCGCACGATTGCCTGTGGGCGCAGGCGAGCTTCCAGCTGTTCAACTCCATGATTGACTTGCTCAAGCGTCTCGCGCAGGTCGCGCTGCGCCTGCTCGAGTTCTCGATCAGCCTCAGCCGTTTCGCTTGGCCGTTCCATTGGTCATCGCGCTGGCCAGGGCGTCAGTGGCAACCCCTCTCAACCAGATTCGTGCAATAAGCATTAGCGTTGCCGCACCTGTGCGGGAAGACGCACCGCCGCCAATCACGAAACCAGCGAGGCCGGCCAACCCTAACGACAGGAGCGGTCGCTGCCAGATACGCTCGGTCAATGTCGGCGCGGTAGCCGTGGGCTCCGCGCCCGCGACCTGCGCATGAACCGTGTCGACCACCGCTTCACTCATTCTCGCTGTCCCTGCACGGTTGCTGAACGTGGTGATCAGACTAAAGCGGACCGTCAATGGCGGCAAAAGAGAAGAAACACGGATGAATTTCGCCGAGCATTCTTCCCGGGGTCCTCCTTGAACACCCTGCTATAACGACAGGCGGCGCATGATTCGCGCGGCGGCGTACCCTACGGCAAAGGCCGCCACGACCGCTATCCATGGCTCGTTGCGCACGAATTCAGTCAGGTTATCGCTCATTCGAGCCGCGACATCTACTCCAGCATTGGCATACTCCCGTGCTGCATCGTAACCCTGATTGGCATATTCGCGGGCCGAATCGTAACCCTTGTTGGCATAGTCGCGAGCTGTATCGGCGTAATCGCGAGCGGTGCGGTAACCCCGGTTGGCATATTCGCGCGCAGCATCGGCACCCTTCTCGGCGTACTCTTGAGCGGTGTCCGCCGCTCCTCGAGCCGACGCCGCGGTGTTCTGCGCTCCCTCTGAGATATTCTTGTCAACCATGACTCGTCCTTCCTTTTTTTCGTATTGCTACCGAACCGAAGCGCCGCCCAGATACGAGTAATGGATCGCAGCGTTTTCGGCAGGTGCAGTGTCGCTGTATGCCGGATGCGCTACAGCCATCGAATCGGCATCAGGTGGTGTCACGGCTCCCTTGGGGTGCGGATGACTGAGCTCATTGTTTACTGCCTCGACGCCGTAAACGCCGGCGACAACTTCTTGAACGGTTTTTGCGGCCCGCTCTGATGGGACCCTGCCCGTAATTGTCACAGTGCCATTATCCGCCGCCACGTGCACATCGGAATCGCGCGTGGACTTATTTTCGTAAAGCACTGCCTTGGTCCTGCCCTCGAGCGACATGTCCTTCACAGCGTGCACCAGATGATTGTACGCCTTCTTGGCAGCGACTTCCGCATCGTGGGCGACATCGGTTGCCGACTCTTTCCACGAGTCGTCGCTATTCTCGGTGTTGGTGGCGGTTGTCGTTGGCTTTCCCGGCTGGGCGGATGGTGACGTATCGCTATTCGCAAAAGCAGTTGTGATCGTTGTGCTGCAGTAGGAACTGCTCCGCACAAAAGATTGAATGGCAAAAATGGCAATCAGGCTTGGAACAAAGACGCGAAAAAAAACAGCAAGCCTGCTTTTCATTACAAACCTCAAGATCCCGTTCGAGGAATCGACGCGGATGTGCAATCGGATTGCATCTTTCATTCCATTACCGTGGAAGCGACCAAAAAAACACCCCATGATAATGTAGCGCTCGTAACGCGACTTGATCTCCTGTTCCTAATTATAAGGTTTTTACAAACGAAGGCCGGAATTTTATTCAAGTACGCGGTCAGTGGTGGGGAAGGTCTCAATCGATGGCTGTAATCAGGATGATTGCGCTTTCCTGCAAAGCCTCGACGCTGTGAGTCACGTTCCGATCAAGACCGACTATCTGGCCGGCCGAGATAATGCGCTCGGCGCCGGCGCTGAAGCGGATCGAACCAGATACGACTTGAACCGCAATGGGACCCTTTGTGCGGTGCTCGCGAAGGTGAGCTCCCTTCTTGAGGACCATGAGAAGAATATTCAAAGGGGCATCCTTCATAAGGCTTGCGGCGTTGCGATCCCCAGACCTCCATTCAGGGCTGGTCCTGAGGCGGGCAATCTCGTCATTAAGGCTAATCGTGACCATCCCGCCAGCGGCGGGATGGAGCGCTTGTCTGCTGTGCTCGCTGGTCATTCTAAAACTCCAATTTCGCCATCATACTCGAATATTAATCTGTCGGCAGCTGCCGAAAATCTTGGTGACCGCGCTCTGAGGATGGAGGATACAGACAAGCACCTCAATTTTGTTGACGGTCGCGTTGAGCCAGCCGATTTTAGTCTGCTATTTTAGCTGTCAGCCTCGGCACAATGGCTGGCAGTTTTCAGACTCAGCGAACGCGTTCGGTGATGGTGGCATCTTCGGTGGATCCGGCAAATAGGCAGCGCGACTACGATGCGATTAAGTCAGGTGCCGGGCTAGTTTTCCTTGACAACCGGCTGGTCGTCCGCGTCAGCGGCGACGATCGCATTTCTTTCCTGCACGGGATGTGCACCGCCGACGTGAAAAGCCTGGCGCCGGGTAAACTCGCTCGCGCCCTGTTCCTCACAGAGCATGCGCACGTGATTGCTGACTGTTTTATCTATGCGCTCGAGGAGCACGCCTTATGGCTTGAAGTTGAACAGCCGCGCTGGGCCGCTATACGGGAGCATCTTGAGCGATTTTTGGTCGCGGATGATGTCGAGTTGGAGGAACTCGACATGGTCGGCATGCTCGACGTCGAGGGCCCGGCATCCATCGATGTGGTCGCTGAATCTGTAGGCGATGCGGCGCGAAAACTCGGACAGTGGCAGCACCTCAAATGCGATGGTTTTCGCGTTGCCAATTTGCCGCGCTACGGCGGACCCGCGTTCACCCTGATTGCCGAACGGGCCGCGCTTGCAAGCCTGGCTGAGCGAACGAAACAGTTACGTCCCGAAATACGTGAGTTGAATGCACAGACTCTGGAGGCTGTCCGCGTTGAAAATGGCCTCGCGCTTATTGGGAGAGACACCGATGAACGGACGTTGGCGCTCGAGGCCCGCCTCGAACCAGCCATAGCGTTCGACAAGGGATGCTATGTCGGGCAGGAGACTATCGAACGTGCGACCGCACGAGGCTCCTTGAAACGGCGTCTCTATGGTCTCCGGATTGCTGGAAACGAGATGCCATCGCCCGGCGCTTTGGTCCAGCTTGGGAGCAAACAGGTCGGGCGCTTAACTAGCGTCGCTCCGTCGCCCGCAGCGGGTATTATCGGGCTTGCGATTCTACATCATAGCGCGTGGGCGATGGGCACTCGCGTTTCGGTCATTGGCGACAAAGGTACGATTAGCGGCTTCGTTTGTGAACTGCCGTTTGGGCAATGCGGGCCTGGCGCTACGAGCGAAGCTTAACGTGAAAGGTTTTTGTTTCGCCTTTTTGAGACGCCGCCTTGCCCTTATAGTGCTGGCAATTTAAGGCTTGATAACCGCGCTCGAGTGAAATCTGATCGATAGGTAGCGGGAGGATAAAGCTAATGGCCAATGCATTGGGTAAACGTTACATGTGTGAAAAGTGTGGCACCGAGGTTCTGTGCAACAAGGCTGGGGCGGGTTCGCTCGAATGCTGCGAAGGCGAGATGAAGCTCAAAGAAGCCAAACCGCTGCCGTCGTCTGATTGACTTCCAGTTGGTCTCGACCCGAAGCAGTATCTCAAAGCAGGAGTGGGCAGCACGGCGATGGGCGTGGCCGTGTTTAGGGGACGGTTGGATGGGATCCGAAAAGGCTGACCTCGTTCTGCACGACGGCTGTGTCCTAGGTCATCCCGAAAGCGACTCCGTCGCAATCAATGCTGGCCGTATCGTAGCGCATGGCCGCTACGGTGAGCTTAAGTCGCATATTGGTCCGCGTACTCATATGGTACGGCTTGGGGGGCGTGTGCTTGCACCAGGCTTCATTGATTGCCATCAGCATTTTCTTGAAGGGGCGACTGTGGCAGCCGGGCTTTCGATCGTTCGATGTCGCACGATTGGAGATTTACTCGCAGACCTGCGAGTCGCGGCCGCGAAAACGCCGCCGGGCAATTGGCTGCGAGCCTTTGGTTGCGATGAAGCACTGTTGCGCGAAAGACGGAGTCCGACCCGAGATGAGCTCGACAAGGCCGTCCCCAAAAATCCGCTCCGCTTACGCCATCAGACGTTGCACGCGTCGTGGCTTAATTCCCGCGCGATCGCAGCTCTGGGCCTCGAATCTGACCAGTTCGTGCCTCCTGAAGGGGCGCAGGTGCCGCGCGATGCCACTGGGCGGCTGAGCGGGCTGATCGTGGGGATGGAAGAGTGGCTCTCGGCGCGGCTGCCACGAGTCACCGCGGCCGAGATGGAGTCGCGCGCGCGCTCCTATAGCCGCGAGCTTGCCGCTAATGGGATCACTGCGTTCACGGACGCGACAGTTCGTAACGGACCGCAAGAAGTCGCCGTCTTTGCGCGCCTCGTAGTCAGCGGTTCCATCAAACAGCGAGTTTCGCTGATGGTCGGACCTCAGTACTTGAAGGCTATCGGCGCATTACGGAAGGCGGCGGCGGCCAGCGGCATGCAAATCGTGGGCGTCAAGTTCATGGACATCGCGCGGTGGGAGCCGGAACGCGTCACACAAACGGTCATCGAGACGCTTGGGCAAGATGCCGATTGCGCATTCCACGTAACCGAAATCGACGAACTCGATGCGGTCGTGCGGGCCTGTCGAAGGGCTTGGTCGCAAGTCGCGCACCAGCCGGTCAAGCAGTTGCGAATTGAGCACGGCGGCCTAATCCCGCCTGAGTATCCGGAGCAAATTGCGGCTGTCGGCGCGTGGGTCGTGACGAATCCGAGCTTCCTCTATTACCGCGGCGCGAAATACGCTGCAGAGCCGGGATTGGTGCCATATCTCTATCGTGTGCGAAGCTTGTGGGAGGCTGGAATCAAACTGGCCGCGGGTACAGATGCGCCGGTGACACCTGCCAAACCCTTGTACGCGATTGCGGCTGCAGTTGCGCGTGTCTCGATGGAGGGCTACGAACTGGCCCCCAGCGAGGCGCTCTCCATCGACGAAGCATTTGCGTTGTTCACACGGGCGGCGGCCCATCTCAGCCGCCTGCCCGCCGGCGAAATCACTCCGGGCGCACTGGCGGACCTTATCGTGTTGCCAACTGATCCTACCAAGCTGCAGCCGGTTGAGCTGATGAATCTCGCTGTTGAGACCACGATAGTGGGCGGTCAAATCATTTACGAACGGGGACGACCGATATCTGTGCAAGCCGCAGCCCTCCCGTTGTTTTCCTCGTAGTTCCGCAGCTCTCGGCAATTCAGCAAAAGGGCGCCGAGCGTCTGACTGTGGCTAGACGCTTTATCACTGCTTGCCTAGAAGCTCCATCTGCAACTTGCTTTTCGACCTACCGTCCGAGTAATCCCTTCGGTATGGTGGCTCGGCAAGACGCCGACACCGTAGGTTCTGGCTTGTCACCGGTCTTATACGAAAAACGCGATAACATCGCATGGGTAACGCTCAACCGTCCTGAGCGTCTCAACGCATACAACGTCGAAATGCGCGACAATCTGTTCGAAGTTCTGAGCGCGATTTACGACGATCCCGATGTGCGCGCAATGGTGTTGGCCGGAGCCGGCGACTCGTTCTCTACTGGCGGTGACGTAAGCGAATTCGGGCAGGCACCATCGCCTACCGCGGCGCGGTGGATTCGATTCCGCCGCGACGTCTGGGGCAGGTTGCGCGGCCTGCCGGTGCCGACCATCGCCGCGGTCCAGGGGTTTACTGTTGGCGGCGGCATGGAAATGGCGCTTTTGTGCGATATTGCCATCGCGGCGAGCGATGCGCGTTTCTGTTTACCGGAAACCGGGCTTGGGATGATTCCTGGCGTCGCTGGCACGCAAACCGCCACGCGGCGTTTGAGATTCGGCTGGGCGCTCGATCTGTGCATCACTGGACGTTGGATTGATGCCCGACAGGCGCTAATTCTAGGGCTAGTAGTCAAAGTGGTCAGGCGTCGAATGCTCCACCGCACTGCCCACGAATGGGCGTTAGGGCTGAGCCGCCTTCCACGCGAGCATATCGCGTTGGCCAAACTGGCGGTGTGGGAAGGGCTGAACCGCTCGCTGGCCGACGGGCTCGACCTCGAACGCCGGCTGGCGAAGAGAATCGCGCAGCTGCGCAACGCACCTAGGAGGTAGCTAGTCTCGTGAATACGGTTAATTTCGTTTCGATTCCCGGATCGATCGTGCCTGAGCAGGAGATTCTGGTGTTCGGCAATGAGCGATTGACCTACACCGCACTGAACGACCTGATTGCCAGGCTCTCAGCCACCTTCAAGCAAATCGGGCTGCAGCAGCGCGACGTGATAGCGATTCTCGATACCAACTCTCATCTTTATATCGCGAGCTATTACGCCGCGGCCAAGGCCGGATTAACCTTTCTTCCGCTGAACTACCGGGCCAAAGACCCTGAACTCGAATACATGATCAACACGGCCAAGGCCAGGGTCCTCCTGACCGGCGATCGCTATGTCGAGCTGATTAACCGTATCGCGGGCAAGCTTCGCGCAACCCGGCTGGTAGCGATCGGGCAAGGCGATGGCCGGATGCCACGCCTTACCGAACTGCTCGCGACCGCCGAACCCGACGAGGCTGAGGCCGAGGTCGAGGACGAAGATGTTTCCGTTTTGATGTACACCAGCGGCACTACTTCGTTGCCCAAAGGCGTGATGCTGAGTTTCCGCGACTTCACCGCCTATGTGACCGCTAACGTCGAGATGGCCGACGGCAGCGAACGCGGCGCCTTCCTGGTGTGCGCGCCCTTTTACCATATCGCCGGGACCACCGCGATGATGACTAATCTGTGGACCGGCCGGAAGATGGTCGTAATGCCCCAGTTCGAGCCCAAATCCTGGCTGGAGCTGGTCCAGAAAGAAGGTGTCACGCACGCGTTCATCGTGCCCACGATGATGAAACAAGTGCTCGACGAACCGGTTTTCGCCAAGACCGACTTTACTTCGTTGACCAATCTTGCGTATGGCGGGGCGCCGATGCCGATCGCGGTCATCCGGCGAGCGATCGAGACCTTTCCCAAACATGTCGGCTTTGTCAACGCCTATGGCCAGACCGAGACCACGTCCTCGTTAACGGTGCTCGGTCCCGACGACCATCGCATCGAGGGCTCGCCCGCGGAGGTCGAGTTGAAGCTCAAGCGGCTCAATTCCATCGGTAAGCCGCTGCCCGATGTCGAAATTCGTGTACGCGACGAAGGCAATAACTTCCTGCCGTCCGGCGAGGTCGGCGAAATCATAATCCGGACGCCGCGGATCATGAAGGGTTACGCCGGACGCGACGACGACGCCGCATTAGCCGATGGGTGGCGTGCGACTGGAGACCTGGGCTGGATCGATGGGGATGGTTATGTATTCTTCGCCGGCCGCAAAGACGACATGATAATCCGTGGCGGCGAAAATATCGCGCCGGCCGAGATCGAAACCGTTCTCATGAGCCATCCGGCGGTCGACGAGGCGGCGGTCATCGGTGTGCCTTCGGTCGAATGGGGCCAGACCGTGAAAGCATTTATCGTGTTGCGGCCAGGGCAAAACGCGAGCGCACCGGACCTGCAGGAGTTCTGCCGCACTCGTTTGGCTAGCTTCAAACGCCCGGAGGACATTGAATTTATTGAGGCTCTGCCGAAGAATCCATTAGGCAAAATCCTGCGCAAGGAACTGCATGCACGTGAACAGGAACAGGTGCAACCGCGGCATTGAGCATTCATCGTCCAGTGAAGCGTAATTCGCGCCAAACCCCAAAAGTGAGGGCTTCCAACCATTCACCCGGCGCCTACCGCATTAAGCGGCCAAAAGTATCAGCTGACGCGGGTTCAATTGAAATCCGGCGCAAGGCAGCCTGCGTGGTAGCAATGCTCACCCAGCCGGCTCGGCGCAACCGGGTAAGCGCGTCAATGGCTATCGCACTGATGGAGCTGGCTGAAGGGGTCGAGGATGACGATGCGGTTCGTGCTTTGGCAATCACCGGGGCGGGCAGCTGGTTCAGCGCCGGATTTGACCCTGACGTCGATGCCCGTGTGGTGGAAGCGCTTAGCGCGGTTTCCAAACCGACGATCGCGATCCTCAATGGCGACGCCTTCGATGAAGGACTGGAACTGGCACTTGCGCTCGACCTGCGGGTCGCGTTGAGCGGCGCGCGCTTTGCGGTCACTCAGCTCCAGCGCGGCGTAATGCCCCAGTTCGGCGGTACACAGCGTTTACCTCGGCTGATCGGTGCTGCGCAAGCATTGAAGATGATGCTAACCGGTGAGGCGATTGACGGTGACGAAGCGATGCGGTTGGGGTTAGTGACTTACCTCGCCGCTGATCGAAACAGATTGCAACGGGTCACGCGCGATCTGTTCGAGGCGCTCGAAAGCCGCGGTCCGCTAGGTGTCCGCCTGGTAAAGGAAGCCGTGCGTAAAGGATTCGACATGACGCTCGAACAGGGCATCAGGCTTGAAGAGGACCTCTATGCCTTGCTACAAACCACGGCCGATCGGGCCGAAGGCGTGCGGGCTTTTCTGGAAAAGCGAAAACCGATCTTCAAAGGTGTTTAGCTTCTTTGACAATTTGGCGGAGCGGCGAGCTTCGCATTGACAACTTGAATTTCCGGAGCGCGGCAGAAAATGGCTAATCAACTTGGTAAAGTCTATATCTGTGGCAAGTGCGGCTCGCAAGTGATCGTCACCAAAGGAGGTACTGGCACCATAAAGTGCTGCGGGGGCGCGATGGAGCAAAAAAAATAACGACTGAAATCCCACCTCCGCAGGCTTCCTGTTCAGCTGAGCTCTTTACCCGTCAGGCTACGCCGTATTGCCTGAACCAAACCAGCATGCGTTCCCACGCGTCGTGGGCCTGTTGCGGCCGGTAGCTTGAGCGATAATCCGCGTTGAAGCCGTGCGGCGTGCCGGGATAAACAACGATCCGAGACGGCTTGCCCGCCGCCTTGAGCGCCACTTGCAACGCGTCGATCTGCGGGCGCGGAATCGCAGGATCATCACCGCCATAGAGACCGAGGATCGGCGCATTAATCCGAAGCACTAGATCGATCGGATTGTCCGGCGTCATCGCTGTCTTTGGACGCTGCAGGACGCCGTACCACGATACCCCTGCCTTGAGCTTGGGGTTATGTGCAGCATAAAGCCAAACCTGACGACCACCCCAGCAAAATCCTACGATGCCGAGCCTCGTTGTATCCGCCTTTCCCGTGCCGCCAGTCCAAGCCACTGTCGCGTCGAGGTCGGAGGCCACCTGCCGCTCGGGCACCTTAGCGACCACCTTCATGATTGCATTGATATCGCTCATGCCGGCGACATCACCTTCGCGGGCGTACAGCGCCGGCGCCACCGCGAAGTAGCCGAGTTTGGCCAGCCGGCGGCAGATATCCTTGATATGCTCGTGGACGCCAAAAACTTCCTGCACTACGACGATGACTGGAAATGGACCGCCTGTGTCAGGCATCGCGCGGTACCCGGGTATCTCGCCATCGTTGACGGGAATCTTGACTTCGCCGGCTGTCAGTCCGGTGGTGTCGGTCGCAATCGTCTCAGCTGATACCGGCAACACCGCGAGCGCGAAGCCCGCAGTGAGGCCCGCCACAATGAAACCGCGCCGGGAGAGTTCAGACATTGAGCTACTGGTTTGCCGGGTTGCTCACCGTTTTCCACCGAGTTTGGACACGCGGGTTGACGGTTCTACTTTCCATCTACCGAAAGTCCCAACAGTACGTTGCCAGGCATGCCGCCCCACTGGCCGTACCCTGAACCGAGAAATAGCATCCCTCCCGCTATTGTCGCGCCCCCTCCCGGCCCGTCCAACGAGCCACCTTTGGCTCTGATTGCGTTGGTAGTTTTGAATTTTTGTGCTGTATCGAAATCCCAGAGCACTCTACCCTCTGGCGTCGAATAGGCGCGCATGTGGCCGTCGAGGGAGCCTGAGAACACGGCGCCAGGGATAACACTGACCGCGGCCGATTGTGCCGGACTGCAATTGGGTCGCCCGCCACAGCCGGGTGGGGGAGTAATCCAGCGCCGCTCACCGGTTGCAAGATCGTAGGCAAACATGCCTCCCCCTTGCTGGCCATTCAATTCGACCGTAGTGCCAATTTCCGGATCCTGCTTGAGCTTGATGCCGATATCGGACAGTGCCACGTAGATGTTATCGTTATCAGCTGCCGGTCCCCATTGAATACCGCCGAGGGCGCTTCCCCGCCCAACCCGCCGCTCCCAGACGATTGCCCCCTTTCGGTCCGGATCGATGGCGTGCACGACACCCGACTTTTGCCCCGCTAGCAGAATTCGCTTGCCGTTTGGCAGCTTCCGCAGAATCGCTGACGAGCCGAAGTCCAGGTCGGGCCCATTCGCCGTGGGACAATTGACCGAAGCGCCGACCATGCAGGCGACATTAAATGCATCTTTTCCTGTGAACTGACGCGACCACAGCATTTTCCCCGTCTTAAGATCGAGCGCCACGATGGCGTCGCTCGTCTTAGTAGCCGCATCTGAATAGTTATCGCCGGTTGTTACATAGAGCACCCCGCGTTCTGTGTCGATCGTCGGCGCCGACCAGACTCCGGCTCCTGATGGTCCCCATAACTGGATGCCTTGCGGATTCTTTCGCGTGGGTCGCGGTTTTTGCTGAATCGTGTAGGTTCGCCAGAGCATTTTGCCGGTCAAGGCGGCTAGCGCGACAACGCTACCGCGGAAGGTGCAACATGGATAGCTCGGATCAGCCGCACTGACTTCCTCGGCCGACGAGACCGGCACATACAACCGATCGGCGTACAGCACGGGAGCGCCGGTCACGCGGGCCATCGGATGATCGTTGGCGCGTGTGGCCCACAACTGCTCGCCGGTCTCGGCATCGACCGCGTGGACGTCAGCGGAGACGTCGCCGAAGTAGAGGGCATAGCGGCGTGGGTTGCTCCCCGGGAGCACACCGGCTGTCATCGCACTGCGCACGCCGGCCGCGGTTTTCGCAGACCAGTACAAACACCCCTTTGCGGCATCGATGGAATAGATGCGGCCCCGCAGAGTGCCGACAAAAACGCGTCCTCCAACCACCGTCGGTTGCGATGTCATCGTATTGGGGGGGAAGCCGAAGGCCCACTTCAGCTTGAGCCTCTGAACCTGGTCTGGTGTGAGCCCGGCTTCTTCAGCGGACTGGAAACGAGCGTTGGCCACACCTGCGCCCCAGCCGTTCCATTGCGGCCTGGCAGCCGGGTCAAACTTCGCACCGCCCTCTGTGCAACGGCCAGCCAGAGTTTCCTTGCCTTCCTTCTCATCTGTCAGCTTTCTGCCGGTGATAAATTCCGCAATAGCGCGGCGTTCTGCAGCCGTGCGCTGAAAACCCTCAAACCTCATCGCGCCGACTTCGAGCGTGTCGAGCACGTCTTGCGGCTGCATCCGCCGCAAGACGTTGAGCTGCGGAGCACGGAGAGCACGACTCTTACTGTGGCATTGGGCACAATACTGGCGATAGAGGTGCTCGCCATCAGGCGGCGCATTGCTAACCGGTGCGGCGGCCTCGGCCAGGGCAAGATTCAACGCCGAAGCAATCAACATCACCAAGACGGGCATGATGGCACACCAGGTTTGCCTGGCCGGGCGACGGCGAGCCGCGCGGTTTAATCGCACTGATTCTTCTCCCGTTCGTGCGACTGCAGGGGCCGCGCCGAGCGATCGACCTCGGCACATAGCCTGGTCATTGTCATACCATCAACGGAGGCAGGCCCGCGGCCGTGCGCACCCTATTCAGGTAATCGGTCATCCCGGTTTCCATCGAATAGCGGGGCTGGAAGCCGAGGTCCCTTTTCAGATTGTTTGTGTTCATGTTGGGCGTGGTCTGGACGCGTTTTTCAGAAATCGTGATCTGGGCCTCCGGCAAAAGCTTGCGCAGATGGTCCGTGACGTCGGCCATTCGCCGCCGCTCCGCCGCCATGTTATAGACTCTGCGGGACAGGTTCGGCGTAGTCATCGCGCGATACCATGCGTCTGCCGCGTCGGCCGCATAGATCCAATCCGACTCGGTGTCATCCGGCGGCATTTCCACTGCTTTGCCCAGCGCGGCTAGCTCGGGCAGTACCATATAATGGACGTCCTGCGGAGGCAGCAAACCGCTGGCATAAGACCCTCGCGCCCCGCGGCCGAGTCCAAATACGGAAGTCGGACGTAATCCGACGGTTTCAAGATCGAAACGCCGGCTGTACAGTGCAGCCAGGTTTTCAGAATACAATTTGCACATGCCGTAGAACGTGCCCGGAGCGGGCGGATCGTCCTCGTCCAGTTCATCTGTGGTTTTCTTGCCGCGGAAGCTAGAGCGCCCATAGACCGCGACTGAGCTTGCATAGACTACGCGTTTAACCCCGAAGATGCGGGATGCCTCGAACACGTTCAGAGTGCCGTCACACATTACTTTCATATACGAGGCCACCTGGGCCGGGGCCGGGTCACCTAGAATCGCCGCAAGATGAAATACTTGGTCGACGTTGTAGGTCTTCATTGCCGCGGCAATCTCCGACGGCTCAGTGATATCGCCGGTGAGCAGGGTAACCTGGTCAGCCAGCTCGCCAATCCGGTCACGGTTGGTAGCGGTCGAACAGGACTAGCTCCTTGCCCGCGATGCCTTTTTCACTCGCCAGGTAGCGGGTCAGATAGGATCCGAGGAAGCCGGTTCCGCCGGTGATCATTATCGCCATTTTCGCGCTCCCTTGCGGCGTAGGACGTCTCGACGACGAGATTCCAAGAAAAAGCGAGAACACACAGAGGTTAGGCTTGGCCAAAAAAAATTTGCAACAAAGACTTTGGACGGGGTTTTGAAAACAAAGCTGAAACCGTACTTGTGCAACCTTTGACGTTTCGAATTTTTTGGCCCCATAATTCGCCGTGGTCGACGCGCTGGAATGGGACGAGTGAGAAGCGTGTTCGTGGAGAGCCGCGATTTTGTAAGGTGGCGGGACCGGTAGTGCGCTGTCCTCGCGTGGAGGCAATATGAAAATACGCACTCCTGGCGAAGCGCGACGCAGCCGAGTCGTGGAACCTGCGGCCTACGCGATTGAAAATCGTCAGGCACGGACTATAGCGGCCAGCCTCTTCATCGCACTGTTCTTCCTATGGGGCGGCGGCTACAACACAGGACCAATCTTCCTTGCCGCATTGCTTAAGGCGTTTAACTGGAGCCATGCGCGCGTCGGTTCGATTATTGGCGGGTTGGCCCTCGCGGTTGGAATTGCAGCGCCGATTGCCGGATGGTTGCTTGACCGGGTCGAGGCGCGCTGGGTGATGGGGACCGGTGCAATCATGGCCGTGCTCGGCTTGCTCGGTGCCAGCAGCTCGCACTCGTTCTTCACCTTGCTCATGTCCATAATTCTGCTCGGAATCGGGCTTGGCGCAGGCACCTGGCTGGCGGCTTCTCTGGTGATAGTGAATTGGTTTCCCGACCGCCGCGGGATGGCGCTGGGTCTCGTAACCTTTGGAATGGAATCCGGGGGCATGGTGATGACGTTTGCGGTCGGCAGCACAATTGCGGCCTACGGATGGCGGACGGGCTACTTCGTGGTGGCAATCCCGGCGGTCCTGCTGGTCATTCCTTTGCTGCTTTTCGTCGTGCGCACGCGGCCGGCCAACGTTAGTTCGCAGACCGCGGCATCGCAGGCCGATGCGCCGGCGGGCTACGAGGTCGGTGAAGCGCTCAGGACACGCGCTTTTTGGATGTTGGCAGTAGCAGAGATGTCGTTCGGATTGGCAGCCGGAGGCACGTTCCACCATCTGGTCGCGTTCCTCGAAGGGCTCCATTACGGCCTGCGCGCAGCGACACTGGTAGTGAGCATTGTGCTGGGAATGGCCGCGGTGGGGAAAGTTGCCATGGGAGCGCTGGGTGACCGTATCGGCGGAAAAAACGCGCTCGGGATCGGGTTCGCGATGATTGCAGTTTCAGTGCCGATCCTGCTCAATGCAGCGCAACCAGCGATGCTGGTGTTGTGGCTGATTATAGTCGGCATCGCGGGTGCGTCACCGGTTGCGCTGGGTCCGCTGCTGACTGCGGAAACGCTCGGCCTTAAGCGTTTCGGCACGCTGTTCGGCTGGCTCGGCTTCGCGCTCACCTTCGGACTTTTCATAGGGCCGCAACTGGTTGGATGGATAACGGACGTGACCGGCAGTTACACGGCCGGCTATGAGCTGTGCGGATTGATCAGCTTGGTAGGCTCGGGCGCCTCCTTCTTGTGCGTAGCACCACGCCCCACGGGTGTTCCGATGATGGCTGAGGTACGTCCCCAGACTTTGTAGCCAATCGACCGCCAGCTTTACGGCTGAGTGACCGGACAGGATGCCGGTCCATGAAGGCCTATCTCAAGGAGCGCATCGGTGGAACCCGTCAGAAAGCTTGATCGTTCGGTTAAAGGTCGCGCAGTTCTGGTGACCGGCGCCGCGAGCGGAATGGGGCGTGCGACCGCTCATCTATTCGCCCAGGAAGGGGCATCGGTGGCGGTAACAGACATCAACCAGGCCGGAATCGAAACCGTGGTCGCGGAAATTCAAGCGGGTGCAGGCAGAGCGGAAGGCTGGCACCTCGATGTGTTCGACGCATCCGAGATTAAGCGCGTTGTAGCTGAGATTGCCGCGTGCTTCGGCCGGCTCGACATTTTGATCAATAACGCCGGATTCGGCGCCTTTCGGCCCCTTGACGACGAACGCTTCGAATCGACCTGGGAACGAGCTCTTGGCGGTTTGCTCACCGCGCAACAACTTTTGGTCCGGGCTGCACTGCCCTTTCTTCGGAAATCGGACGCCGCAAGGATCGTGAATATAGCCTCAACGGAAGCTCTCGGGGCGACGCCTGGGGACACTCCCTACGTGGTGGCAAAGACCGGCGTGACCGGGCTGACACGCGCCCTGGCCGTCGACCTCGGTCCGGAAGGCATCACGGTCAACTGTATTTGCCCTGGGCCAATCCGTACGGGGCTCACCGATTCCATTCCAGAGCAGCACAAGGAGATATTCGCGCGACGCCGCACGGCATTGAAGCGATACGGGTTTCCGGAGGAGGTAGCCCATATCACCTTTAGCCTGTGCCCGCCCGCGGCATCTTACATCACCGGAGCAGTGATTCCCGTGGACGGTGGCCTGACGATCAGGAATGCATAATAGACGATGACGAAGAATTAGCCCGACATTACAAGCCAGGGTCGTGAACTCCTTTGGAAGAGGATGTTGGCGGCCTAAGCCTGTGATTGGCCGATGCTGTTGCGCAGGGCCTGCGCGATTCTCTCCGGTGTCGCGAGCCGAACGAACGCGCCCAGACGCGGTCCGCGCTCCTGCCCCAGGAGCACGCGGTAAAGCAGCGGAAAAATATTACCCGGCTTATCGTAGTGAGCACGGCCGAGGTCATAAATTTGCCGCTCGATTTCTTCGGCCGCAGCACCGGGGTTCGCAGCGAGCCAATCGACCAGCGCGAGTAATTGGGGGCGTTCTGAATCGGCTGGAGTGTATGGCGTCTTGGCCGGTTCGATAAAGTCTCGATAGAAATTGAGCGCGCATTCGACCAAACTACGCGCCATCTTCTCGGTCTCGGAATCGTCTGCGATCGCGGGATCGTAGCTGACGACATATTTCCACAACAAGCTGCGGTCGGAGGTGCCTAGCGCCGGCACCAGGTTCATCAGCAGCGCGAAACTTATGGTTGAATTGAATCGGCGCGCACTACTCCGCTGCAGGACGAATTCAAGCGATGAATTGCGCTGTTGCGCCGGGTCCGCCCGAGCCCATTCGTGCAGCGCCACCAGGTATTCGTCGACATATTGAGGAATCGCCTCGAGGAAAAGTTTGCGAGCGCGCCGAGGATTCAGCATCAGGAAGTACTTGAGCACTTCGATTGGCGCGTACCGGCGCCATTGCTCAACGCCAACACCACGCCCGATCGATTTGGAAACCTTATGTCCTTCTTCATCCAGGTACATCTCGAACGGGAATCCAAGCGGCGGCCGCCCTCCCAGGAGCCGCACAATCTGCCCGGACAGCCGTGCCGAATCGATCAGGTCCTTGCCGTACAACTCGTAATCAACATTGAGCACGCACCATCTCAAGGCCCAGTCTACTTTCCATTGCACCTTGGCTAGCCCGCCCAGGACCGACTGTTCACCGATGAAGCCGCAGCCGTGCGCTCCGCCAAAGCTGCGCTGGCACGAAAACTCGACCGTGGCGCGCTCGGGATGGTAGGCGGTAACCAGGGTCGAATTTATTTGGCCACAACGAGGGCACAGCGGCAGTATCGGCGACCATCCGGCGCGGTTTTCCTCGCGCAGCGTCGGCGTAACGATGGCGGCAATCTCCCGATGTTTCGCCAGAATCAGCCTTAGTCCGTCGTCGAACCGGCCGCTTGCGTACATCTCGCTCGAACGCAAAAGCTCGTAATCGACTTCTACCGGCTCGAGAAACGTCCTGAGCAACGCCACCATATGAGAGGCGAAACTGTCGTGGCATCGGCCGAAAGGGTCCGGTACCCGTGAGACCGGCTGACCAAGGTAGGGCGCAGTGGCTTCGCGGTTGGGGATATTCTCGGGCACCTTTCGCAGCCCGTCCATGTCATCGATAAAGACGATGAGCTGAGTCGGATGAACGTCACCGAGCAGCTCGAATGCGTGCTTCACGTATGAAGGGCGCAAAATTTCACACATCGTGCCCAGATGAGGCAAACCCGAAGGACCGAAGCCA
>Ga0306920_100003599_pt1 | contig 19711 bp, 15 predicted proteins | sample flu12Cox44000170_FD_204666 | JGI IMG/M metagenome (GOLD analysis project Ga0306920, IMG submission 204666) | Lab enrichment of tropical soil microbial communities from Luquillo Experimental Forest, Puerto Rico - flux4day.12C.oxic.44.000.170 (v2)... | ecosystem: Environmental > Terrestrial >... | reverse complement strand
TGCAGCTCTTCGGTCCGGGACGAAGGTTCGGAGCCAACGGAGTGCGCTGATAGGCAGGGCAGAGGCTTCTCCGGCTTCAGCCGAAACCAGCAATCGAACTTGACTGAGTTGATCCTTTAATCTTAGGATCTGATCTTCTTTGATTCTTTAAGTCTTCCGGATCGAGCCACCTGAATAATGAGGCGAGGTCATGGCCAATTTAACGGTGGTCATTCCATCTCCCCTCTCGGCGACACTGGAAAAGGGCAGTGGCAACGCGACTTCGATCGATAGTATTTTGACCGCATCAAGCCAGTATTTTCAGACTGATCGTCACCACGCATCCAAATCTCGACGCCTGGCGTTTCGACCGCGATGATCTTCGCGGGCCATTCAACAGTTGATTGAGACCAAATTTCTGGACCTGAAGAATCGACAGGGTGCATCGGAAGTTTAGGAGAACACCATGCAGGCAAAACGCGAGTTGTTAATTTCAAAAGGTTGGATACAAGCGGTCGTGCTCGTGGGACTGTGCGGTTTCCTCCTACTTGGGATACTCGCTTATCGGACCTACACCGATGAGCCCCCGATCCCTTCAAAGGTCATTGGCGCGAATGGCCAGCTTCTCTTTACCGGGGAAGATGTGCTCGCCGGCCAGGAGGTCTTTTTGAAGAACGGCCTCATGGAGTACGGCTCTATCTTTGGTCATGGCGCCTATCTAGGACCGGACTTTACCGCCGACTACCTCCATCGCGCTGCACTGATTGCGAACGACCTCCATGGGCCCTCTTCGCAAACTCCCCAGGAGAGCATCATCGCCGACTTCAAAGCAAACCGGTATGACGCAACCTCCGGGGTCCTAACTTATTCAGCGGCGCAAACGGAAGCGTTCAACAAGCTCGTGCCTCACTACGGTGAATTCTTCGCGACACCCGACACGCGAAATGGGTTGCGACCGTCTGCGATCACTGACGGGCAGCAAATCAGGCAACTTACAGCCTTTTTCAGCTGGTCGGCGTGGACCGCTTCTGCATTGCGGCCCAAGCTCAACTACTCCTACACGAATAATTGGCCTCCTGAGCCATTAGTGGGCAATCACGCGACGGCCGACGCCCTGGTTTGGAGCGTGCTGTCCTTGATCGCGCTGCTTGGCGGTACAGGACTTCTACTCGCGGCGTTCGGCAGATGGAGTTTCCTGGGCTGGCACGGCAGAGAGGACGCCCGTCTGTCGTTCCGCGCGCCCAACACGGTCGCGCTGACACCTGCGCAACGCTCCTGCGCGTGGTTCTTCCTGGTGATGGCGGCGCTGTTTTTGATCCAGGCCCTGCTTGGAGGCGCCACGGAGCACTACCGCGCGGAATTAACTAATTTTTTTGGCTTCGACTTGGCGCGGATTCTCCCCTTCAACATCGCTCGCACCTGGCACGTCCAGTTGTCGCTGTTGTGGGTGTCCACCTCTTTCCTTGCGGCGGGGATTTTTCTCGTCCCAATGATCGCTGGCAAGGAGCCCCAACGTCAGCAATGGCTTTCCTATGGATTGCTTTTTGCTCTTGCGTTTGTGGTTTTTGGGAGTCTAGCAGGCGAATACGCTGGAATTCGCGGGTGGATTCAGCGGGGATGGTCCTGGTTTGGTGCGCAGGGATTTGAATATCTGGACCTCGGCCGATTCTTTCAGGTGCTGCTTACTGTCGGTCTGTCATTCTGGGTAGTCCTCATTTTCCGGGGAATTCGCGGCCGGCTTGTCAAGGAATCCATCGGCAACATGCCGTGGCTGTTTTTTTTCTCCGCCCTCACAATTCCGGCGTTCTATGCCGTCGGGCTGCTGGCCCAGACGCACTCCCACTTCACGACCACGGATTTCTGGCGCTTCTGGGTCGTCCATCTCTGGGTCGAGGATTTTCTCGAGCTCTTCACCACCGTCATGGTTGCCTACATGTTTGTGCTTTTGGGTGTAGTGCACGAGCGAGTCGCGCTCAAAGTCATTTATCTGGACATCATTCTCTACTCCGCCGGAGGGATGGTCGGCTCAATGCATCACGTCTACTTTTCCGGCGAGCCGTCGATGCATATGGCGATGGGGGCATTTTTCTCTGCAGCGGAGGTCATTCCGCTGACGTTTCTGACTCTCGAGGCGTGGAGCTTCTTGCAGCTTGGAACGCAGCAACACTCCACCTCTCGCACTCCCTTTCCGCACTTCTGGGCCGTGATGTTTCTCGCGGCTGTTGGCTTCTGGAACTTCCTGGGAGCCGGCGTTTTTGGCTTCCTGATCAATCTGCCCATCGTCTCCTACTATGAGATCGGCACGGCTTTAACGGCAAACCACGGACATGCCTCCATGATGGGTGTGTATGGAATGATGGCCGTTGGCCTAGCGCTGTTTTGCCTGCGCTATATCATTCCTGAGGATGCTTGGAGCGACCGCGCGGCGAAGCTGAGTTTCTGGTCGTTGAATATTGGCCTTGCTTGGATGGTCTTCGCGACATTGTTCCCGCTCGGGGTTTTGCAGCTCTATCATTCCGTGAGCGTCGGTTATTTCGATGCCCGTTCTCTGAGCTACCTGACTAATCGGACCAATGCTTTTCTGGAGTGGCTGCGTCTCCCAGGAGATGCGGTCTTCATTATCGGGGGCGCTCTGCCTGTTTTGTACATCGCGTGGCTCGGAGTGAGCCGTCAGAAACCCCAGATCGACATACGACAAGAGCAAAACGTCCTGCTTACCGACGTCGTGGAACCCACGGGACCGCGGGCATGATTGGGGGGTTACATACCGAGGTTATTCTCGCGCTGACCTATGCGCTCTTCTTGATGGCAGTGGCATTTGTGTTGGAACGGCTGGCTCGCCGGTCGCAAAAGAGGGCGGAGGGTTACCGAAACTCGGGATTCATCTACTTTCGTGAACTGGACTACTGGGAATGTCCAGCAGGCCATCAATTGGTCCAATTGCACACTGATTATCAGCGCCGGGTCACCTTGTACCGAGCGCCCGCCAGTGCCTGCAATTCCTGTTCGCTCAAGCTCAACTGCACGGAGTCTGACCAGGGGCGCCTTTTGGAAAGACGATTAGACACCTGGTTCGAGTCGGAACTGCACCGCTTCCATCGCGGCATTTCGCTCGCCTTGCTGCTTCTGGCCACCATAATTCTGGTGGCGGAACTTGTCCGATTTCCTCATCTGCGAGACCGCGAAGCGTTGGTCGGGCTTCTTCTTCCACTCGGCTTGGCCCAGCTAAAACTCTTCCCATCGCTGGGACTGCGGCGCCACGTCTCTAATGCTTCCGCTCACGTCGCATAGCGAGACACTCAAAGAAAAAATCTGGCCAGCAGGCGAAAATTGACGGGGAACTAGTGTAGCTGGGCGTACTCAGCCTTTGCCCGATGACTGATGAACTTCTGGAACTCGTTTGCCGCTTGCTCACCGTCGTGCAACGCGAGATAGGCTTCCCCGCGCACATAACCTGGGCAGAGAATTGTGGAGGTGCGCGTTCCGCCGCGTTCCTCAGCCTGCCGTACCACGCTTCCGTATCCGCCTGGAGCGCCAGAAAGAGATCTTCTGCACCAGCCTTACCTACCGCGGACGAGGCGAATCGGGCCATGCTCGCCCCATCGCCCTTCAAAAAAGCGAGCACACAGCGAATGGCTGGCAGAAATTCGCTCTCCAGCTTGCGTTCTTCCGCTTGCTTGCATACGGCCTCCGCTTCGTCGAGCCGATCCAGGGCCATGTAAGCGGCGGCGAGGTTGACATAGCTGATTTCATCATTTGGTTGTAACTGTAGAGCCTCGAGGTCTTCGTCCCGTTTTTCCCATTTCCCTAGTTCGGCTGAGACGGCTCCCAGGTTGCCGACTTGCACTGAGTCGCGCGGGTAGGTTTGCATCCACAGTTCGGTTCGGTTCACCGCGCGCAACCAGATGTCGCCAGTGTGCGTCCCACAGACGAAACGACATCTTTGCGCCGGAGCGGGCCAGGGTGCCGGCCAACGATGATGAGGTCTTCATGATGGTAGCAGGACGGCAGTCATGAAAAACGGTAAGACGCGCCTCGAGGCGGCCGTTCTATTCTTGATAGTTTTTGCGCTGGGCGTGACGTTGGGCACTCTTGGGAATCGCGTTTGGAGCCAGCGGGTCTCCCTAGAACCAGCAGCGGTCCACGCGAAGCTGGCCCATGGTCAGGTGATGCAGAATTTGATGACGACCCTGGCTCCGCTTACGCCAGCACAGCAAGAACGAATCGACGCCGTCATCGATGACACACGCGCACAGTGGCAAGCCCTAGACGCGTCACTCGATGGTCAGCGTGAGGCCATCCGACAACAAGGCCGTGCCAACATTCGTGCAACTTTGACGCCCGAGCAGCAAGTGAAGTTTGATGAGTTCATGAAGCGCCTCGACGAGCAGCGTAAAAGGGAAGCCGAAAAGCAGCATTAACGTGCGAGCGCAACGCAGGCTCCCAGGCCGAGCCAACCGTGTTCGGCGCGACCTCGTGCCGCACCGTTGCCAATTTTCGGAGTGAACGGTCTGTACGTTGACCGGCATTCCTCGATCGTAAACCGAAATCGTGATCGCGTGGCACAAGCGGTGTCGCTCAGTGCAAACGGGAGAGGCGTTTTACGCCCGCATAGGCAGCTTGCCCTTGCGTGCTGTCTCGCGACAGTCGGCGTAGGGCAAGGCGGTAGTTGATAATGGCAGCGTCGGCCTGTCCAGCCGCTTCTTCCAGTTCTGCCAGGTAATAGGCTTGGGACGACCTACTGTTTGCGTCTGAGCTTACGCTGTCGAACAGCCAGCGAAAAGTCGCGACATGCTCGGCTGGCGGGACGGCATTAATGAACTCGGATGTCTCTGCCGTCTTCGGCGTGAATTCAAAGTAATAGATCCCGAGAATATGTTCGCGCGTTCCATCATCGGGCGTCCCGCGCTCTTCCCGTATGGCGTTCGCCACGCGGATCACCTCTAGATTGGCTTGGTGGTTATGGCAATTTAAAAGTGCCAGCATTTCCAGCCGTCGCACGTAGTCTCGTTCACGCTGAGATGCAAGCGCAGCTGCGAAATGGCCTTTCGCCTCCTGGATCTTTTCGCAGTTTTGCCACAGAATCCAGTGACCCCACATCGCCTGTGCGTACGGGTTATCCGGATCCTCCTTCGCCGCTTCACGGTAGGGGCCAATGGGATCAAGGTCCAATCGTCCGTCGCGTGATTCGAGGAAATAGATCCATCCGATGTGTGCGCGCAAATCCGCTTCTCGTGATCCGGCCTTTCCAGAGGCGATGGCCCGCTCGAGAATGGGCTCGAGTTTCTCCGTGACGTCGGAAAACTTCTGGGATTCCTGCAGATGCACTTCTTCCAGCCATGCCAATGCGAGTCCTTCCTGCGCTGCTCTCACCCTGGCTGAGTTCGGTTCCAGCTGCACGGCCCTTTCAAGCGTCTGCCAGCTGGCTATGTAATCGCTGGCTTTCTGTTCCTCCGCTGCCGTGGCAAGGAGTGTGGCGACGTCTTTGCGACGTTCCGTTCGGTCGTACAAGTACTTTGCGACGGCTGCCAAGGTGCCACACAACGAAAAGATTGCCGTGAGATATCCGACCCACTTGATCAGGCGCGTGAGCCTGCCATTTCCCCGCTGTTTTGTCATCTTCCGAGCAGCGGAGGAGGAAGGTGCAACTCGATCCCGCCGCGGCTAATTGTAACCCCTTCGGGGCAAGCCGGACCGGATGGCCATAGGTCCCCGCCTGCTTGAATGGCGGTAGCATAAAGGAAGAGTATTTACGAGTGCCTACTTTCAGGAGGCTGGGATGCGACTCTCGGTAAAGCGGCTGGGCTTCCTCCGCTTTTTCGACTGGATAGGTTTCAACGTACGCCACTCAACCCCGCGAAGCGCAGGGTCTAGCTTAATCGGAGCGAACATTGGGTGACCACGCAGGCTCGAGGTCGATGCTTATACGGTGGGGGCTGTTCCTGAGTCGGAAAATATGATCGCTTACGTGCTGCGGGATCGGCTGTCTTAGATCGGCGTCGTGCCACAAACAGATCGGTTTGGCTAGACTCAAGATCCCCATCTGGAGCAGTTCGTGGCGCGCTCTGAATACGAGAAACTCGATTGCCTCGCTCTGCCTGTTACCGAACGGCCTTACGTCGATGATAGTTTGATGAGATTCATGTCTGTAGATGGCAGCTCGTCGAAATTCGCGCCCTGTCATCTGGCACTCCTGGCACCTCTTTTTGTACTACTTTCCGCTGTGATTTCAACCGTGGAATTCAAGGGTAAGAACTGGAGAGGGATATTTCGGAAAGCAAAGGTGAGCGTAAGGGGGTAGAAGGTGCCGGAGGTCAGCCGGCTAAAACAGTGGCTCGATGACGAACGGGCAACTATGAATGAGCGGCAAAAAGACCGAGATCAGCGTAAAGCAGGACCGGAATTCTCTGCACGACGTTGGTGAGCTTGCCGGTAGCGTTGTCAAGCGGTAGAAGCGCAAATTTGCGAACCACTTGCGGGCGCAGCACTTTCTTATGGGTGTATGATTTCGGCCATGGCCTCCCCAGGACAGCAATCCGAACCGCTCGATATTCGGCTTCTCGTCGATTCGATCCCCGCGCTCGTTCACACCGCCAGGCCTGACGGCTACCTCGACTACTTCAACAAACCTTGGCTGGAATACCTGGGCGTCACTCTCGACGATGTGATCGGCTGGAAATGGAGGGCCTTCATCCATCCCGAGGACGTGGAGGGGATTGTACACAAGTGGCAGGCCTCGCTCGCGACCGGTGAAATCTTCGAATACGAAACTCGCGTCCGCCGGGCGGATGGGGAATATCGCTGGATGCTGCACCGCAAAGCGCCACTCCGCGATGAGCGCGCCAACATCGTCAAGTGGTATGGGTCGAGCATGGATATTGAGGATCGCAAGCGCGCCGAGGAAGCCCAGCGGCGCAACGAGTCCTTCCTTGCGGAGGGACAGCGGCTTTCGCACATGGGTAGCTGGGCATTCAACCTTGCTGGTTTCGCCCACTGGTCTGCCTCTTTGTTTGAGATCCACGGCCTTGATCCGAGCGGCAAGGCCCCGAGCTTAGAAGAATACATGAAGCTCGTACACCCGGAAGATCGAGAGTTCGTCGCGCAAGCCTTTCAGAAGATGTTTACAGAACGTGCACGATTCGATTTCACGAGACGGATTGTGCGACCTGATAGAAAGATTCGTCGCGTACGGTGCGTGGGCGTTCCGACGACCCACAAAGGGACATTCCAAGGTTTCGTCGGTATCGGGATAGATGTTACCGAGCAAGAGCAATTAACGGAGGAACTACGGCGAAGCGAGCACTATCTCGCCGAAGCGCAGCGACTTGGCCGCACAGGGAGTTGGGGGTTCAACCCTTCCGGATATTATGACTACTGGTCGGAGGAACTGTTCAGAATCTATGGTCTCGACCCTCGGTCAGGACCGCCGAGCTTGGAACGATATCTGGCTTGCGTCCACCCGCAAGACCGGGCGTTTATGGCCGAATCCATACAGAAAATGGTGACTGAAGTTTCGGGCTGCGACCTTAAGAAACGTATCCTCCAACCAGACGGTGCGGTTCGCTACATCCGTTGCGTGGGTGAGCCACTGGTCGAGGACGGGGCCTTGAAAAGGATTATAGGCACCGCAATGGATGTGACGGAGCAGGAACAATTGACCGAGGAGTTGCAGCGCCGGGAGGCGTATCTAGCCGAGGCGCAAAGGCTCAGTCATACCGGCAGCTTCGGCTGGAAGGTGTCAAGCGGTGAGATCTTCTGGTCAGAGGAAACCTTCCGAATCTTTCAGTGTGATCCGACGACGAAACCGACGGTGGAATTTGTCCTCTCTCGTGTTCATCGCGAGGACCGCGACCTAGTGCACCAGCAAATCGATCGAGCATCACGTGACGGTGAGGGGTTTGATTTTGAGCTTCGCCTCGAACTGCCCGACCGTTCCATCAAGCATGTCCGTGTGACGGCTCACCCCTCGCGCGATAGTTCGGGCGACCCCGAGTTCGTGGGAGCGGTTACCGATGTCAGCGAGGAGCGCCGGGCAGAAGCGGTGATCCGGGAGCGAGAGGGTGAGCTTCGCCAGATTCTGGACCTCACGCCACAGCACGTTGGTGTACTTGGCGCTGATGGAAGCCCACTCTATGTCAACCGCGTAGCTCTCGAATATTTCGGCATCAACATCGACCAATGGCGAACGGAGGCGGCTTTACCCCAAGCCACTCATTCATGGCTAGGGTCTCGACTTGACCTGGTTCATCCAGATGATCGTGAACGCTTTCTCGGCGGAAGAGAGAAGCAATTTCTGGCCGGCGAGCCTCATGAGTTCGAAGCTCGGTTGCGGAGGCACGAAGGGGAGTTTCGCTGGTATCTGTTCCGCATGAACCCTCTCAAAGACGAACAGGGGCACATCACACGATGGTACGGCACAGCTACCGACATCGAGGATCGCAAGCGGACGGAAGACAGGCTTCGCCACGAAAACGTCGCTCTCCGTGAGGAAATCGACAAAGCCTCCATGTTTGAGGAGATTGTTGGAGCCTCTCGCGTGTTGCAAAGTGTACTCTCGCACATCTCCAAAGTTGCGCGCAGTGATTCTACGGTCCTCATCATGGGCGAAACAGGAACAGGCAAAGAGCTTGTTGCTCGCGCCATCCACCGAAGGTCAGATCGCAGCTCGCGCGCATTCGTTAGCGTGAACTGCTCGGCCATCCCGCGCGACCTGGTCGGCTCGGAGTTGTTCGGACACGAGAAAGGTGCTTTCACCGGGGCCACACAGCGACGCCTGGGCCGCTTTGAATTGGCCGGAGGAGGCACGATCTTTCTCGATGAGGTTGGGGAATTGCCCGACGAAACCCAGCTTGCTTTGTTGCGTGTTCTGCAAGAGCGCGAATTCGAGCGCGTAGGAGGGACGGCACCGATACGCTCAGACGTTCGAGTGATCGCCGCCACGAACCGTGACTTGCAAATGGCTATCGCGAGTGGCGGCTTTCGAAGTGATCTGTTTTACCGGCTCAACGTTTTCCCGATCGATGTCCCTCCTCTCAGGGAGCGCACGGAAGACATTCCTATGCTGGTTGAGTACTTCATCGATCGGTATGCTAGGAAGGCGGGCAAGAAGTTTCGAGGGATAAACAAGCGAAGCCTGGAGTTACTGTGCTCCTACCCCTGGCCAGGCAATATTCGGGAGCTCCAGAACATCATCGAGCGATCCGTGGTCCTGTCTGAAACGGAGACTTTCTCGGTGGATGAGAGCTGGCTTTCGCGGCAGCCTCTCGGCGTGGCGAGAAGTCCGCGGGATCTCTCTCGAAAGCCGGCGGCTGAGCAAAAGGAGGTGATTGAGGCCGCTTTGCGCGTAAGCGGAGGACGGGTGTTCGGACCGTCTGGTGCGGCGGCCAAGCTGGGCATTCCACGATCGACGCTGGAATCGAAGATTCGCTCGCTGAACATCAACAAGAACCTCTTTAAGACCTCATTGTAAGAAGGTTGGTTCATCTGGCCTCAATTCGGCTAGGACGCTTCATCGACTGAAGGCCAGAGCCTCGGAGCATTGCAACAATTGCCAAACACCGGCAAGCCGTTGGCAGAGTTGCGGAGAGCCAAAGCTGAGCCAGTTCAGAGCGTCACGCCTTCGCTTCGATGATTCGATCGCCTCGCCCAGATCTCTGTTCCCCGGAGCGCCCGGACCTGTCGCTCAACTCCTTTAGCCACTCGAACGAGGAGGAGGTAAGCATGTCTTCGCGGCTGCGCCAGCGCCAGTTCCCGTCCGCACGACCCGGCACGTTCATACGTGCGTCTCGGCCCAGGTTGAGGAGGTCCTGCAAAGGAGCTATCGCTAGGGCCGCCACCGACGACCAGGCCAGTTGCATCAGTGCCGGAGCCGCGTCGGCACTGTCGCCTGGAGCGCGCTTGAGGTAAGTCCACAAGTTCTGTCGCTCGAAGTCAGGTAATTCCTCATACCATTGTCGAGTCGGGGCGTTGTCGTGCGTTCCGGTATAAGCGACCGTGTTGGAGACGAAGTTATCCGGAAGATAGGGATTGTCTCGATGACCGTCGAAAGCAAATTGTAAGACTCGGGTACCTGGCAGTTGAATCTGGTCGCGCAAAGCCCCGACGTCGGGCGTGATCAGACCCAGGTCTTCGGCGATGAATGGTAGATGGCCCAGTTCTCTTTCGACAGCGTGGAAGAAGCCGATGCCCGGACCTGGCACCCATTTCCCGGATTGTGCCGTGGGTGCCTCGGCCGGAACGTGCCACGCTGCTGCGAAACCACGGAAGTGATCCAGACGGACTATATCGACATGCGCCAACAGAGCCTGCAGCCGCTCCACACACCACCGATAACCAGTGGCACGAAGGGCATCCCAGTTGTAAACAGGATTGCCCCACAGCTGCCCCTGCGCGCTGAAATAGTCAGGCGGAACCCCGGCGACGAAGAGGGGCCGACGCTGCTCGTTTAGCAGAAACAGCTCTGGGTTAGCCCAAACATCACTCGAATCGGGAGAAACGAAAAAGGGCAGGTCACCAATCAAGCGAACCCCTTTGGCGCGCGCTCTCTCCTTCAGCTGATCGGCCTGGCGGATCAACAAGAATTGTGCAAAGCGGACCTGATCGACCTCGCTTGCCAACTCTCTTTGCGCCTCGGCTAGGGCTTGCGCGCGGCGCTCTACCAACTCGGTTGGCCAGTCGAGATAATAGGCACCGCCATACTTGACTTTCAGCGCTCGAAATAATGCATAGTCTTCTAGCCAATGCGCCTGCGTATGACAAAACTCCTCATAGGCGGATCGCAGGTCGCTACGCTCTCCGGATTTAAAGTTCGTCCATGCCTTCCGAAGCAGCCCTTCTTTGTAAGGAATAACCAAGTCATAGTCGACCACGTCGGCCGGGAATCGAGATTGGCAATCACTTGCTTCTAGCAGGCCGTCCGAGATCAAGCTGGCGGGACTCACCAGCAAGCTGTTGCCGGCAAATGACGACAGAGCCTGATAGGGCGAGTTTCCGTAACCGGTCGGTCCCAGAGGCAACGCCTGCCACCAGCCTTGGCCGGCGTCATGCAGGCGGTCGATCCAAGAGAGCGCTGATCCCAAATCACCGATACCATACGGAGAGGGCAGAGACGTGACGTGCAGCAGCAGACCACAAGCGCGGTAGGGTGGTGGAAACGGCGGAACGTTCATCAGCCTAGCTGACCCCGAGAGCCTTGTTCACCATCTGTTGCGCTTCGTTCACGATCGCATGCAGATGAGTCTGGCTTTGGAAGCTCTCGGCGTAAATCTTATAAATGTTCTCGGTGCCCGAAGGGCGGGCTGCAAACCAGCCGCTCGCCGCCACAACTTTTAGGCCGCCGATGGGCGCCTGGTTGCCCGGCGCTCGGGTCAACTTGGCGGTGATGGCCTCGCCGGCGAGGTCTGACTCTGCCACCGCGTCGGGTGTAAGTTTCTCCAATCTTGCCTTCTGCTCGGGCGTGGCGGGCGCATCGATGCGCGTGTAGTACGGGCTGCCGAACTCCGCCGTCAACTCGCGGTAATGCTCTCCCGGATCCTTCCCCGTGCGCGCCGTAATTTCCGCCGCCAGCAGGTCCATTATGGGCCCGTCCTTGTCGGTCGACCACACCGCGCCGTTCAAACGAAGAAAACTCGCTCCAGCGCTCTCTTCCCCGCCGAAACAATATGAACCATCGAAGAGGCCCGGCACAAACCACTTAAAGCCCACCGGCACTTCGCGAAGCTCACGACCGAGCTTTCCGACGACCCGATCAATCATGCTGCTGCTGACCAGCGTTTTTCCGACTACAGCCTCAGGACGCCATTGCGGGCGGTGGGTGAGCAAGTATCGGATGGCCACCGCCAGGTAGTGATTCGGGTTCAGCAATCCCGCTCGGGGCGTGACGATCCCGTGTCGGTCCGAGTCTGGATCGTTGGCGAAGGCCACCCGATAGCGATCTTTCAGGCCGACCAGTCTGGCCATCGCATACGGGCTCGAACAGTCCATGCGAATCTTGCCGTCGTGGTCGACGGTCATGAAAGAAAACGTGGGGTCAATCTTGGGATTGACGACGGCGATGTCCAGTCCGTAAAGAGAATTGATCGGCTCCCAGTAGGGGCCTGCGGCTCCTCCGAGCGGATCGACGCCCAGCTTGAGGCCCGAGGCCCGAATCGCTTCCATGTCAACGACACTCTTGAGGTCGCGAACGTAAGGCAGCATCAAATCTTCCTGGTGCGTCGACGATGCTTGGACGGCTTTGACAAACGGGACTCGCTTGACTCCCACATTCCCGGCCCTGAGCAGTTCGTTCGCTCGGTCTTCCACCCAGCGCGTTACCTCCGTGTCGGCGGGACCACCGTTGGTTGGGTTGTATTTAAACCCCCCGTCCTCGGGTGGGTTGTGTGACGGCGTGATAACGATGCCATCGGCCAGTTGTTGATCGCGTCCGCTGTTGTAAACCAGAATCGCCCGCGAGATGACCGGGGTTGGAGTTACGCCGTCCCCTTGCTGGATGATGGTCTCCACCTGGTTCGCCGCCAGCACCTCAAGAGCGGTGCGCTGCGCAGGGCCGGACAGGGCATGCGTGTCCTTCCCCATGTAGAGGGGGCCGTCGGTACCCTGCGCCCGGCGATAGTCGCAGATCGCCTGGGTAATGGCGAGGATATGCCACTCCGTGAAAGTGCCGTGCAGGGGAGAGCCCCTGTGTCCGCTGGTACCAAAGCTAACAAGTTGATTGGGATCACCCAGATCAGGACGGCGCTCGAGGTAAGCTTTTTCCAGCCGGCCGACATCGATCAACATCTCTTTCGGGGCAGGCTTGCCCGCGAGCGAGGAGATCTGCATTTCGCCAGCTTCGGTCGGCGCTAGGCGTGGGTCTAAAGCACTGGACATGGCGCCACCTTCCAGATATCGGCTGCGTACTCAGCAATGGTGCGGTCGCTTGAAAACTTCCCGGAGCTGGCCACATTCAAGATAGCCTTCTGCGCCCATCGAGAAGGATCCGCATACAAGACGCCGAGCCTGTCCTGCGCCTGGCAGTAAGAGGTTAGATCGGCCAAGTGCATGTAGTAATCGCCCTGGGTCAGTAGCGTATCGCGCAGTGGAGCAAACACGCCCCGTTCACTAGGGCTAAAGTGATCCGAGAAGATGAGGTCGAGAGCCGCTCGAGTTTCCGGCTCGTTTTCATAGTGCCAATGCGGGTTATACCAGGCGCGGTTGTTCTCGACCTGTTCTACGGTGAGGCCGAACAAAAACAGGTTCTCCTCTCCCGCCTCTTCGGCCATTTCGATCGTAGCGCCGTCGCGAGTTCCGACCGTCAAGGCTCCATTCATCATGAACTTCATGTTGCTTGTTCCGCTCGCTTCATAGCCGGCTGTTGAGATCTGGTTGGAAACATCGGCGGCTGGAATGAGTCGTTCTGCCAGCGAAACGTTGTATTCAGGGAGAAACACGACCTTGAGTCGACCGCGGAGCGCCGGGTCGGTGTCGATCGTAGCCGCCAGGTTGTTGATGAACTTTATAATCAGCTTCGCCAAACGGTAGGCGGGCGCCGCCTTGCCGGCGAAGAAGAAGGTGCGCGGCGCCATCTTGGTGGTGGGATTTTGCCGCAGCCGGTTGCAAACCACGACGATGCGCAGGGCGTTCAGCAGCTGCCTCTTGTACTCATGTATGCGTTTGATTTGGCAGTCAAAGATGGTGTCTGGGTCCACGATCTCTCCCGAAGTCGATTTGAGCCAATCGGCAAACCGGGATTTGGCGTCGCGCTTGGAGGCCAAGAACAGGTCTTGAAAGGTTCGGTCTTCGGCAAACGGTTTCAGTTTGTTGAGCTGGCTCAGTTCCGTCATCCAACCCTCGCCAATGACTTGGGTGATGGCATGGGCCAATGCGGGATTGGCTTGCAACAACCAGCGGCGGGGTGTCACCCCGTTCGTCTTGTTGCTGAAACGTTCGGGAAACATTTCCGCTAGATCTTTCACGGTGGTCGTGCGCAGGAGTTTCGAATGGACTGCGGCCACTCCATTGGTGCTGTGGGAGCCGACGATGGCGAGGTTGGCCATACGGATCTTAGGTGGATTACCTTCCTCGACGAGGCTCACACGCTGGACACGTCCCTCGTCACCGGGAAAGCGGGTCCGCACGTCGTCAAGTAGCCGCCGGTTGATCTCGTAGATGATCTCCAAATGGCGAGGAAGAAGTAGCTCAAACCACGCCGCCGGCCATTTCTCTAAGGCTTCGGGCAGCAACGTGTGATTGGTGTAAGCGAGTACCTTCTGCGTCAGGTCGCAGGCTTGGTCCCATCCCAAGTGGGCATCGTCCAGCAAGATCCGCATTAATTCAGGCACCGCCAGCGATGGGTGCGTGTCATTGAGTTGGATCGCGACCTTCTCGGGCAGTGTGTTCCAATCCTGGTTGTCCCGCCGAAAGCGACGTACCAGGTCGGCAAGGGAACAGGCCACCAGGAAATACTCCTGTAGGAAGCGCAACCCTTGTCCGGCGGCCGTCGAATCGTCAGGATAGAGCACTCGCGTAAGCGATTCCGCCGCGAGCGTTTCGCTTAGGGCGCCGACAAAGTCGCCCGTGCCGAACTCCTGAAAATTGAAATAGTCAGGAGCAGCCGCAGCCCAAAGCCGGAGAGTGTTGATCGTCTTGCCTCCGTAGCCCACGACGGGCCGATCAAATGGAATGCCGAACAGGGCCGACGGCCGAGCCGGGATCAGGCGGAGATTACCAGCTCGCAGCTCAAAGGAAACATTCAGCTTCACTTCCACCTTTTCGTGCGGCCGTGCGACTTCCCAGGGATCACTGTCGCGGAGCCAATTATCGGCGTTCTCCTGTTGCCAACCCTTTGCGATCGATTGCCTAAACATGCCGTACTCATAGCGCAGACCATAGCCCACCGCGGGAAGCTGCATGGTGGCCATGGAGTCGAGAAAGCATGCTGCAAGACGCCCCAGACCTCCGTTCCCCAGGCCGGCATCCGGTTCCTGCTCAAGCAACTCCAGCCAGTCGATGCTCTTTTCGCGAACCGCCTGCCGCACCAAGGGATCGAGCAAGAGGTTGGTGACGTTATTGGCCAGCGACCTACCAAGCAAGAACTCCATGGAAAGGTAGTAGACGCGCTTCGGATTCTCGCGGTCATAGGTCTCCTTGGTCAGCACCCAGCGTTGCGTTAAGATATCGCGTACGGAACGGGATACCGCATCAAAGCGCTCACGCGCCGTCGCCACTTTTGGGTTGATTACCCTGTCAAAAACGAGATGCCGCTCATAAAACCCGTTTTCCGTCCCCACAAACGGAATCGGGCCACACCCGTATTGCCGCAGCAGGTCAGCGCTGCTTGCTGGACTTGTCAAAGGTGCTCTTCTCGTGCTCATGGAAGATCCTTTCTCCATTGAAATCGGTCCGACTCCCTAGCAACTGCGTCCACAGCTGAGCGACTCAGGCAGCCACATGATGATCGTCATTCCAGAGTCGGATCACCGGCTGGGACAGATTGTGTTCATAGCTCAGCGCGCTCAGACTCGCTGTGCTCAGTAGAAAATACTTGCCCGCAGATCCGGGCCCGACGGCTAGCCAGCGAGCAGCCAAAACCCTAAGGAAGTGGCCGCTCGAGAAAAGAAGCACATCTCCACGCACTGCTCGCACGCGTTCGACGACCCGGTCCGCCCTGTCGCCGATTTGTGCGGGCGATTCGCCTCCCGGACAACCGTCTCGGAACAGCTGCCAGTCTGGGCGCTCACGGAGAATCTCAGCCGAGCGCTTCCCCTCATATTCACCGTAGTTCCATTCGACAAGGTCAGGATCGATCTCGGCAGCGCCCCCAAAGCCAGCCAGTTCACAGGTTCGCGCGGCGCGCTTTAGCGGGCTGGTAAACACCTTCTGAAATGTCATTCCCTTTAGACGTCCCCCGAGCAGCCGCGCGTGATATTCGCCAGTCGCGGTCAGGGGCAAGTCTGTGAGACCGGTATGCTGGCCCGACTCGGTCCATGCCGTGTCGCCATGCCGGGCGAGATACACGACGGGAAGCTTTTCGCTCATGCCGTCTCTCTCCTTAGGGAGTCACTTTCTTCGACCGGTTTCGCAGGTCCACATGGGAGCCCTCCGATCCGTGGCCATTTCCATGCCCCTAGCTTCCGCTCGGTCAAGACTCTAGTCGTGATACTAACCCGCCCAAAACAAGGCAGGAAGTGCATGCCGCGGGCCACTACGAAACGCTTGAAAAGGCGATGGATGATCGAGGTGCAGGTGACAGAATCATTAGCAAGTGATAAATGATTGGCAGGCACCGAAACTCGGCATGCCTACTATCCCTAGCACCGTGATCTCCTTCCCGACAGATCAAGAGATTGGCGAGGGTGGGGGCGGACGCTTGGTCCGGGCCCGTTCAGCCTCGCTGCGCGTGGGAGGGCCCGTGAACAGCAAACCAAACATGATACTGCACACGGGCAAAAAGTCGCACCCACGGCCCCTATCTGGCTCGACGGCCACCTCTTCGGGTCGGGCGAGGATCGTGCTGGGTAGCTGTCATCTGTCAAATGCTTGTCAGTTTCCTGCGGCTCTCTCGGTCTCACGCGGGGAGCCGGACGGCGCGTCTGCCGGCCAGAACACGTTCCTGTGCTCACGCTTAGAGCCTCAGGCGGCTGTGCGCAACAACAAGGCTCGCGAGTGGACTTCGGAATGCCCTGCAGAAGCAAGCCCGGTGAAGCTGCGGGTTGACTAGGGATTTGATGGTTTAGAGGTCAAACAGACGATCTAAACGAACAATGGCTGCGATGGTCCACTGCTACTTTTAGCAGTGAACAAGCTGCAAACGGTGGTTTTAGGCTAGGCTAGCGGTGAGGGTTTGATACCCTCGTCGAGGGATTCAAACGAAAGGTTGCGTGTGAAGGTATTGGTCATTGATGTGGGTGGGACGCATGTCAAGGTACTGATCAGTGGTGAGCGCGAGCCTAGGAAGTTTGAATCAGGACCGAAGCTGACTGCCAAGCAAATGGTTCAAGGAGTGAAGAAGATCGCTAGCGACTGGAAATACGACGCCGTCTCCATCGGCTTCCCTGGGCCCGTGTTGCGAAATCATCCCATAGCGGAGCCGGTCAATCTGGGACGGGGTTGGGTCGGTTTCAACTTCAGATCCGCATTCGGGTGTTCGGTGAGGCTAGTCAACGATGCTGCGATGCAGGCTTTGGGGAGCTACAAGCGGGGCAAAATGTTGTTCCTCGGATTGGGAACGGGCCTGGGATCGGCCCTAGTCGTGGACGGGATTGTGGAGCCGATGGAATTGGGCCACCTCCCTTACAAGAAGGGGACCTACGAGAGTTATGTGGGGAACGCGGCACTAGAGAAAAAGGGGAAGAAGAAATGGAGGCGCCAAGTGGCGGACGTCGTCGCCCGGTTGGTGGCCGCTCTCGAACCCGAGGACGTAGTGCTCGGAGGTGGCAACGCGAAGAAACTGAACGAGCTGCCGCCCAAATGCCGTCTAGGTGACAACAACAACGCTTTCAAGGGAGGCTTTCGCTTGTGGGCGGAAGCCAGCGAGTCGGTAAACTCCGCACGAATTTCAAACGAATAAATAACCAAGAAGGGAGGAGACGAGACATGGCCACACGACTACAACCGATGCCCCATCGCCCGGGCAACACGCGGCAGGCATGGAAGGATCTGGCAGCTCACTATAAGAAGATTCGGGAATTACATCTGAGACAGATCTTTGAAGAGGACCCCAAGCGCGGCGAGCGTCTGACTGCCGAGGCGGTGGGCATTTTTCTCGACTATTCGAAGAATCGGATCACCGATGAAACGCTCAAGCTGCTGATTCGGCTCGCCGAGCAATCGCGCCTCGCGGAGCGAATCGATGCCATGTTTCGCGGGGAGAAAATCAACGTCACTGAGAAACGAGCGGTTTTGCACACGGCCTTGCGCCAACCACCCGGCGCCTCGGTACTCGTGGACGGCGAAAACGTCGTGCCAAAAGTGCACGCTGTGCTCGACCACATGGCGGACTTCGCCAGTCAGGTACGAAGCGGCGAGTGGAAGGGTCACACCGGCAAGCGCATTCGTAATGTAATCAATGTGGGCATCGGCGGTTCCGACCTCGGGCCCGTCATGGCCTACGAGGCCTTGAAGTTCTACACCGATCGAACCATGACATTTCGATTTGTATCGAACGTCGACGGCACCGACTTCGCCGAGGCTGTCCAGGACCTCGAGCCGGCGGAAACGCTCTTCATCATCTCCTCGAAAACCTTCACCACGCTTGAGACGATGACGAATGCCCAAACGGCCCGTGCTTGGTCACTGGCTGGATTGGGGGGTGAAGAAAAGTCGGTCGCCAAGCACTTTGTGGCTGTTTCGACAAATGCCTCCGAGGTTGCGAAGTTCGGCATCAATACGGACAACATGTTTGAGTTTTGGGATTGGGTCGGGGGTCGCTACTCCATGACCTCGGCTATCGGCCTCTCGACCATGGTGGCCGTAGGTCCGGAGAACTTCCGCGCCATGTTGAGCGGGTTTCACGCGATGGACGAGCATTTTCGCACCACGCCGTTTGAGAAGAACCTGCCGGTGCTCATGGGTCTGCTCAACCTCTGGTACAACGACTTCTTTGGAGCTCAAACCGTGGCGGTCTTGCCCTACGAACAATACTTAAAGAGGTTCCCTGCCTATCTTCAGCAACTGACCATGGAGAGCAATGGCAAGCATGTCACGCTGGATGGCGAGCGAGTGGCCCAGGATACAGGTCCGGTCTATTGGGGGGAACCCGGCACCAACGGTCAACACTCCTTTTACCAATTAATTCATCAGGGAACCCGGCTCATCCCGTGCGACTTCATCGCTTTTGCAAGGCCTCTCCATCGGCTGGGCCGGCACCATGACCTGCTGATTGCTAACGTTTGTGCGCAGACGGAGGCACTCGCTTTCGGCAAAACTTCGGCAGAAGTCGAGGCGGAAGGCACACCCGCGTGGCTGGTTCCTCACCGCGTATTTGAAGGCAATCGTCCGTCGAACGTGATCTTTGTCGAGCGACTCACCCCAGAAACGTTGGGCAAATTGGTGGCCTTATACGAGCACTCTGTGTTCACCCAGGGCGCTATCTGGAACATCGATTCCTTCGATCAGTGGGGTGTCGAGCTGGGTAAGCTTCTGGCGCAGCGCATCATCCCTGAACTGGAGAGCAAAACAGAACCGGAACCTTCGCACGACAGCTCCACCAACAACTTGATCCATTACTACAGAAAATCAAAGGAGAGCGCATGAAAACGATTGGCTTCGAGCAGGCCTTGTACATTCTGCCCTTTGATCACCGCGGCTCGTTCCAGAAAAAGATGTTCGGATGGGACGGCGAGCTGAGCCCCCAACAAACAGCGGAGATTGCGGCTGCCAAACGGGTCATCTTCGATGCATTTGAACAGGCGGTCCGCTCCGGCGTACCCAAACAGAAGGCCGGGATTCTCGTTGACGAGCAGTTTGGCGCCGCGATTTTGCGTGATGCCATAGCGGAAGGCTACAGCACCTGCTGTCCGGCCGAAAAGAGCGGACAGGATGAGTTCGACTTCGAATACGGTGAAGACTTCGGCAAGCATATCGAAGCCTTTCACCCCACCTTCTCGAAGGTTTTGGTTCGTTACAATCCGGAAGGCAATCCAGCTCTGAACCGGCGGCAATCGGCCCGTCTGAAGCTATTGTCCGAATATCTGCACAGCAACGCGAGCGAGAGCCGGTTCATGTTCGAGTTGCTGGTCCCGGCTGAGAAAGCCCA
>Ga0306920_100003598_pt1 | contig 19714 bp, 19 predicted proteins | sample flu12Cox44000170_FD_204666 | JGI IMG/M metagenome (GOLD analysis project Ga0306920, IMG submission 204666) | Lab enrichment of tropical soil microbial communities from Luquillo Experimental Forest, Puerto Rico - flux4day.12C.oxic.44.000.170 (v2)... | ecosystem: Environmental > Terrestrial >... | reverse complement strand
TCACTTCGGCGAGTTGCAACTCATCGTCCGTCCTCTGGTCGCGTTTCGCGACTACCACAGCACAACCCATGAGAACACGGGATTGAATCCCCACGTGGAGTTGGCGCAAGGGCAAGCCTTCTTTAAGCCTTACGCGTCTCTGCCCGCCCTTTACTTCGCGCACAACGCGGTAGCCGTCGAACAGCAGGGCGACTGGTTCCGCAATTTCGAATATGCAGAGGAAAGCAAGCGAGGTCTCGACTTTCACGAGGACCTCTACAATCCCTGTGTGCTGCGCTTTGACCTTTCGCAAACGCGCCGAGCGACCGTGATGGCGTCGTTGGAACCGCATGACGCCGACACCGCCGCCGCATACGAGTTGGCTGAGCGGCAACGTCGTAGGTCACTCGTCGAAGGAATCGACGACGATTTCACCCGCGAACTTACAGCCGCCGCCTATCAGTTCATCGTCGCCCGCGGATCCGCTCGCAGCATCATCGCCGGATATCCCTGGTTTGCCGACTGGGGACGTGACACCATGATTGCCTTGCCCGGCCTTACGCTCGCCACCGGCCGATACGACGTCGCCCGCAGCATCCTCCTGGAGTTCTCGCGCTATGTCGACCTTGGCATGTTGCCCAACCGCTTCCCCGACGCCGGAGAAACTCCCGAGTACAACACGGCGGACGCCACGCTGTGGTTCTTCGAAGCCATACGGCAGTACATCGAACGCACGAACGACTACGACTTGGTCCGCCGGAAGCTCTATCCCGTATTGACCGGCATCATCGATTTTCACATCGCCGGGACTCGTTACGGAATCAAGGTCGATCGGGACGGCTTGCTGACCTGCGGCGAGCCCGGGGTTCAGCTGACCTGGATGGACGCTAAGATCGGCGATTGGGTGGTTACCCCGCGATATGGGAAGCCGGTGGAGATTCAGGCGCTTTGGTACAACGCGATGCGAACCATGCACAGCTTGGCGACTGCATTTCATGATCTGGGAAACAAGAGGTTGTACGCTTCCTTAGCGAGCCAGGCAGCCAGCAGCTTCAACGCAGAATTCTGGAATACCGAGGAGGACTGCCTGTTCGATGTTGTAGGACGCGATGCCCCCGATGCCTCAGTCCGCCCTAACCAGATCTTTGCCGTAAGTCTGTACTATTCCATGCTTGATCAGGAACGGTCTGCGCGGGTCGTAAGAAAAGTGGAAGCTGAGCTGCTGACTCCATTCGGCTTGCGCACACTGGCTCCATCTGACCCGCGATATATACGGCATTATGGCGGAGATGCTTACACCCGCGACTCTGCGTACCATCAAGGTACGGTCTGGCCTTGGCTGTTCGGGCCCTTTATCGAAGCCTACTTGCGTGTGCATGACCATTCCGATGAAGCGTGTAAGCAGGCCCGGCAGTGGCTCGGTCCGCTTCGCGGGCGCATGGCTGAATTTGGGCTGGGTCAAGTCTCCGAGGTTTGTGACGGAGATCCTCCGGACACCCCGGGCGGTTGCATCGCCCAAGCATGGAGCGTTGCCCAGTTACTCAGTTCCTTGGCGAGTCTGCGGCCAGTCGGCGCGAAACACTCGATGGCGGTCGCCGGGTAGCGCGCTACAGAGAGTTGCAGCCTGATGGCTCGATTCCAATTATTTCTCTTGGGTCCCTATGCGAAGGGTGTAAACTTTCTGCGTCGTAACCGTTGCCGACGACATCCGGGAATTGATCCCTGACATGACCTGTCAAGAAGTACAACGCGAACTCTCGAACTACCTCGACGGTGAACTCCCGGTCGAGGTATGCGCGGGAATGCAGGACCACTTCCGCACCTGCGAGCGATGCGCCGCGCTTCTCCAGGACATGCGCGATATCGTGCTCGCGCTGGGCGACGAACGACTGGTCGATGTCCCGCCCGGGTATGGCACGCGCCTGTATCGCAAGTTAAAGGATCAGTTAGGGGGGCCAGCGTCTAGTGCCGGCCGCAATATATCAACGGAGATTCTTTTGGGGATCACAAATGATGTAGTCGATCTGGGTTCCCATCTGATTTATTTCTGGCAGAGTGACGAGGAATTTGCCCGGGGCGTGCGCTTCCTCGAACCTGGTCTCCTGGGAGAGGATCACTGCATTGTCTTTGGTCATGACGAAGCCACCGAGCGGGTTTTCCGGTTACTCCAGGCGAAAGGGTTCGATACCGAGTCTCTCACGCAGCAACGCAGAATCACGCTACTTCGACGGGAAGCTCCCGCGGGCACAACGCTTTCGGACATTGAAGATGTGTTCAACGCCGCGATGCGGGCAGGAGCGCCGGCCATCCGCTATCTGGGAAATCTGGGCTTTGGCGAAGCTCCCTTGCCTGGCAAGGGGATCGAGGATGTGCTGGAACTCGAAGCTCGAGTAACGAGCCTCGCGAAGCGTTTTCCTGCAGTCGTGGTTTGCATGTACGACGTGAATACTCTGCCTGGCAGGCTGATTCTGAAGGGTGGGTTCCAAACCCACCCCGTGGCGGTCTGCGGTGATCATCTCATCGACAATGCCTACTACATTCCGGAAGAAAACTTCCTGCGCGAGATTCACCGTACAGCGTAAGTCGCCGCTAATTTAAAACTCAACTCAGCCCGGCACTCGTATGAATCGAGTCGTCGGTTGTGTCTAGCTGGCGGTTGCAGTGGCCCGCTGACCTACCGTCTCGCTATCGTGCGCCGGCAGCTTCGAACTGCGAATGGTCTGAAGGACGCGGTCAACCGAGAAATATCCGGCGCCAAACACCAGCACCAGTAGCGACGCCATCAGGAACGTGAACGGATCAGCGTTATAGAACTTGCCCGGGTCGGAAAAGACCGACAACAGGGCCTCTCGGTCGGCGGTCACATACGCCATGAACATATTCCCGGTCAGAACAAGTCCGATCAGGCGCGACCCTATGCCGAGTGCCAACAGCGCGCCACCAAACAGCTCTAGATTTGAGATGGCGATTGCCGTGAAATGCGGAGCGGGAAGACCGAGCGAAGTAAAGAACTCGGTCACGCTAGCCAGGTTGTGCAGCTTGCCCCAACCGCTTTGCATGAGCTGCCATCCCCAGTAAAGGCGCACAGCCAGCAAGAACGGCGACTGCAGTGAGTTCGTGACGCGCGTCAGAAACTCATAACCACGACCGAGAATAGACGATAGAACCTTCATTTAGTTTTTCTCCTGAATCTTGGAGCGAGTCTTCGAGAGGGACTCATTCCATCTGGGCAATCGGATTCGCGAAGGTGGAAAATGTTACAACCGGACAAGCCTCTCTCTTTGCGCGGCAAGAACCTGCAATAGTGTGATGATCAATTCCGATACAACTCAACAGTGCTCAGCTGCAGAAGATCCGAAAGGTGGCTGTAACTATTGACATAGTCCTGACTCTTAGAGAAGGAAAGCAAAGGCCACACAAAACTGGAGTAAGCTTCGGAGACGTCCGAAATCACTCGAGCTGACGATTTGGCCAAGCTTCAAAGGAGAAACTACTAACAACGTTTCCCTTGCCGCTCTTGCCGACGTGGCCGGGGTCAGCCTGTATCACTTCGCCAATGCTTTTAAGCAGAGCACGGGGGCAACACCGCGCCAGTTTGTTCTCGACCGCAAGATTGAGCGAGCGAAAGAACTTTTGCGCGATCCCAATCGGAGCGTGCTAGAGGCCGGCGCCCGCACCGGCTTCGTGGATCAGAGCCATTTCACAAAGATTTTCCGCCGTTTGGTCGGCGTCACGCCGTATATCACTTAGCTCACTGTGAAGCAGATGCTAAAACAGAAATCAGGGAACGTTGTGAGCATCACAGCGGCACTTGCGGATCAGCCGGTCGCCGCCATAAATGCCTCGGTTTTGATGATTACGAAAGGAGGCTTGAATACTGTGACGCGGAGTCTCGCAATCGAAGGTAATCGCTTCGACGCCGTACCCCCCGGCGGTGGAACACATCATTGCACAAGGATGTTCCCAAGGAATCTCTTACGGCAAGACAGCCAGTGAAGACGATTACGGAGGTAAAAGACTTTGTCGACGCAGTCTCTATCTATCGCGAGCAGGTCAAGTAACCGGCGAGATAATCCACGTCGACGGTGGTTCTCACGCTGGCTGTTCGTAGCTGCTAGACGTGTGATCATCCCGAACCTCGCTGTTCACGCCGGCTCTGGCCGAGTTGACGTCATTGCCAGCCTCCGTTTTGAAATCTTCCTAGTACCGAGAAAGCCCTTAAAGTGCTTTCGAGCGACGGACGCCCCTTGGTTTAGCGAACTCGGCGAATATTCTCTCAAATACAGGTTTAGTTGCATTCGGTCCGCGCAATGTGCCCTGCGACAGAAAAACCCCGCGCTCGCTGAGTATCCCGTCAATATGCCATCAACATCCCGGCAGCAAAGCACCTCAGGTGGTGATCGAGACCTCCTCTGTCGATCTGATGGCGATCTCCTAATCCGCAGATAGGCTCTGCGGCAGCGGAAGGTGAGAGGAAAGGATCTCGACGACTTCATCCGCAGTCACAATGGCACTGGCGTAGTTTGGGAGATTGGTGACGAGAGCGGCGTGCATGAACTCGTCCGCGTAGTCTGCCGTCGCATCTTTTACCAGCGTCACGTCGTAGCCAAGCTCTGCGGCCGAGCGAACCGTCGACTCCACGCACGTATGTGCTATGAGCCCGATGACGAAAAGCCTGTGGATGCCATGCTTTTTGAGCAGCGCGGATCTCGCCGCCCCACCTGCACTCGTCGAAGGCCTTACTATTCCACGCGGCCCTCCGGATCGGTGCAATATACTTCCAAGTTTCGTAGTCGGCCGGACGGTAACCATGGTGCATTGCGTAGAAGACGCGAAGGCTCGCTTCCGTACAGCAGTCAACGAGCTGCGACATGTGAGGAACACAATATCATTATTCCCTTCTGCATCATTCTTGATGCGAGGCCATAATTAGCGGCCTTCGGAAATGAAATCGTTGTATGGATCGATGACAAGAAGAGCAGTGATCTCTTTGTCAAACTCCTGATTTGCTGCACTCCTCCCTCCTGTGTCCTTAAGTCTCGGCGCTTCATTACTCGATACTGCTCATACAGCGACCCCATACTTGATTGCACTGCTGAAGGTTATGGGCGAGGATTTGGCCAGTCGGAGCACACCGCACAAAAGGCGCTGTCCTCAGTTCGCATGTTCTCTCAGATGGCCGATGAACTTTGATAAATAGCCCACCAGTCCGGGCGGCGAACTGACGGTGATGTGTGCACGCTGGTCCGCGGTAGCGACGGCAACCACGGGCTCCAAACCGGGGACTGAGGATTGGATACGCCGCGGTAACGCGGAATCTTTTCGGCTCAAGCGTCTCCGGAAACCTGCCCAGATTAGTCAACACTGCGTTGTAGCCAAAGCTACGCCAAACCCGTTCATACGCCGTCTGCGGAATTCGGCCTGCCAGCAACAACCGACGCCATCGCCAGGGCTTTCGCGTGCAACGTATGCAGGTCGAACGCTTGCATGACCTGCTGCCGGACCGATCGCGCGAGAGACCAGAAATCAGGGACCCCATTTCGATCCAGCGACGCCATACCGGACGAGATGTACAGCCCAAAATCCTCGGTCACATTTGGGAAAAGCGTTCGCACGTTGATCGGCGCGAGGCTACTGAAGAGTATCCTGACCGGGCAATGAGAGGAGAAGTGCGCTGCAGTTGATTCACGGGAGCCGTCGCCCCGCTGCGTAGAAGATCTTCGAGAGCAGGCCTGGGAGGCAGTTCCTCAAGCCCGTATCCTTCCATGGATCTGAGCAAATCGCGTACGAGATACATGGCAGACACGCCGTCACCGATCGAGTGATGCACAACAAGGATCAATTCCGACACGGCTTCACCCTGTACCAACACAACGCGGAGCAGCGATCGATCACCCAGTTCAAACGGAAACGCCAATTGCTTCTCCACTTCGTGAAGCCATTGAGTGTTGTTGGCACGTCGGACGACGCGCAGCCAGATTGGCACAGATGAGGGAATGAATTCCGGGTTTCCATCACCATTCACATGAATGGCCGTCCTGAGAACCTGGTGCCGGCGCTGAGACTGCAATAACGCGGCGTTCAGATTCCTACCGAAATCGAGGCACCCTCAATTCGGGAAACCAAGATGAAGTGACGTGGCGTCCACTGATCGACAAGCCAAAGCAGATGCTCAAACGGGCCCAGCTCACGATGCATTTGTACTGCTGCGTTCTTGTTCCGTCTCATCAAGACTTCGCGCATATAGAGTCCCTTTTGTCGAAGCCGTTACTGGATTAGTTTTGCTGTTTTCTCTACCAATTTACGGAAGCATCTTTAACCAGCCAACATAATCGAGCTCCGTTTCTGTGCGCGGGGGCCCGTTTCGCCACTTCGGTTCCCGAGATATATTCCTGTGCTTTCGTCCAGGAAATCGTTGCAACTTGTCGACCCAATAAGCGGCCCTCCAGATCGGCATCCTCAAAGTGGACGCCGCCGTAACGCCGCGAGATCCCAGACTCATCGGCAGCCTCCGTGAAGCTCCCCCAAGTCAGTACAACGTCATGCGCCGGGCCTGCTTTGCCCTGCAACCCCGATTCCCCCGCTCGTCTTGTGTACGAGAAACCAAATTCATCACTGCGAGTGAATCGTTTCAAGACTTCAGCCGCGGATGCACTGATCGCGCTGTGCGAGGAAACAAAGTCAGGAAACGGCGGCGTCGGCAGGTATGGTTGCCAATCATCATGAAACATATAGCCATGGAACATTCTCGCGAGCGTAGCAATCGCAGTTACTGGCCGCTCGGAATCCCAGTATCGCTTCGCGTCCCATGCAGCGATGCTCGTGTCGAACATTGCATTGTTAAGTGCGAAGAATAGTTTGACCTGATCATCCAGTTGGTAGCGATCACGATGGACGACAAACTGTGCGCATTGATTCCACAGGATAAAATTCGTTCCCGGCCCTTGTGACAACTCCCAGTATTCGGCGATCACTTTCTGACGCTCGTCTAGATTGTTCGTGAGTTCAACCAAATCTTTGGCCTGAAGGATGTACCCCACTGGATCGGACCGAAGACTCTTTGGAATCGACAGCGGCCTTACATCCAGAACGGATTCGAATGCAAAGGGCTTCACTCGTCCCCACTGGGGCATGTAAAACGTTTGCGTGTCAGACTTACCGTTTTCTCCCTCACTCAGGGGCTGCCAGCGATCGGGATCCCGGATCAAATCAGGGGTGTTGGCGGTGGCGTAGCCGGTGTAATCAGAGTACGCGCCCGGATGCAGGTCGCCCAGTTGGTTCGCGCCGTCATGATGCCGGTACTGCAACACGTTATCAGCGGCTACAAGTCCGATCCCGGACGGTGTTGTCCGATCCGAAGATTGTTTTCTCGGATCGTAGCCAAGATTCGTCATGTCGCGCTCAAGTTTGAGCGTGTCGGCAGGAAACAAATCATTAAGCACGCGAAAAGCCGCGTAGCTGATCGCTTCACGCTTATTGGCCACTGTGCGCTCCGCCTCAAGACGCCGAGATGGATGCCCCAAGGTTGGGATCGCCACTGCATCGTACTGGGCCCACGCGTCGAACATGGCCGTATGCATGATCGCCAATTCCCGCACCATCAAAAGGCCACGCGCGTTATTGTTGCGTGCCTCCTCGATTGCCACTTTGTTCCAGGTGAGGACGCTACTCTCGGCAGCCTGCTGCGCTAAGGCATGACCGCCAATCACGATAAGTAGCACCAAGACCAACCACAACCGCAAAACGCTATTCAACTTCATTTGCAGGCTCCTGTATTTCGCACGCCTAAATCTGGTAGTACACGCTTTCCTGTTCTCGCGCGATGGGTGGGATAGGAGGGTCCAACAAGGCGATCTGTTCTCTTAGAATCTCCGCGGAAGCCTCGAGGGCGCGCCGCTCAGAAGGACTCATTGGGATGGAGAGGACCCTAGCGATTCCGTCCCGGTTGATGACCGTGGGGAGCGACAAAGAAACTTCCCCGAGTTCCATAGATCTTGGGACGAGGCTCGACACCGTCAAAATCGCATTTTCATCGCGTAGAATCGCTCGAACGATCCGAGTTAACGCGGCACCGATTCCGAAGTAGGTAGCCCCCTTGGCGCCGATGATTTCAAGGCCGGCCGCACGCGTTTCGTCAGCGATGTCTTTTAGCACGTTCTCTTCGGGGGGGAGTCCCAGCTGTTGCCAATAGTCGTCGAGAGTTACTCCTGCCACGCGAGCTGACGAAAGAACGGGCACCTGACTGTCGCCGTGTTCCCCAATCACATAGGCATGCACATGATCAGAGGCAATGCCGTATCTCGCGGCGAGCCGTCGCCGAAAACGTGAAGTGTCAAGAGCTGTCCCTGCACCAATCACCCGGCTTGTTGGAAGGCCGGACCACTTCCAGGCGGCATAGGTCAAGACGTCAACAGGATTCGAAGCAACGAGCAAGATGCCGTGTGGATTGTGTCGTGCGACGTCTTTGATGAGACCTTTCAAGATCGGGGCGGTTTCCTTGAGACCGTCGAGCCGCGACTTCAGTCCGGCCTGACCAACACCCGTTGTAATGATTGTTATGTCGGCAGAACAACAATCACTAAAGTCGCCGACCGAAATGCGCCCGCTATTGGTGAAGCCTTGGGCATCGCGCAAGTCTTGCGCATGACCTTCGGCACCTCGCCGGTCACGATCGATCAAAACAATCTCGGCGGGCGTTCCCGACATCAACAAGGCGTAAGCAGTGGTCGAACCAACAAAGCCAGTGCCGACGACCGCGACCCTCGGCATCCGCGTACGACTTTCGTGGCGGGAGTTAACAGCGTTTTCCGTAATTGCATTGAAATTCAAGACTTTCACTTCAACCTCCAAGCGACGCACCCGGGCGTCACGCGACCAATTCAGAGCGTTCTCGCTCACGTACCATGATGTGGGCTGCCAGGTAAGCGGCATCGTCTCCGACACCGAAAAGAATCCCCGACCTTCGGTTGTGCAGCCAGGGCATTCCGAGGAAATACAGGCCGTCGTAATCCGTCACGCCACGTTTCTGGATCGGATAGCCGTCCGGATCTGCAATAGGAAGCTTCACTAAACTGAAATCAAAGGTGTATCCGGTCGCCCAGAGGATCGTGGTTATGCCGGCACTCTTCAGGTCGAGTTCAGTGACGACTTCCTGTGCATAACCATCGCGCAACTTCTGAATGGTCTCGGTCGGGACGCTCAATCCCATTCGAGCGATATAGTCATCGATCATCTTGAGGGCGTTCATCTCGAACTCATCAACCTTGGCAAGAGTCTCGGTCAAATCGGGAGCAATGATGAGGCGCCCGTCGCACGCATCGCGAACGTGCCCGAGCAGGACGACACCATCACGTGCAAATTGATGCAGGTTCAGGCTCTCGCCGCCGTTCTTGCCAGAAATCTGTGGGTGTGGATGGAACTTTTCCGCGGGGTATTCCAGTGATTCTACTTCGGTATCAAACATCCCGATGCGCGTGAACCAATCGTTGATGTCCCTTCCGCGATATCGGCGGGGCACGCGTCCGGCGCTTCCAATCGAGAGATGGACTTTCCTTCCTGATTGATATAGCTCTTCCGCAATCTGCGCGCCTGACTGCCCAGTTCCAATCACAAGTACGGCTCCGTCGGGAAAAGATGATGGATTCTTGTAGTCCATCGAGTGGATCTGCAGGATGTCGGGAGGAATACGCTCACTCAATCTCGGAATGTTTGGCGATTGGTAGAGACCCGTGGCGATTACAACGTTGTGAGCCTCATAGTCGCCTTCGCTGGTTTGTACGAGATATCCTTCAGGCGTCTTTTCCACGCTGTACACTTCGACATCGCAATGGACGGGCAGGTCAAAGCGCCTGACGTAGTCGTCGAAGTACTTGACTACTTCGGCTAAAGACATGAAGCCGTAAGGGTCGCTTCCGTTGTACTCGGCTCCCGGCATGCGCACCTGGAAGTTCGGCGTCACCAGGGTGAAGGAGTCCCAGCGCTCATTGCGCCATGCGTTTGCCACGGCAGGCGCCCGTTCCAGAACCAAGTGCTCGCGCCCTTGCCGCTTCAGGTAATAGCTGATGGCAAGGCCTGCTTGACCGCCACCGACGATAATTATTTCCACGGATGCCACCTCAACCTCCTTGTGAATCCTTCTGACGTCGTACTTACGTCTTTCCGCCAACGCATATGCCAGTGTGGTCAAACATTCTTCCGCCTCCCTTGGATCTCTTCCACGAGCGATTTTGTGAGTACGTCCGAAGAAATGATCTCTGCACCGCTGGCACAGAGTCTTTCCAGAAGTTCCTTACCTTCCTCACTGACAAAGGTGACTTGGGACAGATCGACCGTTACCGTGACGTACCGCTCAGTGACGGCTGACACGCGGCAAACGCGATCGACCTCTTGGACCCATGGTCCGCTGAGGCTGCCCTCGAGAATGAGAACGACCGTGTTGTTGTAGATCTCTTTGGTGACCTTCAGCATGCTCGGCTGCCTCCACTCCACTGGACACAGGGCATAAGGCATGCGCCGTGCCAAAAGAAAACGTGGCCAGAGCGACCTGTGCCCTCAGCACTTAAGTCTTTTAGATATTGGGAGTTGTGGCGATCCTGTTGGCGCGTCGCAAGGACCGACTCGGCGAGACGGAACAGCGACGGAGTCCGACAGAGACCGTCTTCGTCGTGATTGCGCGACCGGTTTGAGGGGGAGTGGACAGCTACGCGGCGAAGCCCGACAGCGAATCAAAGAGGTAAGAGAACTGCGGTCGCTTAGGCGCTCCGATCAGCGGCCCGGCTAATCCCGAACTTCTGCATCTTGTAAACCAGCGACGTTCGCGCCAGCCCCAACCGCGCCGCAGCGCCATGGGGCCCTCCGACCACCCACTTGCTCTCTTCGAGGGCCTGAAGGATCTGGTCGCGCTCCGACTGACCGCTGGCGGATGTCGTCTTGGTTTGCGGATTCGGTTCCGACGGTTCCAACTCCCCCACCGGTGCGCGGAGTATCGGCGTGCGCGATAGGATGACAGCCCGTTCCACGAAGTTTTGCAGTTCGCGAACATTGCCCGGCCAGCTGTAGCGCACTAAAGCGTTCATTACTTCGGGAGGAATGGTTTCGATTTTTCTGTTCATCTTGCGCGCATACCGGCTGGCAAAATGTCGTACAAGTTGTGGGATATCCTGCGCGCGATCCCGCAACGGGGGAACGGCGATGGGAAACACTTTTAGGCGGTAATAGAGGTCCTCGCGAAACGTCTGCTGCTTGACCATCTTTGCGAGATCACGATGGGTGGCAGCGATGATACGTACGTCCACCTTGTGAGTGCGATTGCTTCCAAGCCTCTCGAACTCCTGCTCCTGCAAGACGCGCAGCAATTTTGCTTGCAGTTCGAGAGGGATGTCTCCCACTTCATCCAAGAAAAGCGTGCCCTTGTTCGCCAATTCGAAACGTCCCATTTTCTGGGCAACCGCTCCAGTGAAAGCCCCTTTTTCGTGACCGAAGAGTTCACTTTCGAGAAGCCCCAGGGGAATAGCAGCACAATTGAGTTTGACGAAGGCGCGCTCGTGTCGCGCGCTTAAGTCGTGAATTGCCCTGGCGATGAGTTCTTTTCCAGTCCCGGTCTCACCAAGGATTAGCACGGTGGAATCGGTCGGCGCGACTACCGCTGCCTGGTCGAGCGCATTCTTCAATCCGTTGCTCGCGCCGACGATCTCACCAAAATCATGCTCTGTCCTTATCTCCTCTTGCAGGTAGAGTTTTTGTTCGGTCTCTCGGTCTCGATCCTCCGTTGCCTGCCCGTAGTGCAACGCATTTTCAACCGCGATCGCAATCTGGTGCGCAACTTGTTCGAGAAAAACCATGTCATTTTCCGTAAAACCATTTACCGAGCGTTTGCAGACGTTCAATACCGCAAGAGTGCGGCCTTGACTTATGAGCGGAAGGTAGCACCCGGATACCAAACCCTCGGCCTTGACGCGATCATAGAAGCGTTGCCCCTCCGGACTACCGAAAATCTCTGGGTCATCCCGCACCGTTTCGATATTGTCGATCCGCAAACTCTTTCCCGTTCTGAATACACTGCCCGAGATCGAACCTGTCATCGGCACCATCATGCCCTCCTGAGCGACTCCCCGTGGCTCAGAGTTGTACAGCATACTTGCTCTCAGCTGGGCACTTTCGGAGTCGGGAAGGAGGAGGGCACAGTGATCGCAGTGCATGACTCTTAGGAGGCTAGCGGACAACTCGCCGATTAGGCCTCGCAGATCAAGCCTCGAAACCATGTTGTTCGTAATATCGAGAAGCAATCGCAGACGATCACGTTCATCTTTCAGTTGATCTTCGAGCCGCTTTCGTCTTGTAATATCCCGATAGATGACCCATCCGGAAATTTGTCCTCCTCTCAATGACGCCGGAACTCCCACGATCGAAACCGGCACTCGAGAGCCATCTTTTCGTCTGCGAATCGTCTCAGTGTTCACGATTTCTCCGCGTTCCGTAACCCGTTTCGCGAACTCCACACCCTCACCGCGAAGCCCTTCCGGTACGATTAACTCATGGAGAGAGCGGCCGGTCGCTTCGGCGGCGGAATAGCCGAAGATCTGCGAGAACTCTCTATTCGTACGCATGACATGCCCTTCGCCGTCCACCATGGCGATCGCCTCTGGCACCAGTGCAAACAAGTCGTCAAGATAGGCTTTCTGCGTTGTAAGTTCCTCCCCTCGCGTCGTTAGCCAACGCAAATCCCCATGCAACACGTCCCGGCATTGCAACAGGAGCTTTCGGTAGAGATCGTTGTATTCGTTCCTTTTGTTATCGAGAACGCAGATTGTTCCAAAGATTTGCCCATCGGGCCAGGCGACCGGGAAGCCCAAGTATGAAATCATGCCCAGCTTGATGTCTGGATTTGACTTCCATTCCTCGTCTACCAGAGCGTCAGGGACGAGCAGCGGTTGCCGCGTTTTCATCACGGTTTCGCAATAGAGCCCTGTGTTGAGAGAGGCGGATTCGTCGGGTTCATACGGGTTCCCATCCGACTGGCTCGATACAAGAATCTTGATGTTCGGCGGTTCGACCTGCATCACCAATGCGGCGGGAACGTTCATGATCTCGGCAAGCAAATCGACGATCTGTTGCCATTTCGCGACGATCTCAAATGGCACGTGCCGGGTCGAGGCTGGCATGTTCACTCCTCCGCAGAATGAAAGTGGCCTTCTCTACTTTAGTCCCGCAGTCGATGCACTGCCACAGCCAGAGACTCGCCACTTCCAACGGGTAACGGAGCAACCGCTATGATGGCGCGCGGCTACTCCCGCGATTGTTGTCCAGCGCGGCATTGGGTTGGGAAGGGGCTTCTGCTCGAAGGTCACGACTCGCGCACTCCACGCCCAGTGGAAGCTCCTGAGCATTTCAGCACCAAGCATCTTCTTCGTTTGAACACAGGGTCACGAGCACAAACGATTGGCGTATTGACGGACGCAGCCAGCGCACCCGTGACCAGGCAGGAGCTGTATCGATTTTTCGTGCAGTTCCCACGTGTCTGTGTTCCCAGCGAGCCGAAGCAGTTGTCTGGTACTTGAAGTAGATCCACTGCAGCTCCAACGGAGCGCTGAACCCTTCCAGAAGCGGAAACCTGGAACTTCCCGTAAAACTGGCGATCCCCGAGCGCAACATCGAGCTTCTCATGAGTGCTATGCAGACCGATCTTCAGGCTGGCTCGCCGGCAGGGCCACTGTACGGCGAATCGCTCGGCAATACTCTCGGCAGCTATCTCGTGAAGCGCTTCGGGGTGTTCGCGCCCGGGTTGGAGGACTACAAAGGCAGCTTGCCCAAGCCACGCCTAAACCGGGTGCGGGAATACATCGAACAGCACCTGGACGACCTCGTCGATTTCGTGTCGGTAGACCCTATATCCAGGCCACCCCAGTACTTTGCTCCAATCGGTTTCTTGCATCCTCCTGAGTCTAACCAGAGTTCCCAAAATCCAAAACCCTCATAAAATCAGGAGGGGTTACAGATTCTCGCTCAGAGCCTGTTATTCCTTGGGACGGGTGGCCCGCCCTCTCGCTTTGATGATCCATTCGAAAACATCTTAATGTGGGTGCCCCACCCTTCTCGCCCGATTTTGGCGAGAGGGTGGGTGTTGTCTGTCGCTTTCGCGACTCATTCCATGGAGAAGCAATCTCGACGGCACCTTCCACGTGCTCCGCATAAGTGCCCGTAACTGCTTCCAATGTTCCGCTCGCAAAACTAACCCAGGCTTCACCGGGTTACGGTGCATGTATTTCACTCGCCCGCCCCGTCCCCTTCTCCCCATCCACTCGCGAACGCGCGCGATACCCGGCTACCAACGCCGCTCTCCGCACGCCTTCCACTCCGTTCACGATCACCGGCTTGATGTCGCGATGAATGATGCCCTGCTCGTGCGTTCATGCGCGAAGCTGTGCCATGCATCGGGTGGAGAATTGGATCAGATCCGATTCCTTCTCGGGCACGTTTCCGTACAAACAACTGAACGCTATCTCGGCTGCAAGCAGCGGATTCGCGGAGCCCGTGAACGACCACATCGGCATCGAACCGTAGGAGCGGCGCCCGTTCATCGGGGCGGATCGCCGAATAAGGGTCAACTTGGATTCGTAAACACTACACCGTTAATCAGGACTAATCGGGGAAACGCAGCCAACTTCTGTGTTGCCGGTCATCCTGGCGCAACGAACTCGGTCCGCATCTTAACTGATTGCCTTCTAGCCGATCGATTGATAGCCTAGCAACTCCATTATGCGAAAGTTACGATCGATTCACCCCGCGTTTCTCGGCGGCATGGCTTGTGCGTTATCGAAATACTTCACGAACATGACCTCGTTCTGCGCTTCGTTATACAGAAGTTCGTCGGCACCGGCTTTTGTCATCAGGATTCCAAATCCACCCGGACGAATTCCGCGTTCTTCGCGAACGGACATATGGGCTGTAGGCTCCGATTCCGGTTGGCCGACTGCTGCATGCGAGAGTCCCTCGAACGAAAAGCCGGGGCCCGGGTCGGCGATGCGAAACATGAGCATTCGCGGCGAGCGGACAGCAGCTATGCGAACCTTTCGATTGGGATCGAGCTGACCACCCCATTCAACGGCGTTGAGCAGCAGCTCCCGGAAGCATGAGGCGATCGCTTCGCGCATAGTGTCAGGAAGGTCAGCCTCCAACTTCATCATGAAGGTCTGAATCCGCTCGGCGGCCTCGCGTGTGCAAGGAATTAGGAGTTCGACCCAGTGCGGACGGGCCGACAAGACTTCGATGGCCGGCTCCTGATCGGCGGAAAGCGCCCGTTGCGCGGCTTCGACGGCTTCGCGCGGAGGAAACGGTTTGCTCAAGTAATCGTAGGCTTGTTCTTTCACCGCACGCAACAGAGTCTCGGAAGTACCGTCGGAGGTCGTTACGATGACTTTAGGTCGACTTGTCCCGGTCCGAATGCGCGCTAGCACTTCAAGTCCTGAAAGTTGAGGCATCCAAATGTCCAGGAATACAAGGTCGTACTGTTTTTCCTGAATAGCATGCAGTGCAGCAATCCCATCCGCCGCTTCCGATACCTCAAACCCCGCGTTCTCGAGCAGTTTGGAGATGCCGTGGCGGATCGCCGCATCGTCATCCGCAATGAGAACTCTATGTCGAGCGGGAGTTTTGTCGGACATAAAAAGACCTCCTCTATCATGTCGGTCGGAATCGCTGAATACTATGTCGGTCTGCGGCTAGCGTCAATACGAACTTAGGCGTAGACTGCTCACCCTCGGAGAGTGAACATGTCCGCACACTCACCATTGAGACCAACTGCCCCCGACACTGAAGTCACAGAGTTGCTCGATCTTGCCCTTGACCTGATTTGCGTGGCCGGCCTCGACGGATATTTCAAGCGGGTGAACAGAGCATGGACAGATGTTCTCGGCTACACAAAAGAGGAGTTGCTCTCCCAGCCCTGGATCAACCTGGTCCATCCGGGCGACCAGCAGGCGACGATCGCGGAGGCCACCAAGGTCTTTCAAGGATATAAAACGATGCGCTTCCGGAACCGCTGTCGATCCAAGAACGGTTCGTTTCGATGGATTGTATGGACCGCGGCCGCGCCAGCGGACGGACAGTTTTTTTACGCAACTGGCCGCGACGTAACCGAGACAAAGCGAGACGAGGACCTCCAACTCGCTCAATACTCCGTTACCAAGGTGCTGGCGGAAGCACCTTCCCTGCACGAGGCGGCACCACAAATCCTGAAGAACATCTGCGAAACACTGGAGTGGGCCGTCGGCACTGTCTGGCAACTGGACAAGAAAGAAGGCATCTTGCGCTGCGTTGAGACTTGGCAAATTCCAAGCGCGAACGTAAGCGAGTTCTCGGCGGTCACTCGTTCCCGCACCTTCGATCGCGGCATTGGTCTACCCGGCCGTGTTTGGGAAAGCGCGGATGCGCTTTGGATTGAGGATGTAACCAGAGACCCTAATTTCCCTCGTGCTTCGATCGCTTCGAAAGAAGGCGTGCACAGTGCGTTTGGCTTTCCAATTCTGCTCGGCGATGAAGTGCTCGGGGTACTGGAGTTCTTTAGTCACCAAATCCGGCAGCCTGACACGAAGTTGCTTAACCTATTGTCAGCAATCGGCAGTCAAATCGGCCAGTTTATCGAGCGCACGGAAGCAGAAGCAGCGTTGCGACTCTATGCGGGAGAGCTGGAATCCGCAAAGCAAGTCGCTGAAGAAGCGACAAAAGCGAAGAGCGAGTTCCTTGCCAATATGAGCCACGAGATTCGCACGCCGATGAATGCGATTGTCGGAATGACCGAGCTTGCGCTGGGCACTCCGCTCACCAGCGAGCAGCGCGAATACCTGGGCACGATTAAGGACTCCGCGGATGCCTTGCTCGCGCTGATCAATGACCTGCTCGATTTCTCGAAGATCGAGGCACGGAAGTTCGAACTCGACAAGAGAGACTTCAATCTCCGTGACACTCTCGAAGACACAGTGCGTCTGCTTGCCCCGCGGGCTCACCAGAAAGAACTGGAGCTGGGGTGCCACATTCAAGTCGATCTGCCTGATCGCGTCTTTGGCGACCCGATTCGTCTCCGACAGATCGTCATCAACCTTGTCGGTAATGCCATCAAGTTTACCGACAAAGGCGAAGTGATGCTGTACGTTGAGCGACGAAGCCAAAGTGACTCGACCCTCGATTTGCATTTCTTCGTGTCAGATACGGGCATCGGCATTCCTCAGGAGAAGCAGCAGACGATCTTCGAGGCATTCGAACAGGCTGATAGCTCGACTACTCGCAAGTACGGTGGAACCGGACTGGGGCTCTCGATTTCCGCCGCACTGGTGAAGCTGATGGGCGGAACGATGTGGGTGGAAAGCAAGGTGAGACAAGGGAGCAAGTTCCATTTCACAGTTGTGCTGGAAATGAAGAAATCAGAGTCGGAACCACTCGCCAAAGAGATTCACAAGCTCATCGATTTGCCCATCCTGGTGGTTGATGACAACGCTTCCAATCGGCGAATCCTGAAGGAAATCCTGACGAACTGGCGTATGAAGCCGACGCTGGCCAACAGCGGAGTTGAAGCGCTAAATACGCTCGAGATGACGAAATCGAAGAATGGTTTCGCCTTGGTACTACTCGACGTGCATATGCCTGACATGGACGGTTTTGCAGTGGCGGAGCAAATCGGAAATAAGTACAAGCAGCAAGGGGTCAAAGTCATTCTGCTGACCTCCGCGTCGAGGCCGAGCGATATCGCGCGCTGTCGCGAGTTGGGAATATCCGATTATCTCAGCAAACCGATCAAGCAGTCCGAGCTCTTTGACGCGATCGTTACGGCGATGGCTGAACACGGTCGGAAAAGTGAGCGATACGAGAGCGCATCAGTTTTCATCCAGGCTTCGAAACGCCCCTTGCGAGTTCTGCTCGCGGAGGATAATCCGGTGAACCAGATGTTGGCGATGAGGATCCTGGAGAGGCTTGGCCACAAGGTGCAGGTAGCCAATAACGGTAAGGAGGCACTTGGACGGGCTCAAGCGGAACAATTCGACGTCATACTCATGGACGTACAGATGCCCGAGATGGATGGACTGGAAGCCACAGCGGCCATCCGCGACGCGGAAGCAGGCACGGGAAAGCATGTACCGATCGTTGCGATGACTGCACATGCAATGAAAGGCGACAGGGAGAAGTGTCTCAGCGCCGGCATGGACGAGTATCTTTCAAAGCCGATTCGAATTGATGAATTGAAGCAGGCAATGTCTGAAATAGAGAAGACCCGAAATATTGGTCGATCTCCCGAGCAGAACCCGTTTCGGGCAATTGGTCAACTCGAGTTGCTTCTCGACTCGGTCATGGGAGATCGAGCTCTCCTAGCAGAAATGGCAGAGCTATGGCTTGCAGACAGCATTAAACAAGAAAGCCAAATCCGAACTGGCCTTGATTCGGGCGACGCCATGATGGTCCAGAGGGCGGCACATGCACTCAAAGGTTCGGTTGGAACATTTCAAGCCTCTGGCGCGCAGGACGCCGCGAACCAATTGGAAATGTTCGCGAAAGATGCTGACCTGGATGGAGCAAGAAAGTCGTTTGAAAGGCTTTCGACCCAAATTGATCTGGTCAGGCAGGATCTTCGTCGGCTCGCACAGGCGCCAGCAGCCGGTGACCAAGACCTTGATTGAGGGTCAGGGTCCGATGATGACCTCGATCAAGCCATTCCTAGGGCCCCCCGGTCGACAGCGTTCTTGCAGGGTTCGTACGTAGGATCAAGCTCGGCTTCGTCTTCGCCAGAATGTCCTATCGGCTGCCAAGGCAGCCGTAGCCGTCACAGACAAAACCATCATCGTTTGCAAGAATAGCGTCATTTGGAACGGTCAGCGAGACACAACTCGCCAGGAGGCTTCTGTGAGTATGAAAGCAAGCACTCGACAGCAGCAAGACATCACCATCGTAGACTTGAGCGGTCAGATCAAACTCGCCTAGCCGAAGTTCGTCACGAAAGCGTCTGGAAACCACCTAACCTTTTTAGAATCAGTTCACCCAGGCAACGAGTCTGCACTACATTTGGAGAAGGATTTTAGTCGTTCCGGAAGGCTGAGACGGAGTTGGTGAAGAAGAGATGCCTGTTCCGCGTCGGGTTCGGTGATCCGGCGTAGGCGAATCTCACGGCCGTCGGTGGTCAGCAGGACGATATCGGCGCTCCGGAGATTAGAGAGCAGGGCGAGCGCCTTCATGGGCGAGAGCGGCTGTGCGTTGAGCACCCCGCTGAGCGCGGGCTGGGGCACGATCGCCGGCCGGCGCAGGAGCCGATGCTTCAGGGTCACCCACAAGGCTTAACCGAGAAAAGCCACCAAGACGTGAGCCTTGACCCGCCCCTCCTTCTGATGAAACAAAGGCCGGATGGCCAGCTCGCTTTTGAGCACGCGAAAGGAAGCTTTGGCTTCGGTCAGTTGCATGTATTGTGACCACGGCTGTTCGCTGGTGCCACCGGGCAGATTGGTGCGCAACAGATAGGCGCCTTCGCGCGACTCGCGCCAGCGCTTGCGATCTTCTTTGATCTCCCAGAACAAACGCATGCCCTCGGCGGTGTCGCGCAAACCCACCTCATACAGATCATTGACCGAGGGATGATTGGCGGGCCTGAATCTTGCCCAGCCGTCGCTCCATCTTGTTGCGGTCCTTTAATCGACCTTGCGCGATCGTTTTCTGCAGGCGATTCAAGGCTCTCTCCATGCCGCTGGAGAAACGGTGGCGG
>Ga0306920_100003597_pt1 | contig 19715 bp, 17 predicted proteins | sample flu12Cox44000170_FD_204666 | JGI IMG/M metagenome (GOLD analysis project Ga0306920, IMG submission 204666) | Lab enrichment of tropical soil microbial communities from Luquillo Experimental Forest, Puerto Rico - flux4day.12C.oxic.44.000.170 (v2)... | ecosystem: Environmental > Terrestrial >... | reverse complement strand
GCCAGGCTCGCGTGGCGTGAGTCCCGGCGGGGACATCCGGATCTACCTCGAGGTGACCGGGCTGCCTGGCCCGCCAACCGGGTGCGAGCTCAACGGCCTGACCTGCACCCGCGGCTGAGCAACCGGGGTCGCCGGGTGCCGGTGCCGTCCGGCACGGCGCCCGGACCGCGGCGGGTTAGCGGGTGAGGTGTGTCAGCGGGTGACTTTCCCGGCCTTGATGCAGGACGTGCACACGTGCAGCCGCTTGGGCGTCCCGTTCACCGTGGTCCGCACAACCTGGATGTTGGGGTTCCAGCGGCGCGGGGTGCGGCGGTGCGAGAAGGAGACACTGTTGCCGAAGCCCGGCCTCTTGCCGCAGATGTCGCAGACAGAAGCCACGGGATCGCTCCATTGGTGTTCGAGGAAGCTGGCAGGTGGCCCGGGCGACGCCCAGGCCAGCCGTCGCAGAATATCCGACGACAACCCCGGGACGCGAACCGGACCGGCCGCACCCCCATGACCGGTCCGCCGCGGCCGCGTCCCGCCACCGCGCCGCCCGCCCGCCTATCCTGAAAAGCCATGGCGAGCCTGACCGAACCACTGACCCGGGTGCTGGGGGGCAAGGCCGCCGCCCGGGCGGAGCAGGCGTTCGGCATGCGCACCACCGGTGACCTGCTGCACCACTATCCCCGCCGGTACGCCCAGCGGGGCGAGCTGACCGACCTCGGCTCGCTCCGTGACGGCGAGCACGTGACCATCTTCGCCGAGGTCGCGAAGGTCAGCTCACGCCGGATGCAGCATCGCCGCGGCAAGCTGCTGGAGGTGACCGTCACCGACGGCAGCGCGCAGCTCAAACTGGCTTTTTTCAACAAGGTGGAGTTCTGGGAACGCCAGCTGGTCCCGGGACGGCACGGCATGTTCGCGGGCCGGGTCTCGGTGTACAACGGCAAGCGCCAGCTGGCCCACCCCGAATGCAAGCTGCTCGGCGCAGACGAGGCGGACAAGGCGGCAGAGTACGCGGCCGAGCTGATCCCGCTCTATCCAGCCAGCAGGGACTTCTCCTCCTGGGACATCGAGAAGTGCGTGCGCCTGGTGCTGGACACCCTCGGCGAGGTGGACGACCCGCTGCCCGCCGCGGTGCGGGAGCGGCATCACCTGATCGGGCTGGCGGCCGCGTTGCGCGGCATCCACCGTCCCGCCGACCTGGCTGAGGCCGGCCGGGCCCGGACCCGCCTGAAATGGGACGAGGCGCTCGTGCTGCAGTCCGTACTGGCCCAGCGCCGGCTGGCGGCCACGGCCCTGCCGGCCACCGCCCGGCCGGTCCGGGACGGCGGGCTGCTGACGGCGTTCGACGCGCGGCTGCCGTTCAGCCTCACCGCGGGCCAGCGGGAGTCCGGCGGGACGATCGCCGACGGCATGGCGCGGGCGCATCCCATGCACCGGCTGCTGCAGGGCGAGGTCGGCTCCGGCAAGACGGTGATCGCGGTCCGGGCGATGCTGCAGGTGATCGATGCGGGCGGGCAGGCGGCGCTGCTCGCCCCGACCGAGGTGCTGGCACAGCAGCACTACCGGTCGGTCAGCGACCTGCTCGGGCCGCTCGGGCAGGCCGGGCAGCTCGATGGTGCCGAGCAGGCGACCCGGGTGGCGCTGCTGACCGGGTCCCAGGGGCCGGCGGCACGCCGGGAGGCGCTGCTGGACGCGGCGTCGGGCGCGGCTGGTCTTGTCATCGGCACCCACGCCCTGCTCACTGAGCACGTGCAGTTCGCCGACCTGGGCCTGGTAGTCATCGACGAGCAGCACCGGTTCGGCGTGGAGCAGCGGGACGCCCTGCGGGAGAAGACTAAGGGCGGCCGCCCGCATGTGCTGGTGATGACCGCGACGCCGATTCCGCGCACCGTCGCCATGACGGTCTTCGGCGACCTGGACGTCTCCACCCTGACCGAGCTGCCGGCCGGCCGCGCGCCGATCACCAGTCATGTGGTGCCCGCCGCCGACAAGCCGCACTATCTGGCCCGGGCGTGGCAGCGCATCCGGGAGGAGGTGGCCCGCGGCGGCCAGGTATACGTGGTCTGCCCGCGGATCGGTGACGATCAGGGCCCCTCAGCCAGCCCGGCCGATGGCTCCCGCGCGGCCGCTGCCGACGCCGAGGCCAGCCTGTTCCTGGTCGAGGATGAGGATGGGCAGAGCCCGCGGCGGCCACCGCTGGCGGTGCTGGACCTGGCACCGGGGCTGGCCGAGGGTCCGCTGGCCGGGCTGCGGCTGCGGGTGCTGCACGGCCGGCTGCCCACCGAGGAGAAAGACGCCGCGATGCGGGCATTCGCCGCGGGGCAGGTAGACGTGCTGGTGACGACCACGGTGGTCGAGGTCGGGGTGGATGTGCCGAACGCGACCGCCATGGTGATCATGGATGCCGACCGGTTCGGCGTGTCCCAGCTGCACCAACTACGTGGCCGGGTGGGCCGGGGCGGCAAGCCGGGGCTGTGCCTGCTGGTGACCGAGGCGGCGGAGAGCAGCAAGGCACGCGAGCGGCTGGCCGCGGTGGCCACCACCATGGACGGGTTCGCGCTGGCCCGGCTGGACCTGGAGCAGCGCCGGGAAGGTGACGTGCTGGGCGCCGCCCAGGCTGGCCGCAAGCGGAGCCTCAAGCTGCTCACCCTGCTCACCGACGAGGAGCTGATCGGGCAGGCCAGGGACGAGGCCACCAGCCTGGTGGCAGCCGATCCGGAACTGGCCGGTTACCCGGCGCTGGCGGCCGCGATCGGGACCCTGGTCGACCCCGAGCAGGCAGGGTTCCTGGAGAAGGCGTGACCGGCGGCCGCCGCCACCGCCGCCCGCCCCGCCGGGGACGGCGGCCCGCCTTCTGGTACGGTCTCGCCGCAGATGGACCGTCTCAGGGAAGGGCGTGACCACGTGCGTCGTGTCGCCTGCCCGGGCTCGTTCGACCCCGTGACCAACGGGCATCTCGACATCATCGGCCGCGCTGCCCGGCTGCACGAAGAGGTGCTAGTGGTGGTCGGGGCCAACCAGGCCAAGCGCGGCCTGTTCACCGTGGACGAGCGGATCGACATGCTCCGCGAGGTCACCAAGGACCTGCCCAACGTGACCGTGGACCGGTTCACCGGGCTGCTGGTCGAGTACTGCAAGGCACATCAGGTCGACGCGATCGTGAAAGGCCTGCGGGCGGTCAGTGACTTCGAGTACGAGATGGAAATGGCACAGATGAACTACCGGCTGGCCGGGATCGAGACACTGTTCATGACCGCCAACCCGCTGTACAGCTTCCTGCGGTCCAGCCTGGTCAGGGAGATCGCCAGCTATGGCGGGGACGTGGAGTCACTGGTGCCCGAGCCGGTGCAGGCCCGGCTGCTGGCCCGGCTGTCCGGATCCTGACCGGCCGAGTTGGGGTTCGGGCTGCCCGCTGGCTAAGCTGAACCGTTCCTGACTGCTCGCTACTCACATTGCCATGCCTTCCTCACGCAAGCCGCCCGCCGTCCGCCCGGACATCCGCGGGCCACTGGTTTTCGACACCCGGACCCTGCCCCGGCGTCCGGGTTCGCTGCGTACCGAGACCCGGACCGTGCCCGCCCCGCCCGGCTTGGGGGCCGGCATGGCTGGCATCGACGAGGGCGCGGAACTGCGGCTGGCCGTAACGCTGGCATCGGTGACCGAGGGGGTACTGGTCACCGCGACGGCGGAGGCGCCGGTAAGCGGCGAGTGTGCCCGCTGCCTGGAGCCGGTAGCGCAGACCACCGAAGTCAGCTGCCAGGAACTGTTCAGTTACCAGCCAGCGCCCGGCAGTGGTGACGAGGACGGGTACGCTCTAGATGGCGACCTGCTCGATCTCGAGCCGGTGCTCCGTGATGCGTTGGTGCTGGCGCTCCCGCTCGCGCCGCTGTGCCGCCCGGATTGCCCGGGCTTGTGTGCCGAGTGCGGGGTGCTGCTCGCCCGGGCAGGCCCGGGCCATAAGCATGCCGCTGCCATCGACTCCCGGTGGGCGGTGCTGCAGCAACGGATGACGCAGGCAGAACCGGACGGCCTGGCCGTTCCGGACACACACGAGGAGAGTTGACGTGGCCGTCCCCAAGCGGAGGATGTCGCGGAGCAACACCAGGTCGCGGCGGGCCCAGTGGAAGGCGACCGCGCCCGGGCTGGTGCGCTGCCCGCAATGCCGTGAGCCCAAGCTGCCGCACACCGCCTGTCCAACCTGCGGAACGTACAACCGCCGTCAGGTGATAACCCCCTCCTGAGGCGCCAGAAGTACCCGCCTGGCCGATGGCAGGCGGCCCCCAGCGAGACCTGGGGGAGGAGGACTGCATGAAAGGCGCTGCCGAGCACGGTGGGCCGGCCGGCCGACCGGAGGCCGCGGACCTGCTACGGGCCCTCGGGGCAGGGCTGAGCCCAGCGCTGCTGGAGCGCGCCCTCACGCACCGCTCCTTCGCCTATGAGCATGGCGGGTTGCCCACCAATGAGCGGCTGGAATTCCTCGGCGACGCCGTGCTTGGGCTGGTGGTTACCGACGCGCTCTACCGCGGCTACCCCGAGCTGCCCGAGGGGCAGCTGGCCAAGCTGCGGGCGGCGGTGGTGAACCAGCGGGCACTCGCCGGCGTGGCCCGTGGGCTGCGGCTGGGTGATTTCGTCCGGCTGGGCCGGGGCGAGGAGGGGACCGGCGGCCGGGACAAGGCATCGATCCTGGCCGACACGCTGGAAGCGGTGATCGGCGCCGTCTACCTCGACTGCGGCCTGGCGGAGGCGTCCGCACTGGTGCACCGGCTGTTCGACCCCGTGATCGCGAGCTCCGCCCGGCTCGGTGCGGGCCTGGACTGGAAGACCTCCCTGCAAGAACTCACCGCCGCCAGTGAGCTCGGGGTGCCGGAGTACCACGTGGATGAGAGCGGCCCCGATCACCAGAAGTCGTTCCGGGCAGTGGTCCGGGTCGGTGGCCGCGGGTACGGCTCGGGCGAGGGCCGGTCGAAGAAGGAAGCCGAGCAGCAGGCGGCCGAGCGTGCCTGGCGGGCGATCAGCAGCGGCGAGACCGGCCAGGACGTGCCCGGCAGCGGGGAGCCGCCGCCGGGACCGAGCCAGTACCGCCCAGGGCAGTACGGCGCGCACGGGCCGGCGGGCAACGGGACCGGGCGGGCCGGCCACCCGCCGGCTGGCCAGCACCTGACCGGCCCGGGGGCTCACGCTGACGGCCGCACCAGCTGACCGGAGCCGGAGGCGGCGTGCCTGAACTACCCGAAGTCGAGGTGGTCCGGCGCGGGCTGGAACGCCATGTGGTCGGCCGGACTATTGAGACCGTCCAGGTGCTGCACCCGCGGGCGGTCCGGCGGCACCTAGCTGGGCCGGACGACTTCGCCGCGGCCGTCACCGGGCTGACCGTCACCGCCGCCCGGCGGCGGGGCAAGTACCTGTGGCTGCCGGTGGCGCAAGGCCCGCCAGGAACCGGCCCGGCAGCCGCGGATGCCCTGCTCGCGCACCTGGGCATGAGTGGCCAGCTGCTGCTCGGCGACCCGGGCCGCCCGCTCTCGCCGCACGTCCGGGTCCGGTTCACCTTCACGGACTCGGGGCCGGATCTGCGCTTCACCGATCAGCGGACGTTTGGCCACCTGGTGTTCGCGCCGGGCGGTGCCGACCTGCCAGCGATGATCGCGCATATCGCCCCGGACCCGCTGGAGGCCGCTTTCGACGAGGCGGCGGTCATCGCCCGGCTGCGCACCCGCCGGTCCGCCGTCAAGGCGGCACTGCTGGACCAGTCGCTGGTGAGCGGCATCGGCAACATCTACGCCGATGAGGCACTGTGGCGGGCCAGGCTGCACTGGGCCCGGCCCAGCCGGGCGGTCAGCCGGGCCGCTGCCGGTGAGCTGCTGGCCGGCGTGCGGGAGGTGCTGACGGAGGCGCTGCAGGCTGGCGGTACCTCATTCGACAGCCTGTATGTGAACGTCAACGGGGAGAGCGGCTACTTCAGCCGGTCACTCGCCGTCTACGGGCGGGCGGGGCAGCCTTGCCCGCGGTGCGGTACGCCGGTACGGCGGGATCCGTTCATGAACCGGTCTGCCTACTCCTGCCCATCCTGTCAGCCCCGGCCGCGGATCCGGGTCTCCAGGCATGACCTGCAAGATCGCTCAACTTGACCGGATACCCAGGGGGGTGCGATCCTTGAGGGGTCACCTTGCGCGCACTCACGCGTGTCTTCGCACGTGCGCCCACTCTGGTCACTCAGTGTGGAGGACCCACTACAATGGCGAAGGCTCTTCTTGGCCACGTCGGCGGGCCTGATCCCCGCATGCTCTCTGAGATGCGCCGCTTGCAGCGGCGAGTCCAGGACCTGGAAGCCGAGCTTGCCCGGCTGCAGGAAGAGAATGACGTGCTCACGGCCGGGGTCAGTCATGGACTACTCGTTGCCACCCGCGAGCGGGAGCCCGCGCTTACCTGACCGCCGGCGCTTGCCGGGTTGACCCGGGCCAACCGCCCCGGCCGAATGCCAGACGGGCAGGGACACCGCTCCAGCGGTGGCCCTGCCCCATTTATGTCCCTGCCCCAATGTGCCCGTACCGGGCGTGGGCCGTGCGCCTGGCAGGGCCCCGGCGCGGGAACGCGGAACCGACGGCAGGTGACGGTAAGGTGCGGAGGGATCGGTCCGCACCGCGCTCCCGCGACGGCGCTGCGGTCGAATGACGGCCGGCGAGGAGGAGAGCCGCAGGTGTACCTGAAGACTCTCACCCTGCGCGGGTTCAAGTCCTTCGCCTCGGCCACGACGCTGCGGTTCGAGCCCGGCATCACCTGCGTCGTCGGCCCCAACGGATCGGGCAAATCGAACATCGTCGACGCTTTCTCGTGGGTGATGGGCGAGCAGGGGGTCAAGAGCCTGCGCGGCGGCCGGATGGACGACGTCGTCTTCGCCGGCACCTCCTCCCGCCCGCCACTGGGCCGGGCTGAGGTCACCCTCACCATCGACAACAGCGACGGCGCACTGCCCATCGACTACACCGAAGTCACCATCAGCCGCCTGCTGTTCCGCTCCGGCCAGAGCGAGTACGCCATCAACGGCAACCATTGCCGGCTGCTCGACGTCACCGAGCTGCTGTCCGACTCCGGGCTTGGCCGGGAGATGCACGTGATCGTCGGGCAGGGCCAGCTCGATGAGGTGCTGCAGGCCGGCCCGGAGGCGCGCCGGGCGCTGATCGAGGAGGCGGCCGGTGTGCTCAAGCACCGCCGCCGCAAGGAGAAGGCACTCCGCAAGCTGGAGGCGATGCAGGTCAACCTGACCCGGCTGGTGGACCTCACCGGCGAGCTGCGCCGCCGCCTGGGGCCGCTCGGCCGGCAAGCGGCGCTCGCCCGCCGGGCCGTAGTCATCCAGGCCGATCTGCGCGACGCCCGGCTCCGGCTGCTGGCCGACGACTACGTCGCGGCGCTGGCCGAGCTGGCCCGGGGCGAGACCGACGAGGTGACCGCGCAGGCCCGGCGCCGCGAACTGGAGCAGGCCCTGCACCAGGCACAGCAGCAGGAGTCGGCGCTGGATGCCGCGGAGACCGAGCACGCGCCCCGGCTGGCGCAGGCCCAGCAGGCCTGGTTCGAGCTCTCCGCACTGGCCGAACGGCTGCGGGCGGTGGCCAGCGTCGCACAGGAACGGCACTCGCACCTGGTGGCCGAGCCTGGGCCGGTCCGGCCCGGCCGGGATCCGGACGCGCTTGACACCGAAGCGGCAGGACTGCGCGAGCAGGAAGCGCTGCTGTCCCAGCGGCTGGAGCAGGCCCGGGCGCAGCTGACCACAGCCATCGCCGGGCGGGAAACGGCCGAGCGTGACCTGGCCCGGGCCGAGCGGCTGCTGGCCGAGCAGGCGGCCCGTGCCGCCGCCCGCGCCGAACGGCTGGCCAAGCTGCGTGGGCAGGTCGATGCGGCCAGGAGCCGGGTGTCCGCCGCCCGGGAGGAGGCGGGCCGGCTGGCCGATGCGCTGGCCCAGGCGGAGTCCCGGGCCGGCCAGGCCCAGCGGGGATACCAGGAATTTCAGGGCGCGGCGGCGGGCCGCAACGAGGACCGGGCCGCGCTGGTAGCCGCCCATGAGGCAGCGGCCGCGGTGCTAGCCGGGATCACTGCCGAGCTGGCCGGGCTGCGGGCGGCCGAGCGGCGGGCCAGTGCCGAGCGGGCGGCGCTGAGCGCGCGGGCGGATGCGCTGACTGAGAGCATCCGGGCGGTCGAGCAAGGCGGGGGTGCGTCGGCTGCCCTGCTGGCGGATCCGGACCGGCCAGACGAGGTGCTGGGGGCGGTGGCCGGCCTGCTGACCGTGGCCGATGGGGCCCAGGAGGCCATCACTGCGGCGCTGGGCGGCGCGGCCGACGCGGTGGCAGTGGCCGGGCTCGACGCGGCGGTGACGATCCTGCGCCAGCTCAAGGCCGAGGACGCGGGCACCACCGCGCTGGTCATCGCGGGCCGCGACGGTGACCCGGACCCGGGCGCGCAGATCCGCTATCCGGCGGGCGTGATGCCCGCCCACGAGCTGGTGAAAGCACCGGCTGAGCTGTCCGCCGCACTAGGCACGCTGCTGGCCGGAGTGGCCGTGGCCGACAACCTGGACCACGCCCGCAGCGTGGTCCGTGCCCATCCGGAACTGCGGGTGGTGACCCGCGACGGTGATCTGCTCGGTGCTCACTGGGCCCAGGGCGGTGCCGCCCGGCCCGCGGGGGTGCTGGCCATGCGCTCGGCCGCGGATGCGGCCGCCGACGGGCTGGCCGCGGCAGGCCAGGCCTGCCAGCTGGCCGCGGCCGACCTGGCCGCTGCCGCAGGACGGGAGGAGCGGGCGCGGCAGGCGGTGGCGCGGGCGCTGGCCGCCGTGCAGGAGGCCGACGCCGCGGCGGCAGCGACATCGGGACAGCTCGGACGGCTGGCCGGAGCCGCCCGGGCGGCCCAGGAGGAAGCCACCCGGCTGGCGGCCGCGATCACCGCCGCCCGGGCTCAGTGCGATCGGGACCAGGCCGTGCTGGCCGGGCTCGCGGACCGGCTGACGGCCGAGGAAGACGAGCAGCCAGCACCGCCAGTGCCGGCCTGGCCGGATGCGCCGGAAACCGCTGCCGCGTCCCTGGCCGGGGACGGCAGCGCGCCGGCCGGGGCCGACGGTGCGCCGGGCGATGCCGCGCCGGACGGCGGTGTGCCGCACCGGGACGGGCTGGCAGCCCACGCCGCGGCCGCCCGGGAGCGGGAGACTGGGGCCCGGCTCGAGGTGAGGACCGCCGAGGAGCGGCTGCGGGCGATCGCTGGCCGGGCGGACGCGCTCGCCGCGGCGGCGGCAGCCGAGCGGCGGGCGGCCGCGGCCGCTGCTGACCGCCTGCAACTCCGCCGCGAGCAGGCCCAGGCCGCCAGCGCCGTGATCCAGGGTGCGCGGATAGCGCTGGCCGCCCTGGCCGAGTCACTGGCCGTTGCCACCGCCGGCCGGCAGGCCGCCGAGCAGGCACGGGAGGGCCGGGCCGACGCCCTGAAGGCGGTCCGGGCGCAGGTCAGGGAACTCGCGGCCGACCTCGACCGGGTCGTTGACAGTGCCCACGGCGCCGAGATCGTCCGGGCTGAGCAGCGGATGCGGCTGGAGCAGCTGGCCAGCCGTGCGGCGGAGGAGTTCGGCGTGGACCCGGAGTCCCTGATCGCCGATTATGGCCCGGATGTGCCGATCCCCCCGCCCGCCGATGACGCGGACGGCCCGGCTGGCCGGAAACCGGCCGGGCCGGCGGCGGGCAACGGGGCGGCGCCCTCCCCGGCCGCCGGGCCGGCGGCTGACAGCGGGCACCCCTATGTCCGGGACGAGCAGGAACGGCGTGCGGCGGCCGCCCAGCGCCAGCTCGACCAGCTGGGCAAGGTCAATCCGCTGGCGCTGGAGGAGTACGCGGCGCTGGAAGAGCGGCACGCGTATCTCGCCGCCCAGCTGGAAGATCTCAAGAAGACGCGGCGCGACCTGCTGACTGTTGTCAAAGAGGTAGACGACCGGGTCCAGGAAGTCTTCGCTGCCGCGTTCGAGGACACCGCCCGGGAGTTCGAGGACATCTTCGGCCGGCTGTTCCCGGGCGGGCAGGGGCGGCTGCTCCTCACCGAGCCGGACGACATGCTCGCCACCGGCATCGATTTCGAAGCCCGCCCGCCAGGCAAGAAGGTCAAGCGGCTGTCGCTGCTGTCAGGCGGGGAGCGGTCACTGACCGCGATCGCTTTCCTGGTGGCGATCTTCAAGGCACGGCCGTCGCCGTTCTACGTGCTCGACGAGGTCGAGGCCGCGCTGGATGACACCAACCTGCAGCGGTTGCTGGAGATTTTCGATGAACTGCGGGCCACCTCGCAGCTGCTGGTGGTCACCCACCAGAAGCGGACGATGGAGGCCGCGGATGCGCTGTACGGGATCAGCATGGCCGGAGACGGGGTGTCCACGGTCGTGAGCCAGCGGCTGCGGGAGCCCGAGCGCACCTGAGCGCCCCACGCCATCTGCCAGACTGGGGCCGTTATGGAATACCTGATCATCGCCATCGCCGTCGTCATCGTCCTCGCCGTCGCCGTGGGCTTCCTGCTCCGGCCCAGCCGCCGCCGGCCCAGCGGCGCCCCGCCCTCCCCGCCCGGCCCGGCCGGGCAGGCCGATTCAGCCGGGACAGCCGGCTCGGCGGGCACCGCTGGGGAGGCTGGGACCGTGGCCGGCCTGGGTACCGCAACGCTGCCGCCAGCGGTGCCCGGTCCCGCTCCCGCCGAGACGGAGGTGCCACCGCCGCTGGCGGGCCGGATGGCGCGGCTGCGCGGCAGGCTCGCCCGGTCGCAGACCGGGTTCGGGTCGGTCCTGCTCGGCCTGCTGTCTCGGCCCGGCCTGGATGAGCAGGGGTGGGAGCAGATCGAGGACACCCTGCTCGCCGCCGACCTCGGGGTCGGCCCCGCACACCAGCTCATGACGGAACTGCGGACTCAGGTCAAGGTCGAGGGCGTCAGCGGTGGCGACTCGGTACGTGCCCTGCTGCAGTCCGACCTGATCGAGGCGATCGGGGCTGACATCGACCGGAGCCTGCACCTCGGCCCGCACGGCGACCGGCCTGCCGTGGTGCTGGTGGTCGGGGTCAACGGCACCGGCAAGACCACCGCCTGCGGCAAGCTGGCCCGCGCCCTCATCGGGGACGGCCAGTCTGTGCTATTGGGTGCGGCCGACACGTTCCGCGCGGCCGCCGCCGACCAGCTGGAGACCTGGGGGAACCGGGTGGGTGCCCGGGTGGTGCGGGCCGACCGGGAAGACGCCGACCCGGCCAGCGTGGCGTTCGAAGCCGTAGCGGAGGGTATCGACGGCCGGGTGGACACGGTCATCGTGGACACCGCTGGACGGCTGCACACCAAGACCGGGCTGATGGACGAACTGGGGAAGATCAAGCGGGTGATCGAGAAGCGGGCCACCGTGGACGAGGTCCTGCTCGTGCTGGACGCCACCACCGGGCAGAACGGCCTGCGCCAGGCCCGCGTGTTCGCCGAAGCGGTGGACATCACCGGGATCATCCTGACCAAGCTGGACGGCACCGCCAAGGGCGGCATTGTGGTCGCCGTCCAGCGTGAACTCGGGGTGCCGGTGAAGCTGGTCGGGCTCGGCGAGGGCCCAGATGACCTGGCCGCCTTCGAGCCCGCCACCTTCGTCGACGCCATTCTCGGCGACTGAAGGGCGCTGGCAGCCCGCTCCGGCTGGCCGGCCATTCCGTTCGCGGCTGGTCGGGCGGACGACGGCACCGTGCTGCCCGGAGCGGCCGCGAAACACGCGCGTAACATGCCCGCGGGGTTATTCACCGCCTGGAAACACCCAACGCTGGCGGTGGAGGCGACGGCCGGTGAGGCTGGGTGCTGGGCAGGGTGCCCGGGGAGGTGGCCGGATGAGACTCATCACCGCCGTGATCAAGCCCTTCAAGCTGGATGAGGTGAAGGCGGCGCTGCAGGCCTTCGGGGTGCACGGCATGACTGTCAGCGAGGCCAGCGGGTACGGACGCCAGCGCGGCCACACCGAGGTCTACCGCGGGGCCGAGTATGCGGTGGATCTGGTCCCGAAGATCAGGCTGGAAGTGCTGTGCGACGACGAGGGCACGGACGATCTCATCGAGGTCATCGTCAAAGGCGGCTCAGACCGGCCGGATCGGGGACGGGAAGGTCTGGTCCGTCCCGGTGGACGTGGTGGTGCGCGTGCGCACCGGTGAGCGCGGCGCGGGGGCTCTCTGACGGCCAGCGGCCGGGAGTGCCGCCGCGGGCCCGGGCGGCTGGTGACGGGCTTCGCCACGGACCGGACCCGGCGGCTGCCAAGACCGACCGCTGGCTGGCCTCGCCGCTCGGCACGGTGACCGCGCGGGGGTGCGGGCCGGGTACCGGGGCGCGCGCCGGCCGGTCGCAGCATCCGCAGGCCGCCCCGGCACCGGATAGCCTGGACGCGTGTTCGAGACGCTCTCCGACCGGCTGACCCAGGTCTTCACCTCACTGCGCGGGCGAGGCCGGCTGTCGGCCGCCGACATTGACGCGACCTGCCGCGAGATCCGCATCGCCCTGCTCGAGGCCGACGTCGCCCTGCCGGTAGCCAGGGAGTTCATCAACCGGGTGAAGGAGCGCGCATCCTCCGCGGAGGTGTCGGCGGCACTCAATCCCGCCCAGCAGGTCATCAAGATCGTCCACGAGGAACTCGTCGCGATCCTCGGAGGTGAAGCGCGCCGGCTGCGTTTCGCCAAGACCCCGCCAACCGTGATCATGCTGGCCGGCCTGCAAGGCTCGGGTAAGACCACGCTTGCCGCCAAGCTGGCGCTCTGGCTGCGCGAGCAGGGGAATACCCCGCTGCTGGTGGCGGCCGACCTGCAGCGGCCGAACGCGGTGCAGCAGCTCCAGGTGCTCGGCGAGCGGGCGGGGGTGCCGGTGTACGCACCCGAGCCCGGCAACGGGATCGGCGACCCGGTGGCGGTGGCCCGGGCGTCGCTCGGCGAGTCGCGGCACAAGCTGCACAACATCGTCATCATCGACACCGCCGGGCGGCTGGGCATCGACGAGGAGATGATGCGCCAGGCCGCGGCGATCAGGGACGCCACCGATCCGGACGAGATCCTCTTCGTGGTGGACGCCATGATCGGCCAGGATGCGGTGGCCACCGCGCAGGCGTTCCTGGACGGGGTCGGTTACGACGGTGTTGTGCTGACCAAGCTGGACGGCGACGCCCGCGGCGGCGCGGCGCTGTCGATCGCCCAGCTCACCGGCCGGCCAGTGATGTTTGCCTCCACCGGCGAGAAGCTGGCGGACTTCGACGTCTTCCACCCGGACCGGATGGCCAACCGGATCCTCGACATGGGCGACATGCTCACCCTGATCGAGCAGGCGGAACGGGCCTTCGACGCCGACCAGGCGGCAAGCATGGCCGGCAAGCTGGCCTCCGGGGACGGCTTCACCCTGGAGGACTTCATCGAGCAGCTGGCCATGGTCCGCAAGCTCGGCCCGATCGGCAACCTGCTTGGCATGCTCCCTGGCGCCGCCCAGAACCGCGAGCTGCTCAGCCAGGTCAGCGACAAGGACCTGGACCGGGCGGCGGCCATCGTGAATTCGATGACTCCGGCCGAACGGCGCAACCCCAAGATTCTCAACGGCTCCCGCCGCGCCCGCATCGCCAAGGGGGCGGGGGTCACCGTGGGGGAGGTCAGCAATCTGGTCGTGCGCTTCCTCGAAGGCCAGAAGATGATGCGGCAGATGATCGGTGGCGGCGGGCTGCCCGGCATGCCGCCGATTCCCGGGATGCGGCGGTCCGCCAAAAACGCTAAGGGCAGGAAGGCGGCGAAGAAGAAGCCCAAGGGAGGCCGCCCCGGCGGCACGCCCGGGCGGGCGGCCGGTGGGACCGGGGTCCCGGCCGGTGGTTCGGCCGGGCCGGGCGGCCCGGCTGGCTCCGCTCCGGCTGGTCTTGGCGGGGCGGGCCTGAGCGGGTCTGGGCTGCCCGCTGGTCTTGCTGGCCCGAAGGGCGGCCTGCCCGCCGGGCTGTCCAAGCCTGGCGCCGCCAGCGATCTCGCGGCCGGGCTGGAGGCACTGACCGGGGATCCAGCGTTCCGCAAGAAGCTGGAGCCGCAACTGCCGGGGGATGGCCCCGCCAGCGACCTGCCGGCCGGGTTCAGCCGCTTCCGCCGTGGCAAGCGCGGCGACCGCTGACCTCCGTCCCGCTGCCCTCGGCTGAACCCGGCCGGGTGCTTACGCCCGCGTTGGCGTGCTGACTGCCACCGCGCGCGAGGCGTTCAGGTCCGTCCGGACCTGACGATTACGTCCCAGGCGGTGGTCTCTGGCACAATGGCAGGGTTAGACCGTCCCTGGCCGGCGATGCCCTCTCTCACTCGGCGGCCTGGGTCCATGGGCCATGCCGCCGGCTCCTCACCCGGTGTGTTGACCGCCCGCAGCCAAGCTTTCATAGGAGAAGACCGCAGTCGTGGCTGTCAAGATCAAGCTCAAGCGCATGGGAAAGATCCGTGCACCCTTCTACCGGATCATCGTCGCCGACGCCCGCACCAAGCGTGACGGCCGGGCGATCGAGGAGATCGGCAAGTACCACCCGAAGCAGGAGCCCTCGCTGATCGAGGTCAACTCCGAGCGGGCACAGCACTGGCTGTCCGTGGGTGCCCAGCCCACCGACCCGGTCCGCCGGATCCTGGAGATCACCGGCGACTGGCAGAAGTTCAAAGGCCTGCCCGGTGCCGAGGGGACGCTCAAGGCGGCCGAGGCCAAGGCGGGCAAAGAGGTGGCCTTCGCAGCGGCCGTGGCGGAGACGCTGAAGGCGGCTGAGGCCAAGGCCGACAAGGCCAAGGCGCGCAAGCCCGCGGCTTCGGCCGAGGCCGCGAAGGCCGGCGCCAAGGCAGGCATCGCGAAGGCGGAGGCTAAGGCCGGCGCGGCGAAGGCTGACGGCAGGAAAGCGGATGCCAGGCGGGAGCCGGCGGGGGCGGAGGCCGCGACGGCGGATGCCACCGAGCCCGCCACCACCAAGGCTGAGGGTGGCCAGGCCAAGGCCAGTTCCGCCAAGGCCGACGGCGGGAAAGCGGATGCCAGGCGGCGGGAGCCGGCGAAGGCCGACGCCGCGAAGGCGGCTGCCACCGAGCCCGCCACCACCAAGGCTGAGGCGGGCCAGGCCAAGGCCAGTTCCGCCAAGGCTGACGCTGCCAAGGCCGACGCTGCCAAGGCGGATACGGCCAAGGCGGATACTGCCAAGGCCGACTCCGCCAAGGCCGACGCCGCCAAGGCCGACGCCGCCAAAGTGGACGCTGCCAAGGCCAAGGCGGGCGCGGCCGCCACTGCCCGGGCAGATGCCGGCAAGGCCGCAGACGCCAAGCGGGCGGTGGGGAAGACGACGGCCCGGGCCGGCCGCAAGCCGGCCGCGGCCAAGACCGCCGGGGACGGTGCGGCCGATGGTGCCGAGCCTGCCGGGACCGCGTCCGGCCCCACTGACGGTGCGGCTGCTGACGGCGACACGGCCGTCGCCGCTGCCGCCACGGAGCAGGGCAGCGAGGCCTGACATGCTGGAAGAGGCGCTCGAGCACCTGGTGAGGGGCATCGTGGATCATCCCGATGATGTGCGGGTGAACAGCCACGGCCTGCGCCGGGGCCGGGTGCTGGAGGTGCGGGTCCACCCGGAGGACCTTGGCAAAGTGATCGGCCGCGGCGGGCGGACTGCACGGGCCCTTCGGACGGTCATCGGGTCGCTGGCGGGCGGGAGTTATGTCCGGATCGACCTGCTGGATGTGGACGAGGTCCGGTAACTGAGCAAGCAACTGGACGTCGGCCGGGTGCTCCGGCCGCACGGCATCCGCGGCGAGGTCTCGGTCGAACTCCGGACCGACGATCCAGGGCGCCGCTTCGCGGCTGGTTCGGTGCTAGGCACCGACCCGGCCGCGGCAGGCCCGCTCACGGTGTCCGCCAGCCGCTGGCACAGTGGCCGACTGCTGGTCAGCTTCGCCGGGATCACCGACCGCACCCAGGCCGAGTTGCTGCGGGGCGTCTGGCTCACGGTGGACGCCGACCGGGTCGCTGCCCCGGCCGACCCGGACGAATTCCATGATCAGCAACTCGTGGGCTGCACCGTGGTCACCACCGCGGGGGAGCCGGTCGGCGTGATCACCGATGTCCGCCATCATGGCCAGGATCTGCTGGTGATCCGGCCACCGGACAGCTCGGGCCGCCGCGGCGACGTACTGGTCCCGTTCGTCGCGGCGATCGCCGTGGACGTGGACATCGGAGCCCGCCGGATGGTCATCGACCCGCCGCCCGGGCTGCTCGATTTGTCGGCCAGCCCGGGGTGACCGGTCATGCGCATCGACATCATCACGATCTTCCCGGAGTATTTCAGCCCGCTGCGCGTTTCCCTGCTGGGTAAGGCCGCTGATCGCGGCATCGTCGAGTTCGGTCTGCACGACCTGCGCACATGGGCCCATGACCGGCACCGGACGGTGGACGACACCGCGTTCGGCGGCGGGCCGGGCATGGTCATGGCGCCCGGCCCGTGGGGTGAGGCGCTGGACGCGGTCGCGGGCAGTGCGCCGGGAACCCGCCTGATTGTCCCGGCCCCCGCGGGGGACCCGTTCCGGCAGGAGATGGCCGCCGCGTATGCGCGTTGTGAACATCTGGTGTTCGCCTGCGGCCGGTACGAGGGAATTGACGCGCGCGTCATGGCGGACGCCCGCACCCGGCTGACCGTTGACGAGGTCAGTGTCGGCGATTACGTGCTGTCCGGTGGCGAGCCCGCGGCGCTGGTCATCATCGACGCGGTGACAAGGCTGCTGCCCGGTGTGCTGGGCAACGCCGATTCTGCCGCCGACGACTCCTTCGGCGGTCCCGGCGGGCCGATGACCGGCCTGCTGGAAGGGCCGGTCTACACCCGGCCGCGGATCTGGCGCGGGCTGGCGGTGCCGGACATCCTGCTGTCGGGAGACCATCCGGCTATCGCCCGCTGGCGGCGGGACCAGGCACTGCTGCGGACGGCTGCCAGCCGCCCCGACCTGATCGCCGCCATCCCCGCCGGGGACCTCGATAGCCGGGACCGCCAGGTCCTCTCCGCCGCCGGTTTTCCGGTTCGCGGCGAAGATATGGCACACTGAGAAGCCTGCCTGTGCAGGCGCCCCCGTTCTCTGGCGCTGCGGGCCCGCGCATCAGCAGCACCAACCGCCCAGACCGCAGGGCACGCGCTCGTCCGCGCGCGTGTGTCTCAATCAAGGAATGCCAGCCATGCACACCGTGATCGCTGACCTGGAGCAGGCGCAGATCCGCTCCGACATCCCGGACTTCCGTCCAGGAGACACGCTCAAAGTGCATGTCCGGGTGGTGGAGGGCAGCCGTTCCAGGATCCAGGTTTTCCAGGGTGTCGTCATCCGGCGGCAGGGCGGTGGCGCACGCGAGACCTTCACCGTCCGCAAGATCAGCTACGGCGTTGGGGTGGAGCGCACCTTCCCGGTGCACAGCCCGTCCATCGACAAGATCGAGGTAGTCACCCGCGGCCGGGTCCGCCGGGCGAAGCTGTACTACCTGCGCTCGCTGCGCGGCAAGCGCGCCCGGATCCGCGAGCGCCGCGAGACCCCCGCGCGCTAAAGCGCGCTCGTTTTGTTACCGCTGCCGCAGATGCCCAGCACTCGCGCGCGGAGCGGCCCGGCCGCGGAGCCTGGCCAGTGCTGCCACCGTGGCCGTGTTGGCATCGCCGCACCAGGTACCCGGCGTTAGGCTCGACACGATGAACGAGGAGCGGGGCACCCGGGACGGCCAGCGTGCCGAGGCGGGGCGGGCGGAAGGGCAAGGTGACCCCGGCGACGGGGAAGGTCACTGGCTCGCGCCGCCCCTGGGCAGTGCCGCGGCTGCCCTGGCCAGTGGGCCTGGCTCAGCTGGGGCAGGTTCCGCGGAGGCGGGGAGCACGGGTCCGGCGGTCCCCCCTGGGGGCCAGGCTGGCACCGGTGGGGTGGGCACTGGCGGGGCTGGCCCGGGTGAGGGTGGCCCGGGGGAAGCTGGCCCAGGGGAAGCTGGCCCGGGGGAGGCCGCCGCTGGGCAGGGCAAGCGCCACGGCAAAGGCAGATCATGGTGGATCGAACTGCCCATCCTGCTGGCCTTCGCGCTGGTGCTCGCCCTGCTGATTAAGACTTTCGTGGTCCAGGCGTTCTTCATTCCGTCGTCCTCAATGGAGAACACACTGGAGATCGGTGACAAGGTCCTGGTCAACAAGCTGGTCTATGACTTCCGGCCGATCCACCGGGGCGACGTCATCGTCTTCAACGGGGACGGCTCCTGGTACCCGGCCCCGGCCCAGTCCCCCCCGGCGCTCACCCGGCTCTGGGATTCGATCACGGGGCTGTTCGGCACCGCCCCCGGCGTGCACGACCTCATCAAGCGGGTGATCGGGATCCCCGGCGATCACGTGGCCTGCTGCGACGCACACGGCCGGGTCACCGTCAACGGCGTGCCACTGAACGAGAAGCCCTACCTGTACCCAGGCAACTCGCCATCCGACACCAGGTTCAGCATCACCGTCCCGCCGGGACGGCTGTGGGTAATGGGCGATCACCGGGCCGTGTCCTGGGACTCCCGCGGTCACCAGCAGGATCCCGGCAACGGCACGATCCCGGAGGACAAGGTGGTGGGGCGGGCGTTCCTCATTGTTGCCCCAGTCCGGCGGTGGCGGGTGCTGTCCATCCCGGCGACCTTCCAGCAGTCCCGCCTCAGCCGGGCGGCAGCGGCGCTCGCCGCCAGCCCGGTGCCGGGGGCGGCGGCACTGCCCGTGACCGCAGCCGTTATCTCCGGCCCGCTGGCACCGGTCGCGCCGCTGGGGCTGGGCCTGGCTGGCGCCTTCCCGCTGACCTGGCTGCAGTTCCGGCTGCGGCGCCGGCTCCGCCCGCTGCGGCCCGGCCGCCGCCGGGACCGCCAGTGATGTCCACGCGCCGGTGGCCGCGGGGATACCTGGTGATGCCCGCGCGGTGGCAGCAGAGCCGGCCGGAACGTGGGTGACGTCGTGCTAGAGCCCGTCGTCCGGCATCCTGGTTACACCCCACGGCGGGCGGCAGGCCTGTCCGGTTACGAGCGGGTGCTGGCCAGGGCCGGGTTCACCCGGGTTGCCGGGATCGATGAGGCTGGCCGGGGGGCGTGTGCCGGCCCGCTGGTGGTGGCCGCGGTCACCCTGGACCCGCGCCAGTGGTCGCGTCTCGGCGAGATCGCCGACTCCAAGTCGCTGACGGCACCCGCACGGGAGAGGGCCTACCAGGATGTGCTGGCGGTGGCCCTGGCATGGCACGTGGTTATCATCCCGCCCGGCGAGATCGACAGGACCGGCCTGCACGTCTGCAACGTGGCAGGCATGCGCCGGGCGCTGGCGGGCCTGGCCCCACAGCCGCAGTACGTGCTGACCGACGGGTTCCCGGTGCGCGGCCTGGGGGTGCCCGCGCTGGCCATGTGGAAGGGCGACGAGGTGGCCGCCTGCGTCGCGGCCGCATCGGTGGTCGCCAAGGTCACCCGGGACCGGCTGATGAGGGACCTGCACACGCGGTATCCCGTCTACGGGTTCTCCCGGCACAAGGGCTACTCCACCAAGAGCCACATGCGGGCGCTCGACGCTTACGGGCCATGCCCGGAGCACCGGCGGTCGTTCGCCAACGTGAGAGCAGAAGCCTGCGATCAGCCCGGGACCGGAGAATTGACCTATGGTTGATCTCATCCGGGCCGGAGCTCCCGTCGCTGCCTGATCGGAGGGGTGACCATGAGCGCGGAGGACCTTGAGAAGTACG
>Ga0306920_100003596_pt1 | contig 19717 bp, 14 predicted proteins | sample flu12Cox44000170_FD_204666 | JGI IMG/M metagenome (GOLD analysis project Ga0306920, IMG submission 204666) | Lab enrichment of tropical soil microbial communities from Luquillo Experimental Forest, Puerto Rico - flux4day.12C.oxic.44.000.170 (v2)... | ecosystem: Environmental > Terrestrial >... | reverse complement strand
GGCGGCCGCATTTTCTTCTTGCCCGAGGGCGAACCAGCAGGCCGTCCCACCGTCGAGGGCCCCATCAAACAGGGCAAATACTCTCTGCCTGCTGCCAAGGGTCCTGAGCTCGGCCGGCACCGCGTCGCCATCGTCTGGCACAGGAAGCCCGGCAGGCACTCGGCACCCGCCGAATCCGGTCTCGTCACCGACGACATGGAGCAGGTCATTCCTGCCATCTACAACTCCAAGACCACCCTCTCTGCGGAGATTCAGCGCGGAAACAACAGGTTCGATTTTGACTTGAAGGAATAGCCCGGCAGAAGGAGATATCATGGGAATCCGCCCCAAAGTAGCTCCCTCACGACAAGGTCAATTCACACTAGTGAAGGTCGGATTTTGTTTGACTTCGCCGGACAAAGCGACTAGCATCGCTTACCGGTGTTCCTGTCCAGGGAAACGGTCTGCGGAGATATAACTAAACAAGAGGTGAACAATGAGAGTAGCTCTGATTGCAGCTCTTGGTTTCGCGCTTATTTCGAGTTCTCCGGCTGGCTTCAATGAGGGGCAACAGTTTTCTGGTCAGAGGCAGCAACCCGAACTGCAGCCGCGCCAAGTGAATGGGCCGATGCACGGCCGTTTCATTTACGCCGCGTTAGATGACGGGTCCATTCACGTTTACGCTATCGACGATTCGCACCGCGAAGTGAAAACGATTGCCACCGTTCCAGGAGTCCGCGACTGTCGGGGTGTATGTGCCAGCGCAGAAACCGGAATGTTTTATTTGGCTCATCAAAATGAAACCGGCGGCCATGTCGTAGCGGTCGACCTCTACACTGATGAAGTGGTATGGGAGCGATCGTTTCAACCGGGCGCCGATCGTCTTTCTTGTACTCCGGATGGCCAGAAGCTCTACGTGCCCAGCAACGAGTCGTTTACAGCCGATATTTTGTTCGTCGTCGACGCGTTGTCCGGCGACGAACTGACGCGCATACAGGTTAGTCCGCGGCCACATGATTGCCTCAACAGTTTGTCCGGCGATCGGGTCTACATAGAAACCAAAAGCTCCAACTACATCGATGTAATCGACACCGCGACGGACGAGATCATTTCCCAAATCGGTCCCTTTGCTGATATCGGCGGTCCCTACACGATCAACGGCAACCAAACTCGCCTCTACGGCAATTTTTTCGGCGTGAACGGCTTTCAGGAAGCCGATATCACGACCGGCGCCGTGCTCTACACGATCGAGATCGATGGTCAAGGTCACGTCGAGGGACAGTTGAACCAGCATGGGATAGGGCTAACGCCAGATGAACGTGAGTTATGGGTAACCGATGGTGTCGGACAACAGCCCTTAATGCACGTTTTCGACGTAACAACTGACCCCCCCACTCCTCTTAGAGACGTGACAATCAGTTATTCGGGACCTCACTGGATCACCTTTACCATCGACGGCGACTATGCCTACCCTTCTGGACCAAAAGGGCAGGGGCGGAACACCGACGTCATCGATACCAGCACCTACCAAAGAGCTGGCTCCATTGGCCCGAGCGAAGATCTTCTTGAAGTCGATTTTGATTCGGGGGTGATCACTCAAGTTGGAAATCAATTTGGCGTTGGGCGAGTAACCGGAGGACGTTAGTTAAGCGGGAAGTATTTGATTAGCGGCTCAGACGCCTGCCTGACCTCGACACTTTAAGAACAAGAAACGGGGACGGGCACGTTTATTTTGCCGTCTTTCGACGCCGACCGCGGGGCCGCAGAGTAGACTGCAGTCCCAAACGCTTCGCCGTCTTTTCCATCCAATCGGCGCTGCCGAACGACGCGCCACGGTTCACGCATTGCCGCACCGCCTCCAACTCGTCCGGCGTCAACGCTTGATTGACCCAATCGAGCCAACAACGGGGCCGCTTGAGCGGCCCCGCTGCCCGGTAATTGGGAGGCGCCGTTTCGTCTTGCCATAATTGTGCGCTGGACCAAGGCCATTGTTCCGCGCGACGTACCAGATTAGCGCGCACTGGGTTTCTCTCGGCATGACGCAGGATTGTCAGCGAGTGCTCGTCTTCTTCGATGGGGAATGCCTCGAAACGGCCCTGCCAGATGTGGCCGCTGGTGTGATAATGCTGGTGGTAACGGCGCACATGGGTAATGAGCACCCAGTGCATCCAGCGGCTCAGATCCCCGTCTTCTTTCGGCCAGACCACCAGATGAAAGTGATTGGGCAGCAGGCAAAATGCGAGGACAGGCATGGGGATCTCGATACACGCATGGCCGATGGCCTTAAGGAAGGCCTAGTAGTCGCCGTGCTGGCGGACCAAACGGGGCGGGCGGGCTACGTCGATCACTGGCCGCGCGACAGTGAGAATCAGCCGCACCACGCTGGCGCCGCCATCATCTGGGGGCCGGACGGCGAACCGATCGCCTCCACGCAGGAAGAGCGGATCCAGGAAGAGATGATCGTGGCGACTCTGGATGCTACTCTGTTAACGCGGGAGCGATCACTGGCCAACTACATGCTGCGAACGCGCCGGCCGGAGTTGTTCGCCGAGCTGGTCCGTGATCAGGTGAGTTGCTGAGACCGTGCGACCGGAACGGACGCCGGGATCGCGCAGTTCTTCGCCGTCCGGATGACGGAGCTCCCGCTGGAAATGCTGTAAGCCTTCATTGACTTCACCTGGCCGAGGCCGCTACAGGAGCTTCGGTCAGGATGCTTGCCTGGCCCACCTGTTGGCGTACGCCTATTTTCCTATGATGGCCGCAAGCGCGTCCATCACAACCTCCCCTACGCCGCTGCGCCGGTCCATTGCATGCCCCGCACCGGCGGACACAATATCTGCAATAATTTGGGAAGAGTTTGCCCGAAGCGGGGCACTGTATGGGTAGGTGGGACTCATCCCCGGAAAGAGGAACATGGCCAACCCAGAAGTGAACTCGGAGGAAGCCGCCACGGGCGCCGAGCCGACAGACGCCGTCTTGCTGGAGCGCTTTGCGGCACATCGGGAGCAAGAGGCCTTCGCGGCGCTCGTGCAGCGCCATGGTCCGATGGTGCTGGGTGTCTGCCGGCGCATGCTCCAGCATGAACAAGACGCCGAGGACGCGTTCCAGGCGGTCTTTTGCGTACTTGCGCGCAAGGCGGGCGCCATTCGCCGGGGCGCCGCCGTGGGAGCCTGGCTATACGCCGTGGCTTGCCGGACTGCCCGCAAGGCGAAAACTCTTCAAGTACGACGTCGTATGCGTGAGAGCGAGCTTCCTGACGTGCCAGCCCCGGACAGAACGCCTGAGTTGCAGTGGCGCGACCTGTGGCCGATCCTCGACGAGGAAGTCAATCGCCTCCCCGAGCGCTACCGGCGCCCGTTTGTGCTCTGTTACCTGGAGGGCAAAACGAACCACGAGGCCGCGGCCGAGCTGCGTTGTCCCCCAGGGACAGTGTTCTCGCGGCTGCTGCGGGCGCGGGAGCGGCTCCGCACCCGTCTGAGCCGCCGTGGGGTTATACTGTCAGCCGCCGCATTGGCCGGCGTCCTGGGGAACCAGATATCCGCGGCGACCGTCCAGGCCACGTTAGCCAATGCCGCCACCCAGGCAGCGCTTCGCTACGCCGTTGGCCAACCGGTAGGGGTGGAAGTCGCCGGCTTGGCCGATGCGTCGGTGAGAGCCATGGCGCGGGCCCGGTGGACAGCGGCCGTCCTGGCATGCGCCGTGGGGACGATCGTTGCCGTCGTGTTCTTGCTCAGGTTTCGTCCGGGCGTCGTCGGCCCACAGGCCAGCGCGGCGCGATCCGCGCAGGCCGATCAGGAGCGCTTGCAGGGGAGTTGGCGGGTAGTCTTGGTGGAAAAGGGCGGCCGGCCACCCGAGATTACGGACCTGGTCTATATCTTTGCAGGCGACCAAGTGAGGTTGAGTCTCGGCGGGCGTCAGGGACCGGCATTTCCCTACGTGTTAGATGTGTCTCAGGATCCAAGTGCCATTGATTTCACTTTGCCTATAGGAAAGGTCCTCCACGGAGTCTACCAGTTTGAGGAAGATTCCTGGAAGCTCTGTTTAGACATGAACCCGAACGGGGCCAGCAAACGGCCCACCTCGATGCGGCCACCGCCCGATGCCCCGTACGTGTGCCTGTACACCTTCCGGCGCGAGCGGGCGAGCCCTTAATACAGGCGGTCTGTGCGGTGCCCCGGTCTTTGTTCCTTTTCAGGAGATGAATCGATGCTTTTTGCCGCGCTATTTCCCTCGGTGTTCCGCGTCCCTGGTCGAGCTGCTACTTCAAGACGACGCCAATCTCCCGGGCGGCTTCCGCTGCATCTGGAAGACCTAGAAGGCAGATCGCTGCTATCGGTATTTACGGTGGTCGACTTGGGGGATGCCAGCATGGGTTCCGGTCTTCAGGGCGACCTGCGCTACTGTATCGATCAGGCCAACAGCAACCCCGACCTGAGCAACCGCATCGTGTTCCAACTGGGGCTGACTGGGACGATCACGCTCACCCAGGGCAAGCTGGTCGTGACTAAGCCGCTGGAGATCAACGGCCCCGGGGCCGACCTGCTGACCGTCAGCGGCAATCATCAAAGCGGGGTCTTCGACATCGAGGCGCCGGACGGACGGACCGTAGTCTTGTCCGATCTCACGATCGCCGACGGCACCGGATCCGGCATGTTTGGCGGGCAGCCAGCCGGCGGCGGGCTCTTCAACGACAGCGCCAGCGTGACCCTGAACCGCGTTGTCGTAACCCGTAATACCTTGGCCCAAGGGTTCGGGGGCGGCATCTTCAATCTCCACGGGACGATGACCATCAACGCCGCCACCATTTCCAACACGTTCGCCGGTTCTGGCTTGACCAACTGGAACGGTAGTGCGACTATCAGCGACACTACGATCACGGGCACCTCAGCTGGTGATGGGATCGAGAGCGCCGGTACGATGGTTCTCCGCGGCTGCCTGATCATGGCCAATAAGGGCGGCGTGTCGAGCAGCGGCACCCTCACTGTCGCCAACTGCACGTTTACTGCGAACGGCTTCGCCCATTTTTTCGTGGGCGGGCTAAGCAATCATGGCCGGGCGACGGTTACCGACAGCGTGTTCTTGAACAACCACGCCGAACCCAGTGGGGGCGGGATCTTCAGCTACGGCGGGGACCTAACTGTCACCGGCTCGACCTTCACGGGCAACTCCGCAGCATATGGCGGGGCCATCGCCGCACTCCAGGGGCAACTTCACCTAACGAATTCAACGCTCTCGGGAAATACGGCCGTGCGCCAGGGAGGCGGAGTCATTGCCGACTTGGGGGCCAATTTTATCGAGATTACCAGCTCGACGATCACGTTGAACACGACCACCAGTGGCGCGTTTCCGGATTGGGGGGGCGGTGGCCTCTATGCAGACTCCACGCGCGCGCTCATTCGGAATACCATCATCGCCGAGAACCAGAGCGCGGGAAATGGACAAGACGTCAACGGCGACGTCACGTCATTGGGTTACAACCTGGTTGGTCAAACAGAGGAAAGCTCAGGCTGGGTGGCCTCTGATCAGACAGGGACCGCAGACGCGCCGCTCGATCCCCGGCTGGGTCCTTTGCAAGATAACGGCGGCCCCACAGCCACCCATGCACTGCTCGTCGATAGCCCCGCCCTTCATCGGGGCGACCCGTCGGTTGGCGGCTCCCCCGACCAGCGCGGCTCTCTGCGGCAGCCGTTCGCTAACCACGACATCGGCGCTTTTGAGGCCAGGGACGCGACTCAGTTCCGTCTCCTCGCTCCCGACAGCGTCGCCGCGGGGGAACGGTTCGCTCTCACCGTCGTCGCCCTGGACCAGTGGGGCAACCTCGCCAGCACCTATACCGGCACGGTTCACTTCAGCAGCACGGATTTATCCGCCCAACTGCCGGATGACACCGCCTTCTCCGGGGACGACGCCGGAGCGCACACGTTCGGCCTTACACTGGCGACTCCGGGTCAACAAGACATCGCGGTGGTCGATACAGCTCATCCCCGTCTCAGCGGGGGCGCGACCGTGAACGTCTTGGATGCTTCTACGCCCAGGGAAGGCTCCGGCTCTCTCGCCGACGGCGATGGCGCCAGCCTCCCCGGTCTCATGACCACACGTTCCGGCGGCAGCCGGCGCGCCCCTAATACGGACGGTCTGTCCGGTGCCCCGGTCTTTGGTCCTTTTCAGGAGATGAGTCGATGCATTTTGCCGCGCTATTTCCCTCGATGTTCCGCGTCCCTAGCCGAGCTACTACTTCAAGACGACGCCGATCTCTCGGCCGGCTCCCTCTCGGTCTGGAACGGTTAGACGACAGGTTGCTGCTATCGGTATTCACGGTCGTCGACTTGGGGGATGCCGGCATGGGTTCCGGTCTTCGGGGTGATCTGCGGCTAGTGCATCGATCAGGCCAACGCGAACAAAGATAAAACCCACATACCAGGGGACGGGCACGTTTATTTCGTCGTCTTTCGAGGCCGACCGTGGGGCCGCAGAGTAGACTGCAGTCGCAAACGCTTCGCCGTCTTTTCCACCCAATCGGCGCTGCCGAACGGCGCGCCACGGTTCACGCATTGCCGCACCGCCTCCAACTCGGCCGGCGTCAGAGCTTGATTGACCCAATCGAGCCAACAACGCGGCCGCTTGACCGGCCCCGCTGCCCGGTAACTGGGACGCGCTATTTCGCCTTGCCATAATCGGGCGCTGGACCAAGGCCATTGTTCCACACGTCGTACCAGGTTAGCGCGCACCGGGTTTGTCTCGGCATGACGCAGGATTGTCAGCGAGTGCTCGTCTTCTTCGATGGGGAATGCCTCGAAACGGCCCTGCCAGATGTGGCCGCTGGTGTGATAATGCTGGTGGCAACGGCGCACATGGGTATTGAGCACCCAGTGCATCCAGCGGCTCAGTTCCCCGTCTTCTTTCGGCCAGACCACCAGATGAAAGTGATTGGGCAGCAGGCAAAACCCGAGGACAGGCATGGGGATATCGATACACGCATGGCCGATGGCCTTACGGAAGGCCTGGTAGTCGCCGTCCTTGTGGAATACCGCGCGGCGGCCGTTGCCACGGTTCATGACGTGGTAGCAGATGCCGCCGACAGAAGCTCGCGGAGCACGTGGCATGATCGACAGCATAGGTACGAACCAGCCAAATGTCAATATTAAACGTGCCTGTCCCTTTTTCTTTTCGGTTGACAACCTCTCTGCCGCGTTAAATCGTCTTTTTGCCGCTCGCGGCATAGATAGCCGGCCAACCTTCGAAGCCGAAGAAATTCGGAACCGAATACGGAAACGAATGTCACTCCACAAACCATTCCGAATTTCGCATTTACGACAGTTCGTTTCCGCTATGCTGGCACACCCCCGTTTCCGGAAAGCGAAACGGTCAACGCCTGCCATCGACTCGTGTCAACTTTCAGACAAAAAAACTCGTGTAACATGCTCCTTTGCAGTTACTTGTGGGATACGCCAACCCCAGGGGCTGGTGTGGTCTAACAGCCGAAGCAGTCATCATCGCTGGTGGAGGCGTGGTTGTGGCCGATCACGGTCAACGGGTCGAAGAGGAACGTCCCCAGGTTGTAGACGCCGCCGCCCACGCCCTGGCCGTCCGTCCCCTCGCCGTCGCCCAGGCCGCCGAGGGCCTGGTTGTAACTAATCTCCGAAGCGCTGACGATCACGGTGCCGGTAGCGACGTAGACCCCACCGCCCAGGCCGTTGCCGCCGTCGCTGCCGCTGTCGCCGTCGCCACCAAAGGCCCGGTTGTGGTCGATGGCGGTGTCGAGAACCGACGCAGTGCCGCCTCCGATAAAGAGGCCGCCGCCCAAGCCGTCGCCGCCGTTGGCGCCGCCCGTGCCGTCCGCGCCCAGGGCTTGGTTGTGCGCCAGCGTGCTGTCCAGGACGGCCAGGACACCGGCACTCCAGATCCCGCCGCCGAGGCCCTGGCCTACACTGCCGCCGTTGTCCCCCTCGCCGCCGTCGGCCTGGTTGTTGGTGACGGTACTGTTGGCGATCGTGAGGGAAGGCACGCCGAAGACCGTGCTGCCTTGGTTGTAGATGCCGCCCCCCAGGCCGTCACCGCCGCTACCGCCATGGTCCCCCTCATGCCCCAGCGCCTGGTTGTGCTCGAAAGTGGTGGCCCAGACGGTGAGGACAGAGCCAAAGAGATTGGAGAGGCCGCCCCCCACCCCCTCGGCGCCGTTGCCGCCGGCGTCTCCCGGGCCGCCCTGGGCCTGGTTGTCCAGGACCGTGCCGCCCGTGAGCGTGCTCCGGGCCGCCCCCCAACTGGCGAACCCTCCGCCGACGCCGGCGCCGGCCAGCACATTGCCCGTACTACCGGCGCCACCGACGGCCCGGTTGTCGCGGAGCGTCAGGTTGCTGGCGGTCAAGGTCGTCCCAGCCGTTCCGTTCCATCCTTCATTGGTGATCGCGCCTCCCTGGCCCCAGCCGACAATGAAGGCGCCAGCGCCGCCGGTGGCGCTAGCGCCGCCGATATTGTCACTGCCGCCGCGCGCCTCGTTATGATCGAAGGTACTGTCCGTGACCGTCATCACTCCGAGCTCGAGGTTAATCAAGGCCCCGCCGCTGGCATCGCCGACGTGGCCTCGGCCGAACAGGGCGCGCCCGTGGGAACCGCCGATCGCCTGGTTATACGAGAACGTACTGCCGCGAACGAGAACCGTCCCCGAGGAATTGATCAGGGCGCCGCCGTAGCCGTAGTCAATGTCATAGTCCCTCGCGCCGCTGGCCGCGCTGCCGCCGTTGCCGCCCATCGCCTGGTTGCCTGTAAACGTACTATCATCGACGGTGAGCGTACTACTAGCGTTCCTGATGGCGCCGCCGGTGGCCTGTCCAACTACTTGAAAGGCGACACTGCCGTCGATGACTCCGCCGTCGCGGCCGATGGCCTGGTTGCCAATGAACGTACTCTGGCTAACCGTCACGGTATTGCCCATGATACTAGCGATACCGCCACCGCCGCCGCGGATGGCCTGGTTGCCGATGAAGGAGCTGAGACGGATGGTGGCAGTAGTGGAAATAAGAGCGATGGCACCGCCTGGCCCGTTGGCGGCGGTGCCGGGCTGAGGATCACCAATCGCCTGGTTATGGGTGAACAGGGTATCGGCAACGACGAGGGTGGCACCCCCTTGAGTCTTGATGGCCCCGCCTTGGGCGGCGATGCCAGGGACGGCGAGGGCTTCATTGTTGGACAGGAAGTCATGGGAGAGGGTTAGCGTGCTGCCGACGTCCAGGATGCCGCCCCCGTTGCCCCCGACAACCAGGCCGTCGGTGATCGTCAACCGGGCGATGGTGACCGTCACCCCGCCGCTGATGCTGAAGACGCGGCTGGCGTGGTTGCCGCTAATCGCCAGTTCGTCGGCCCCCGGACCCTCGATGTCCAGGCTCTGGGTGATTGCCAACTGGCCGCTGGTCAGCGTGATGGTCTGGCCATGTAGGCCATCGTCGAAAACGATCTGATCGCCGCTCTGGGCGGCGGCAATCGCCGCCCGCAGCGAGCCGTCGCCGCTGTCTGCGTTGGTCAGCACGGTGAGCGTGCTGGGCAGGGTGCGGTCTTCGAGCACCAGCAGGCGGGGCATGAAGGGCAGCCATGGGTGCGGTGCCGGGCGGCGACCCCGGCCAGGCTGCGAACGCCGGGAACCACATTTCCGAAGCAACGAAGTAAACCACATGGAGAGTTCTCCTTTCGAACCGTTGTTTGTCCGTCATCATTCCCAAGGGTCACAGAGGCCGGGGCGGCTTTCGGTCTGCCCCCGGTTCCTCGTCCAGTTGTTGGCCGTCCCCGCCGTGCCGCCGCCGTCGGAGTCATCCCGGCAGTCATATTCGCCGTTGCCGAGCATCACGTTTTGCCCCACAGTGTTGTCGGCAGACAGGGCATCCACGTGGACCCCATCCCGGCCGTTGGCTGCGCTCAGGTTCCTGGAGATCGTATTATTGCCCGCGTTCGCCAGGCTGATGCCATCGCCGGCGTTGCCGAAGGTCACGTTGCCCCGGGCCGTATTGCCGCCCGCGCTGACCAGGCGGAGGCCGTCACCGCCGTTGAACCCGATCAAGTTCAGGGAGATGTCATTCTGGTCCGCTCTCGCCAGGCTGATCCCATCGCCGCCATTGAAATAGATGAGGTTGCGCCCGGCAGTATTACCGTTCGCATTGACCAGGCTGAGGCCCGGTCCAGCGTTGAAGGCGATGAGGTTCAGGCTGATGCTGCCGGCCGCCGTACCTTCGAGCAGCACGCCGGCCTGCTGGTTGCCCAGAGGCCTCGTCCCGGTGACGTCGGTGCCGATGGAGTTGCCCTCGACCAGCGTCCCGGTTGCCAAGGGGCCGCTGATGCGAACGCCATTGGTCTGGTTCCCGCTGATGACGTTGCGGGCGCCCGCAGTAAGTCCGCCGACCGCGGTATCCCGGGCGTTGTCGATTCGGACCCCGTTCAGGGTGTTCCCGAGAGCGGTGGTCCCGGAGGCGTCGGTGCCGATGTAGTTGCCCAGCACGGCGTTCCCGACCACCTCCTCGCCGGCATCGCTCGCGATCTGCACGCCATGCCCTGTGCCGCCGCTAATGACGTTGCGGGCGGCCGCCGTGTCGCCCCCAACGGTGTTCCGCGATGCGCCCCCGGAGATGCCGACGCCGTGGGTGTTGCCCAGGGCGGCCATGCCGTCGGCGGTGACGCCGATGTAGTTGCCCACCACCAAGTTCCCGTTCGCGAAGCCATTGATCACCAGACCTTGCTCGTGGTTGCCGGAGATGACGTTGCGGGCCGCCGGCACCAGGCCGCCGACCGTGTTGTCCGGGGCGGCGCCGTTGATGCGGACGCCCTGTCCCAGGTTACCGAGCGCGGCGTCGCCCGCGGCGTTCGTGCCGATGAGGTTGCCGGCCACCACGTTGCTGGCGGCCTCGGCGCCCTGGATGAACACGCCGGCAGCAGTGGTCGGCTGAGCGTCAATCCCGTTCCCCGAAATGAGGTTCCGCTCCGCGGCGTCATCCACCCCGGCGCCATCCGCGCCGATCCGGTTCGACGTAGCTACGCCCGTGATGTATACGCCGGAATTACGGTTGCCGAGGGCCCGGGTGCCCGTCATGTCCGTGCCGAGGAAGTTTCCCTCCACGGCGTTGCCGCTTCCGGAGAGCCGCACGCCGTTAGCGAAGCGGTTGATGACCAGCCCGCGGATCACACTGTTGTCGGTGAAAACGTTCAACCCATTCGAGGTGGGGCCGGCCGCGCTGCCGTCCAGCTCGATACGGAGCACCGCGTTGGTGCCGTCGGCCAGCGTGTTGGGGCGGGACCCCGGCTGGGTGTAGCCGTCGATCACGACCGGGTCGGTGAGGAACGGCAGGGCGGACAGGGGGGCGATCGTCTGCACGCCGCCGCCGGGGATGTTGAAGGCGATGGTGTCCGTGCCCGGGCTCGCGTTGGCGTCCAGGATGGCTTGCCGCAGCGAGCCGGGCCCGCTGTCGGCGAGGTTAAGGACCGTGAAGGTGCTCGGCAGGGCGCGGCACTCCAGGCCCTCTAGCCGGGGCACGAAGGGCCGTCGGTGGTGCAGGTTGGGGCGGCGACACCGGCCCGTCCGCGGACGCCGGGAACCGCATTGCGGAAACAACGAATCGAACCACATAGTGAGGCTCTCCTGTTAAAAGGTGGACAAGGGTCAGCGGCCGATGCCCCTAACCCGGGACGCCGAAACAATCATCGTTGCTCGTGGACGCATGGTTGTGGCGGATGACGGTCGCGGCGTCGGCAAGGAACGTCCCCAGGGTGTAGACGTTGCCGCCCACGCCCAGGCCATCCATCCCGTCGCCGTCGCCCAAGCCGCCGAGGGCCTGGTTGTAACTGATCTCCGAAGCGCTGACGATCACCGTGCCGATCGCGACGTAGACCACACCGCCGAGGCCGTTGCCGCCGTTGCTGCCGGCGTCGCCGTCGCCGCCGAAGGCCCGATTGTGGTCGATGGCGGTAGCCAGAAGAGAGGCGGTGCCGCCATCGACAAAGAGGCCGCCGCCGAAGCCGTTGGCGCGGTTGGCAACCAATTCCGCCAGATGGGCCTCCTGACCACGACTCGACCGCGATGCCGATGGCCCCGGGGCGGCCCCCTGGAACTCGAACGCCCCAATGTCGATGATCCCGTTGACGATCCGTGGGAAGCCGGGACCGCGCTGGTCGAAGTCGGTGGCGTAGGCGTTGTTGCCGGCGTCGATGGCCGGGCTGCCGCTCAAGAGGGCGTGCGTGAGCGTCGGGCCGCCGTTGTCGTCCAACGGACCCAGTAGCGGCTCGATCAGGTTATCGGTCGAGCCGACGAGGTTGCCGTTGACGCCGTTGCTCAGGCCGGTCATGCCCGTGCCGTCGCCGATGAGGTTGTAGTCGCCCAGCGGGTCCAGGGCGCCGAAGACATCGTCGCGGATCGTGCCGGTGGCGCCTCGCAAGTTGGCGGCGATCAGCGTGTTGTGCAGCACCGGCAAGCCGCGGTCAACGTACAAGCCGCCGCCGCGGCCGCTGCCGCCGCCGGCGTTCGCCCGGTTGGCGGTGAGGGTGACGATCGTGAGCGTGACGGGGCTGGTGCCATACGTGCTGATGCCGCCGCCGTTGTAGTAGGCGGAGTTACCGGACAAGGTGCTGTCGGTGACCATCAGCGTGCCCACGTTGCTGATTCCGCCGCCGCTGCCGTAGGAATACCCTAGTATGGCGGCGTTGCCGGACAAAGTGCTGCCCGTGACCGTCAGCGTGCCCGCGTTGTAGATGCCGCCGCCGTCGGAGACGGCGGAGTTGTCGGACAGGGTACTGTTGCTAACCGCCACCGTGCCGTTAGGGTTTGCACTGTTGAAGATAGCGCCGCCGAACAAGGCGGAGTTGCCGGACAGGGTGCTGTCGGACACCGTCAGCGTGCCAGAGTTGGAGATGCCGCCGCCGATGCTGTAGGCGCTGGTGCCAGAGTTGCCGGACAGGGTGCTGTGGCTGACTGTCAGTGTGCCGCTGGTGAACAGGCCCCCTCCTCGCCCGGCGCCATCGTACAACCCGTAGGCACCTGGGGAGCCTCCGGTTCCCTGGTTGGTGGCAATGGTGCTCGTCGCAACCGTGAGGGAGCCGCCGCTCACGTAAAGGCCACCGCCCCGGCCATCACCGCCCCCACCCCCCACAGTGCTGGTGCTGTAGCCATCACCCCCAGGCCCGCCGGTTGCCCGGTTGCTCGCTATCATGCTGTCGGAAATGTCCAGGGAGCCGCCGGTAGCGTACAGGCCGCCACCGCCTCCCGACCCGCCGTCACCGGCCTGTAGCAAGCCGTTGTGGTCACCGCCGCGGCCGCCGATGGCCTGGTTGTTGGCGATCATGGCCCCCGCCAGTGTCAGCGCGCCGCCCGTGGAGTAAATCCCTCCCCCGTTCGCGTTGTGACCAGGCGCTTGAAGGACGGCGGCATCGCCGCCCCGCGCAACGTTGTTCTGCACCACCACGTTGTCGAGCGTGACATCGCCGCCGTTGTTCAGCAGGCCGCCGCCCAGCGCGTCGGTGGTCCCCGCCAGGGCGCCGTTGGAGCCGTCGTCCTGGCCCAGGCCGCCCTGGATGACCAGGTCCTGGAAGACGACCTGCGTGCCGGGGTTGACGATCTGGAACACTCGATCCTGGAGTTGGCCGGCGTCGATAATCGTGGACGGCCCGGCCCCCTGGATGATCCAGCGATGGCTGGTCTGCGTCAGGTTCAGGTCGCCGGTGAGGCCGGCCGTCTCGTGGTGGCCGCCGACGTTGCGGATGGTCAGCGCGTAGGTGCCGGACAGGAGCTGGATGGTGTCGTCCCCGCTGCCTGCATCGACATTGAACTGGAGGACCGCATCGCGCAGGCTGCCGCTGCCGAGGCCGCCGTCGTCGAAGGTCGTCGGCGTCAGCGTCGTTGGGACGCAACGACGCTCCAATAGTTCGATGGCCGGACGGAACGAGGCGGCCTGGCGGCGGGGACGGCGCTCGCAGATACTCCGCTTCCACCAACCAAACCATTGGGTGTGCAACATGATCCTTGTCTCCTTTGCAGTTACCTGTGGGATACGCCAACCCCAGGGGCTGGCGTGGTCTAACAGCCGAAGCAGTCGTCGTTACTTGTGGACGCATGGTTGTCGGCGATGACGGTCAAAGGGTCGAAGAGGAACGTCCCCAGGTTGTAGACGCCGCCGCCCACGCCCAGGCCATCCGTTCCCTCGGCGTCACCCAGGCCACCCAGGGCCTGGTTGTGGGAGATGTCCGAAGCGACCACGATCACCGTGCCGGCCGCCACGTAGACGCCGCCGCCTAAGCCGTTGCCGCTGTAGGCAACCAATTCCGCCAGACGGGCCTCCTGACCACGACTCGACCGCGATGTCGATGGCCCGGGGCCGGCCCCCTGGAACTCGAACGCCCCGATGTCGATGATCCCGTTGACGATGCGTGGGAAGCCGGGACCGCGCTGGTCGAAGTCGGTGGCGTAGGCGTTATTGCCGGCGTCGATGGCCGGACTGCCGCTCAAGAGGGCGTGCGTGAGCGTCGGGCCGCCGTTGTCTTGCAGCGGACCCAGGAGCGGGTCGATCGGGGTGCCAGCGCTGCCCACGAGGTTGCCGTTGACGCCGTCGCTCAGGCCGGTCATGCCGGTGCCGTCGCCGATCAGGTTGTAGTCACCGCTCGGATTCAGGGGGCCGAAGACGTCGTCGCGCGTCGTGCCGGTAGGGTCTCGGAAGTTGCCGGCGATCAGCGTGTTGTGCAGCACCGGCGAGCCGGAGAGACCGAAGAAGCCGCCGCCGTGGTAGCTGCCGCCGGCGGTGTTCGCCCGGTTGGCAGTGACGGTGACGTTCGTCAGCGTGACGGGGCGTGAGCTGTGGGTGTAGATGCCGCCGCCGTAGCGACCGGCGGTGTTGCGGGACAGGGTGCTGTTGCTGACCGCCAGCGTGCCAAAGTTGGCGATGCCGCCGCCGGCGCCGCCGACGGTGTTGCCGGACACGGTGGCGGAGTTGCCGGACAGGGTGCTATTGCTGACCGTCAGGGTGCCGCTGTTGTATAAGCCCCCTCCTTCATCCGGGCCGTCTACCCGGTGGAGACCGCCGGGGCCTCCGGCTGCCTGGTTGGAGGCGATGGTGCTAGTCGTAATCGTGAGGGCACCGCCGGTCAGGTACAGCCCACCGCCCTGGGCTAATCCGCCGTACCCACCGGCCACGGTGAAACCAGTATAAGTCCCGCCATCACCCCCTCGGCCACCGGTGGCGTGGTTGCTGGCGATCATGCTGTCGGAAATGTCCAGGGAGCCGCCGCTGGAATACAACCCGCCACCACCTGCGGACCCGCCGTTACCGGCCGGATTGAAACGGAAGTAGTCACCGCCGCGGCCGCCGTTGGCCTGGTTGTTGGCGATCGTGGCCTCCGCCAGGGTCAGCGCCGCGCCGGTGGAGTAAATCCCTCCCCCCTGCGCGTTGTGACCATTCGCTCCCAAGAAGGTTTCGTCGCCGCCCCGGGCCACGTTATTCTGGAGGACGACGTCGTCGAGCGTGACGGCGCCGCCGTTGTTGAGGATGCCGCCGCCCAGAGCGTCGGTGGTCCCCGCCAGGGCGCCGTTGGAGCCGTCGTCCTGGGCCAGGCCCCCTTGCAGAACCAGGTCCTGGAAGACGACCTGCGTGGCTGAGTTGACGATTTGGAACACCCGATCCTGGAGCTGGCTGGCGTCGACAATCGTGCTCGGCCCGGCCCCCTGGATGATCCAGCGGTGGTTGGCTTGCGTCAGGTTCAGATCGCCCGTGAAGCCGGCCGTTTCGTGCTGGCCGCCGGCGTTGCGAATGGTCAGTGTGTACGTGCCGGCCAACAGCTGGATTGTGTCGTCGTCGGTGCCGGTATCGGCGTTGAACTGGAGCACGGCATCACGCAGACTGCCGCTGCCGAGGCCGCCGTCGGCGAAGGTCGTCGGCGTGATCGTTGTTGGCACGCAACGACGCTCCAATAGTTCGATGGCCGGACGGAACGAGGACGGTCGCCGGGCGGGCCGGTGCTGACGGCGCTTGCCGATACTCCGCTTCCACCGACCAAACCATTGGGTGTGCAACATGATCCTTGTCTCCTTTGCAGTTACCTGTGGGATACGCCAACCCCAGGGGCTGGTGTTGTCTAACAACCGAAGCAGTCGTTGTTGCTGTCGGAGGCGCGGTTGTGGCGGATGACGGTCAGGGCGTCGAAGAGGAACGTCCCCAGGTTATAGACGCCGCCGCCCACGCCCAGGCCGTCCGTTCCCTCGCCGTCGCCCAGGCCGCCGCGGGCCTGGTTGGGGGAGATGTCCGAAGCGACCACGATCACCGTGCTGGCCGCCACGTAGACGCCACCGCCCAAGTCGTTGCCGCTGTAGGCGACCAATTCCGCCAGACGGGCCTCCTGACCACGACTCGCCCGCGACGTCGATGGCCTGGGGCCGGCCCCCTGGAACTCGAACGCCCCGATGTCGATGATCCCGTTGACGATGCGCGGGAAGCCGGGACCGCGCTGGTCGAAGTCGGTGGCGTAGGCGTTGTTGCCGGCGTCGATGGCCGGGCTGCCGCTCAAGACGGCGTGCGTGAGCGTCGGGCCGCCGTTGTCCTGGAGGGGGGCGAGCAGCGGGTCGATAGGGGCGGCGGCGCTTCCGACCTGGTTGCCGTTAACACCGTTACTCAGCCCGGTCATGCCGGTACCGTCGCCGATCAGGTTGTAGTCGCCGCTCGGGTCCAGGTGGCCATAGACGTCGTCGCGGTGCGTTCCGGTGGCATTTTGGAAGTTGCCGGCGATCAGCGTGTTGTGCAGCACCGACGAGGTGCCGTTAGCGTACAAGCCGCCGCCGCTGGTGTTCGCCCGGTTGGCCGTAAGGGTGACGTTCGTTAGCGTGACGTGGCCGTCGTTGACGATGCCGCCGCCGGAGACGCCGGCGGAATTGCCGGACAGGGTGCTGTTGCTGACCGTCAGCGTGCCATTGTTGTAGATGCCGCCTCCGAAGCTGTAGGTGCGGGTGGCGGAGTTGCCGGACAGAGTGCTGTTACTGACGGCCACGGTGCCAGGATAATAGTTATAGATGCCGCCGCCGGAGAAGCCGGCGGAGTTGCCGGACAGGGTGCTGTTGCTGACCGTCAGTGTGCTAGCGTTGAAGATGCCGCCGCCGAGGGCGCCGTCGCTGCCGGTGGCGGTGTTGCGGGACACGGTGCTCCCCGTGACCGTCAACGTACCTACGTTAGAGATAGCGCCACCGACGGCGGCGGTATTGCCGGACAGGGTGCTGCTGCTGACCGTTAGCGTGCCCGTCAAGTAATTCTCGATGCCGCCGCCGTCGCTGGCGGAGTTGCCGGAGAGGGTGCTGTTGCTGACCGTAAGCGCAGCCGCCAACCAGTTGCAGATGCCGCCGCCTAGCCCGGCGGTGTTGCCGGACACGGCGCTGTTGCTTACTGTTAGCGTGCCATAGTTGAAGATGCCGCCCCCCGCACCGCCGGCGTTCCCGGTAAAGGTAGACTCGCTGACGCTCAGCGTGCCACTGTTGTAAAGGCCCCCTCCAAAATTATCGCCATCGGACCCGTACAAGCCCCGGTCGCCGCCAGTTGACTGGTTGGAGGCGATGTTGCTGGTCGAAATGATGAGGGAGCCTCCGTTCACGTAAAGCCCGCCGCCCTGGGTCACTCCGCCGAACCCACCGTACTCCCCGCTGTAGCCGCCGGAGCCTGTAGTGAACAAATTGCCGTCGCCCCCCCGGCCACCATTGGCCTGGTTGCCCGAGATCGTGCTGCTGGCAATGTCCAAGGACCCTCCGGTGGCGTAGAGGCCCCCACCGGATGCCGAGCCGCCGTTACCGCCCTGAACATTGTTCGTGTAGTCACCACCACGCCCGCCGACCGCCTGGTCATTGGCAATCGTGGCCCCCGCCATGGTCAGCGCACCCCCGTTGGAGTACAACCCTCCCCCGCGTGCGCTGTGACCCGCCGCTCCTAAAAAGGCTGCGTCGCCGCCCCGGGCGACGTTGTTCTGGAGGACAACGTTGTCGAGCGTGACGTCGCCGCCGTTGTTTAGCACGCCGCCGCCCAGCGCGTCGGTGGTCCCCGCCAGGGCTCCCTCGGAGCCGTCGTCCTGGGCCAGGCCGCCCTGGATGACCAGGTCCTGGAAGACGACCTGCGTGCCTGGGTTGACGATCTGGAACACCCGATCCTGGAGCTGGCTGGCGTCGATAATCGTGGACGGCCCGGCCCCCTGGATGATCGAGCGGTGGCTGGTCTGCGTCAGGTTCAGGTCGCCGGTGAGGCCGGCCGTTTCGTGCCGGCCGCCGACGTTGCGGATGGTCAGCGTGTACGTGCCGGCCAACAGCTGGATGATGTCGTCTTCGGTGCCGGTATCGGCGTTGAACTGGACCACGGCATCACGCAGACTGCCGCTGCCCAGGCCGCCGTCCGCGAAGGTCGTCGGCGTGAGCGTCGTCGGCACGCAACGACGCTCCAAGAGTTCGATGGACGGACGGAACGAGGCGGCCTGGCGCCGGCGAATGCGATTCATGATCGTGTCCTCCAAAGAAGGAAAAGAGCAGTAGCGGCCCCGCCCGGGGCCGGCTCATCGGCCGCTTGGGTGGCGCCCGTTAGCGGAAGAACACCCCGTTGCGCTCGTGTCCAACCTTGGAATCCGTGGTAGAGGAGGTCTCCGCCGGGTCGGAGACGAAGGTGAAGCCCTCTTGCTCCACGGACCACTCGATGGTCGCCCCGTTTTCCATGTGGTCGGCGAGGAAGCCGACTTGCGGGTCGCGGATCCGCACCTGTTCCCGCGGCGTGCTCCAGCGAATATCGAAGGAAACCATCGCCGGCACATGCTCCCCCCGCCGGAAGGCGCTGGGGATGTTGAACGAGTCGTTGAGGTCGATGTCGTCCAGGGCGAATCGGGCCGTCCCCTCCTCCGCGTCGATCTCCACGCTGTCGGGCGGGATCCGGGTTGTCCAGACCGTCTCGTTCAGAGCAAAGCCGGGGTCGTAAGAGTGAATGTTGCCCATGAAGGTTATGAAGTCCAACGGACCATCGAACAGGTCCATTCACAGGAAGGCGAAGGCCCCGTGGCGTCGGCGGCCGTCCACATCGACGTACTCTCCCTTCATGAAGCGTATGTCGGCCTCGAAGTTGAGGTCTTTTTCCTCGCCGGTGTCCGTGTCGGTTCCCGTGCCGGTGCCGATCAGGCGAGCCTGGGCGATGAGGCCGTTGAAATCGGTGATGGTGGACACCTCATTGAGAGGGCCCGGCTGGTAGAAGTGAAAGATCGGCACCTCGGGGACAAAGGGGAGGTGAGTGCCGCCGGGGAGAGGCCTGGGGTCGCCCCGCGCGGCCAGGGCTTCGGGGCTGAGCAGCCAGCCCGAGCCGAGGACCACGCCGGCGGCGCTGGCCGCCGTACGCAGGAACTGGCGCCGGGAGAAGTGGCGTCGGGCGATGTGCGGCGGACCGACGGCTGGCGGACCATTACGCTCCGGGCCTCCCGGCCGGGGTTTGCCTCCGAAGAGGAACCCGGCCCAGGACGGGATCTGAGAACCGTTCATCTGATGCGTTCCTTTCAAAGAGTGGTCTGCGAGCACAGGAAAAGGGCATTGTTCCGGCGGGCAGACGGTGCGCCGGGCAATGCGGTCTACAAGACTTAACAAGCTGGCGCGACCCGCCGGACAAAATCTTTCGGAAAAGCGCGCCGGGGGTCTCCCAGGCCCACAGTGGCCGCCCGTATGCTTGTCGCCCGGAAGTTTTGCAACGCCCACGGGCCAGCCGCCGGAACATTTTGCTGGACG